>OGPH01001380.1_pt1 | contig 18542 bp, 20 predicted proteins | sample 1552891 | NCBI WGS metagenome assembly OGPH01 (sample SAMEA2580272, study PRJEB22360) | human gut metagenome | biome: human gut; feature: human-associated habitat; material: faeces | place: Denmark | collected 2008/2010 | reverse complement strand
GCCGCATACAGGAGCCAGGCGCGGGCGCGGATCAGGCAGCCGGACGAACCGGGAGACCGGGCCGGAATACGGAGGGCCGGGCCGCATCAAATCAGGTCATGCTTAGAAAAGCGGTGTTGACAGATAACGGTCGCCAGAGTCCGGGAGGAGAACCACAATCACCTTTCCTGCATTCTCCGGGCGTTTTCCAAGCAGGGCGGCGGCATGCAGCGCAGCACCGGCTGAAATTCCCGTCAGAATCCCCTCTTTCGCCGCAAGAAGCCTTCCTGCAGCATATGCGTCTTCCTCCTCCACCGCAATCACTTCATCATAAATGGCTGTATCCAGGATGGAAGGGATGAATCCGGCTCCGATCCCCTGCAGCCCATGGGAGCCGGCCGGTTTGCCGGACAGGACGGCGGAATGTGCCGGTTCCACGGCCACCACTCTAAGGTCTGGATTCTTTTCCTTTAAATATGCCCCGGTTCCACTCAGCGTGCCTCCGGTCCCCACTCCGGCCACCAAGATATCCACCTTTCCGTCCGTATCTTCCCAGATCTCCGGCCCCGTGGTCAGGCGGTGCACCTTCGGATTGGAAGGATTGTCAAACTGGCCGGGCACAAAAGAACCCGGGATCTGCCTGTGCAACTCTTCCGCCTTCTCAATCGCTCCCTTCATGCCTTCCGCTCCCGGAGTCAGCACAATCTTCGCCCCATAAGCGGCCAGAAGCTTCCTGCGTTCCTCGCTCATCGTCTCCGGCAGGGTCAGGATCACTTCATATCCCCTCGCGGCAGCGATCGCCGCAAGCCCAATCCCCGTATTGCCGCTGGTGGGCTCGATGATTGTGGCCCCCGGAGCAAGCAGGCCTTCCTGTTCCGCATCCTGAATCATCTGTAGAGCGGTTCTGTCCTTCACGCTTCCTGAAGGATTCAGATATTCCAGCTTTGCCAGAATCGTCGCATTCTGAATGCCCGCTGCCGCCATATAATTTCCCAGTTCCATCAACGGAGTTTTTCCGATCAGTTCCGTAATATTATGCTTGATATTCGACATCTTCCCTCCCATCCGCACGCTGACGCGCACTCTTTTTCCAAACGCCTGCGGACACCATGCCGCACTGGTTTCCTCGCGATTCTGCTCCTATTCCTTCAGCATATGCATCGTTCCCACAATTCATACTTTATCAGTAGGATTATCTGTTATGAATATACTCCGCCCTTCCTCTTCTGTCAAGCGTTCCTGCGGCTTCGCTTCCCATCTCCTTCAGGTTTCCAGCGCGGCAATCTTTATAAAGCAAGAATTCCGGAGCGCCCCTCCCGACACCCCGGAATCCTTCGTCCTCACCGGCATTCTCACATCTGCCGCGCCTTTCTTTTTCCTCTATAGGGAAGCACTCAGATAGGGGATGCGGATACGATCGTCTGCCAGCTGTTGCAGCTGCAGACAGGACGGGCAGGATGCTTTTCCCATCCCTCTTCCGTTCCCTCTGCGGGCAGGAAGGCCACTCTGGGTTCTTCCAGTTCCGGAAGGCTGTCTATCCCGCCGGATACATATGCCCTGACACGCTTCCCGGCTCTCTCCAGCCTGGCCAGAAGGCCCCCGAGGCGGATATCCAGCACTTCAAATCCAAAAATCCCGCTCTCCACGTTCCAAAGCGCTTCCCGGCAATCCAGATACGTCCGGATCTTTTCCATACATGCCGGGATCTCTTCCGAAGCAAGCCGTTCCAGTTCTTTTTTGTCTTTTTGTTCATAGGCCGCTGACAGCGCACATCCAAGAGGCCCCTTTACCATCAGCGCTTCCGCTAGCGCCTGGTAAAGCTCCAGAATTTTTCCGGCATACGTTCCCAGCCATCCTGCATGCCCCTCTTCCTTATCCTGCGGCTTCTTTGCCGCGGCAAGCCGGGGACGCAGCCCGTCATAATAGCCTCTCACATCCCAGCCCTTCATCTGGGCGTCAAACAATCCCAGCAGCGCATCCTGATAGAGCAGATATTTGGAAGGATTATCGTAGAATTCGCCTCCCGGCACTCCGTCGAATTCTTCCAATATCATGAATGTGTCATACTCCACCCCGGTCAGGAAAGCAAACCTCGCCTTTAGCTCCTCTTCGGAAACGTATCTCGCAAATCCATGCTCCGCGAAACGCACGATGGAGACAAGCCCCGCTCCCATGGGCGTCTCCGCCCCGTCATCCTGCCACATGGTGCAGAACGCTTCGCGCACGCCGCTTATTTTACAGGCGTTCAGCCCTGCTTCCATCGTCTGCCGGGCTCCCTTCAGGTTCGGGGATACGCCGTTCCATACCCAGCCTCCCCCGGCAAAAATCACCTTATCCGACAGCTGTCTGTGCATGCGCAGATACGCTTCATAAAAAGAACGATCCGTGTGATAATAGTCCCAGTATATCAGCGTCACATTTTCCGGAGGCTTCACCGCCTGCGACAGATCAGAATCCAGGGGAACATCATAGTAATCATTGTCCGGCGAACTCATCCGCAGATACATGTCGCTCCAAATCATCGGGGACAGGCCCAGTTTCCTGCAAATCTCCGCCACCCGTTCCAGATGGGCGGACATGATTTCTGCCTTGGAATGGTATCCGTTTTTATGAAGATAATTGCCCAGTCCCAGCGACCACGCTTCATCCATCCCAAGATGGATCCGTTTGGTCAGAAACGGTTCCGAGGCATTGTGGATACACGCTTCCACAAAACGATAGACTTCCTCTTCTCCCACCATGAGGATATCATCCGTATCCTGCATTTTGCCCATGGCCTTCCAACGCAGCGTGTTCTTGAGATGGGCCAGCGCCTGTATACAGGGAACCATCTCAATGCCAAACTGATCCGCATAGCAGGCCAGTCCATGCAGTTCCTGTTTTGTAAACCGGCCCCGGAAAGCCCCGAAATAAGGGTATTCCGGCACTTCATAAGTATCTTCCGTATACAGCATGAGCGTATTCATTCCCAGGCTGGCCAATAAGCGGATATACCGCCGGATCATCTCCGGACGCAGAACGCTGTTCCTGGAACAGTCCAGCATCACCCCATTCCGATCCAGCCATACTTCCTCTTCCAGCGTAAAGCTCTCCTCCGAAGCTTCCAGCCTCTGGAGCAGCAGCATCAACGCCCGGAACAGGAACGTCTTATGGCAGCTTATCAGCTCGCCGCTCCCTGTTTTCTCCCCGTTTTCCTGCCGGGCACCGCAATAGGACACCCGCACCTTCTTCTCCGGGCTTTCCCTCAGGCACAGTTCTACTACCAGTTCCCGGCCCCCATCTTCTCCGGTTCCAAGCAGGCGATGTCCTCTTTCTTCCAGCAGTTCCCGCACCCCTTCCTCATATCCGGCAGGGGCCTCCTTCAATCTGAATTTCATTTTTCCTCCCTTTCCGCCGCCGAAGCGGCTTGCATTCCGCTATAAGCCTTCCTTTTCTTAGCCTCGATCTTACCATACCTGCAGGGGAATGTCCATGGACTTATCATATATGGAAAAGCAGATACGATATAGGGAAAGGTGCATACAATACACAGAGGGCCGAGTCAGTAACAATGCGCTTCTTGCTCCATGCTGCCGCCCTATTCTCCCTGCCAAACAGTCCCTTCCAGCTTTTCCGGTCACATAAAAAAACGGCGCATTCCCGCCTACAGGAACACGCCGCCTCCCCACAAATATATCTGTCCGTGCAAAATCCGCTTTTTCTCTGACACTTCTCTCTCAGGAAGCTTTCAATCCTATTTCATCCAGACTTCCCTCAAATTCTGTCATCTCCGTCTCTATTTCATAATAGCTCTCCGCCTGTCCGGCATCCCTGCCGGCCACCATGAAGCATCCCAGGACAAAGATTCCCAACGCGATCCCCGCAGCGATTTCCAATGCCAGCAATGCCTTCCCGATATCCATCATGCGTCCTTCCATCTCTCAAGTCCTCCCTTCCGTCTGCTCCGTCTGACCTCTCTTTGTCTTATATTTTACCCATAAAAGGGAACTTCTACTATCTGCCCTAGGTAATGTTTCTGTAAAATATGGCGGCAACTTTATGATTATATGATTATTGCCAAGCCCTTCGCATATGCCCTTTCAGCCGTCCGGTGAGCCTGTACGCCGTGCGGTTCCTGAGCCTGACCCTCAGACAACGCCCTGCCCCGGGGATCCTTTTGGGCACGGTTGTCCGTTCGCCCTGGCCTGGGAGAAAATGGTGCTGTTTCTTACGTTTGTGAATGGGACGTTCTTCCGCATGTCCTGGCGGCGTTGTCTGACGCCCAGGAGGGCGGAGTTCAGCCGCCATGCGGAAGGACGTCCCATTCACAAATGTTTAGAAACAGCCTATTTTCGAGGTGGCCAGGGCGAACGGACAACCGTGCCCGAAAGGATCCCCGGGGCAGGGCGTTGTCTGAGGGCCAGGCGCAGGAACCGCGCAGCGTACGGGCTCACCGGACGGCTGAAAGGGCATATGCGAAGGGCTTGGTATTAACACTTTATGCAACCGTTTCAAACCTTCCGGTATACAAATACTTTTTCATTTGCTATAATAAAAAAGGACTTTTCCTGCAGGATTCCATGCCCCAGAAAGGCTGTGGGCGGATTGGCCGCAGGATGGGTATGTAGACAGAAAAAGCCGGAAGGCATGCCTTCCGGTTCATAATTTTAACGAAAAAGATTGATAAAGCGAGGATATCCATATGAGCATGAAAAATGGGAAAAAAAGAGCCGTCGTCTCCCTTGGCCATCAGGCCCTCGGATATACGACCACAGAACAGTGGGATGCCGTAAAATTCACCGCCACAGCGCTGGCTGATCTGGTGGAAGCGGGCTATCAGCTCGTCATCACCCACAGCAACGGCCCCCAGGTCAGCATGATCCACAAGGCCATGACCGAGCTGCGCCGGGTTTATATTGATTATACGCCTGCCCCTATGTGTGTCTGCAGCGCCATGAGCCAGGGTTATGTGGGATATGATATTCAGAATTCCCTGCGCGCGGAACTGTTAAGCCGCGGCATTTCCAAGCCGGTCAGCACTATTCTGACCCAGGTTACGGTGGATCCGTATGATGAGGCTTTCTATGAGCCCACCAAGATCATCGGACGCTATATGTCCAGAGAAGACGCGGAAACGGAACAGAAGAAAGGCAATTATGTGGTGGAAGAGCCCGGCAAAGGGTTCCGCCGTATTGTGGCCGCTCCCAAGCCCATTGACATTCTGGAGATCGATGCCATTCGCACCCTTGCCGATGCGGATCAGGTGGTCATCGCCTGCGGAGGAGGCGGCATTCCCGTCATCATGCAGGAACATGCGCTCAAAGGCGCTTCCGCTGTCATTGAAAAGGACTGCATCGCCGGAAAGCTGGCCATTGACCTGAATGCCGACCAGCTCATCATCCTGACCAGTGTCAAACAGGTATACAAAGATTATCAGCAGGAGAGCGAATCGCCCATCCGTTCCATGACCGCAGCAGAAGCCAAAGCGTATATGGCGGACGGGCAGTTTGAAGAGGGAACCATGCTGCCGAAGATTGAAGCCGCCATCAGCTTCCTGGAAGCTGTTCCCACGGGAAGCGTCCTGATCACTTCCCTGGACTGTGTAGCGGATGCCATAAAAGGAAAAGCGGGTACGGTGATAACCGCTTCGCTCACCTTCTCACCGATGTAATTCTCTGCGTCAGCTTTCAGCTTCTGCAGGATCATTGCGGAAATTTCCTGCGGGGAATACTTCTTCGCATCAATGTTAACTTTATAATCGCTTCCCATATGTCTCTTGATAGAAGACACTGTTCTGTCTGCGTTGGTAACTGCCTGACGCTTCGCAGGCTCACCTACCAGCCTTTCGCCGGATTTTGTAAAAGCCACAACGCTGGGCGTCGTTCTTGCGCCTTCCGCATTTGCGATAACGGTAGGCTTTCCGCCTTCCATAACAGCAACGCAACTATTGGTCGTCCCTAAGTCAATACCGATAATTTTACTCATAATATACTCCTCCATTCCGCCATATACACGGCTATTTCATCGGGCATATCTGCCCCGTCAGTTTGCAACCTTCACCATGCTGTGTCTTACCACCACATCATGATATGTGTAACCTTTCTGGAATTCTTCCGCTACGATGTTTTCACCGTAGTTCTCATCTTCAATGTGCATCACCGCATTGTGATAATTCGGATCGAATTCCTGACCTACAGCCTCTATGGGCTTCACACCCATATTATCCAGTTCGGTCATCAACTGCTTATATATCTTGTTCATGCCTTCCACAAATGCGCTCTCCTTCTCGTTCTCCGGTACGGCTGCCAACCCTCTTTCAAAGTTATCAACCACGGGGAGAACCTTTTCGATCACGCTTCGTGCGCCGGTCTCGAACATTGCTGCCTTTTCTTTATCCGTACGTTTTCTGAAATTCTCGAATTCGGCCATCTGCCGTTTTACCCGATCTTCCAGTTCGTCAATTCTCGCTTTGTACGCTTCTTCTTTTTTATCCTTTTTCTTCTTTCTGAAGACCCCTTCCTTAACCGCCTCTTCCTTTGCGTCGGATTCCATATCTCCGTCTTCAGCCGCGTCTTCCCCGGCTTCTTCTACGCCGTCCTCCGGCTTTGAACCTTCCTGTTCTCCGGAATCATCGCTTTCTTCAGCCGCTCCTTCCGCTGCCGCCTGTTCCTCACAGTCAGGCTGTCCTTCTGCCTGTGCATCGGAATCGGTTTCCAGTTCTTCTTCCTGAATTTTAATATCCTTATTTTCCATCGTCTCGCTTCAACTCCAATCCAAGTATCCCGGGCTCTATGTTTTCTTATAGAGCGCATCCAGCTGCGTCATCAGATTCTTCAATATTCCAACGACCTTATCGTAGTCCATCCTCTTGGGTCCGATAATTCCAACCGTTCCCTTCATGCCCTCTCCCAGCTCATAGGTTGCAGTCACTACACTGCAGTCTCTCATGGTCTGCACCGGTGTCTCATCTCCGATATACACCTGGATTCCCGTGCTGTTCTCATCAGCCAGTGTTTCCTGAACGATCTGACTTAATGCCTGTTTTTCTTCAAAAGCATTAATTAATTCGCTGGCCCGTTCTTTATCCGCCAATTCCGGATATTTCAGGATATTATTCGTTCCGCTGGTATAAATTTCAAGATCCTCATCCGCCTGAATGGCTTCCGCCACCGCATCAATGATCTCGCCAACCATCACACTGTGGATACCTGCCTGCTGCTTCATATTCGCGATCATCCCGAGATTAATCTCGTCTAAGGATTTCCCGTTCAGATGCGTATTCAGCAGAATATTCAGCTTCAGCATGGTTTCCTCATCCGGCGCCTCTTCCACATGGAGCATCGTGTTTTTAATCACATTTCCTTCTACCACGATAACCGCCAGAACCTGATGTTCATCCACTCTGGAGAGCTGGATGAATTTCAGCTTATTCCCATGATAAAGCGGCGATGATATCATTGCCGCATAATTCGTATTAGCTGCCAGGACTTTCGCCACCTGCTGAAGGAGACGATCCATCTTATCTTCCTTCTCCACAAGCAGCCCCTTCAGTTCTTCCACTTCCCGTTCCTTCGTCTCCAGCATGCTGTCCACATACAATCGATAACCCTTATCCGAAGGAATCCGTCCGGCAGACGTATGAGGCTGAACGATATATCCAAGCTCTTCCAGATCCGCCATCTCATTCCGGATGGTGGCCGAACTCAGATTCAGATCCGTATACTTTGAAATCGTTCTGCTCCCAACCGGCTCTCCCGTCTCCAGGTAATTCCGAATGATTGCATGCAGGATCTTCATCTTGCGCTCATCCAATTCCCGTTCCATTGCTTCACCTCATTTCGGGTTATTAGCACTCAATCAATCAGAGTGCTAACACCTTCTGAACATACATTATCACTTCTTATTATTGATGTCAATGGGTTTTTGAGACTTTTTTCAAAAACGGGGCACAGTCCAGCCCCCTGTATTCCTTCGTATCCATCCCGCCGTTTTCTTGCCTGCATCAGGCCAAATCATGGCTTTCCGGCTTTTGCGTTGGATGGAATGGCAGGGCCTGCTTTTTTGTGTGTCCCTCTGTTCCCAGGGCCGCGGCGGGATATTGTTTGCCAACGCATGTTCTGTACAAAAATCATCGTTTTTTCGTATTGTATTCTTTATTTCAGGATGCTATAGTGTAATTAGAAAGCTGCCAAACGGCTGTAAAGCCGCTTTAAACTATCCGCTTGGCCCATTGGCCAAACGGATAAAGAAAGGGGGATTCCTATTATGTCAAAAAGAAAGAGTATTTCCATTTTTTCATCCGTCCTGTGTGCCATCGTCCTTTTGTCCGGCACAGTGGCGCTTCCTGCCAGCGCCGCACAGTTTGATCCGGCTTTTTATGCAGCGGCCTACCCCGACGTGGCCGCCAGCTGCGGAACGGATGCACAGGCTTTGTTAAACCATTATCTCAATTATGGAATGGCTGAAGGAAGATTCCCTGCACCAGACGCACAGCCTGGAGAAATAGTGGATGGGATCGCTGTCTCTGTCGATCTCCCCGCAGCAGAAATGGAAAATGTTCCAAGCGCGGAGGAAGCATTCCAACCGGTTCCTATTGATCAGTTAGCCAACTATTCCAGCCTGAAAAAGCGTATGACGGATGAGGAATTTGCCCTCGCCTATCAGGCAGCCCTGAATCTGGTGGCTCCTTACATCGGGCTCCCTCTGGAAGAACAAATCTATGGCATTACCGTTTCCATCCGGAACCTGTTTGACAGCGGGATGGGATACTCCATGTCCACCCCCCATTACAATGACCCTTATGGCTATTTTATCCTCGGCACCGCGTCCTGTGCGGGCTGTACCCGCGCCACCGGGCTCTGTCTGAACATTCTCGGCATCCCGTATGAACATGTGAATGAAAATCAGTATTCCCATCAGTGGTGCCGCATTAATGTGAACGGCACATATTGGATCAGCGATGCCTATGGCCTCTACTGCGGCCCTGAACCTGCGCCCTATATGCATCCCTGGTTTTAGACCGATTTTTATGCGCAGAAAGGACATCGGTGTCATACCGATGTCCTTTCTGCAGGTAAAAGTTCTTCAGAAACCGCTGCGGATCCAAGCGATAAAGCGCGACATTGTTTGGGAAACAAAGGCAAAAAAGATTATAAACCAGCAATGAAGCGTCACATGAGCATAGGCCTGTTGGGTACATTATCCAAACCTTGTCACAGCCCGAAAAGCCCACGGGTCTTGAAGCAGTTATTCCACCACCTGGAAAATCTTATGATCCATTCTATAATATCCAGGTTCCAACACACTGTAATCAACCTGGAAATACCCTTCCCTGGTTTTGATCACTTGCAAGGTATCCCAACTGCCTGTCATAAATGCTTCATCATTATAGAAGCAGATCGCGTTACAGCTCACTTCCACTTCCTTATATGCCGTTCCCTCATAATATCCAAGAGTATATACCTGATCCTTATCCCCTATCAGCCGTCCGTTTACCAGCTCATAGGCAGTCAGTAAATCCCCTTCCCGCACTTCTTCGACGATGGAGCCTCGTTCCATGACCAGATCCCTCGGTTCCTCCTGCATGTCATCCACCCGCAGCCCTTCCATGTCTTCTGCAAATTTCATCGGCACACAGTAGTATTTCTCCACCGGTTCATATTCATAATATGGGACGTCCTCAAATGTAACGAGTTCATCCCCGCCAGACTTCGACAAAATCAGGATCTGATCTTCCTCATCCGCCCAAATTCCGTATTTCCCGTATACAGAAACCGAATCGAACGGATAGAACAGATCCCCTCTTTTTATCGCAAGCCCTTCCCAGTCCACATTTTCCAGGCTCACGCCTTCCGTCTCTCCTGCTGCCGTCTCCGCTCCCGTTCCCGGTTCTGCCATCCCGGCCGCCGCATCTTCCTCTGCCGTCTCGTCCGTCACAGCTTCCGCTGCCATTTCCGTCTCCGTTTCCTCGTCCGCAGCATTTACAGTTTCCGAAGCGGCCTCTTCTTCTCCAAGGCCGGCATCCTGCAGATCCATTTCACCGATCTGCCCTACAAAGGATTCGTCATTTGCCGCTGTGCTGCCCCTTCCACAGCCGGTCAAAAGCAGCATGATGGCAAACAGCAAAATTCCTGTTCTTTTTATTTTCATTGTCACTCCTATCTGCACGTTTTGGCGCGCATACATAATCAGAAAGCACGAAAACGCCTTTCCCTTGCTCTTCCTTGAAATCAGTTTACCGTCAGCGTCAGAAGGATCGTGTTATCCTCCAGCACTTCTTCCGATTCCAGTTCCAGATCTGTCCTTCCCTTCAATCGTTCCTTCAGGCCATTGTAGGTGAAGGTCTGCACGTTCTCCATATATTCCTCATCCAGCTCTTCCATGTCCTCCAGCACCTTCTGCGGGTCCTTCAGGTCATAGGGCAGCACCCAATAGGCATCCTCACCGCCTTCCTTATAGAAACGCAGCTTCCCATAAGAGCTTTCCATCAGGATCTCTCCGTTCTCCATAAGTTCCGTCTCGATCCCATGCTCCCGCAGGGTCTTCCGGAGCAGATCTCCGTTGCTGAAACGGGTCAGGATCGGTTCGTATTCCTCCTGCTCTTCCTCTTGCGTTTCATCCTTGCAGAACCGGTCCATCAGCTTGCTCAAGCCCAGCACGCTGCTTCCCGTGGCCGCTGTAACGGCTACGCCCACCAACACGCTCGTTAAAGTAATCGTCAAAGACATCTTTTCATCCTCCTCGTCAAAAGTCCAGGGTACGCCCTCCGCGGCTGGCACTCACGTCTCCGTCGTCCCCCTCTGCCGCTTTCGCATATTCTTTCATATCTTCCTTGGCCGTAGCCGCTACCGCGCGCACGTTCGCCCAGTTGCGCAGGGCCACAATCTGCTCCTTCTGTGTCACAGACAGAGGTACCGTATTCTGGATGGCATATTCCAGATCCGTAAGTTCCAGCGGCCTTTGATTGAAGAAAGCCTCATACAGGGCCGTGATCACCGCCTGCTCGATCTCCGCTCCCACAAATCCCTCGGAAATCTCCGCCAAGTGTTCCAGGAGCGCGTTGTCTATGGTGAGCCTTTTTCTCAGGTAGTCGCTGGTCAACCGCTTTTCCAGGTGCACACGGAAAATCTCTTTGCGTTCCCGTTCCGTAGGCAGATCCACGAAAAAGATCTCGTCAAACCTCCCCTTGCGCAGCAGTTCCGGCGGCAGGCCCTGGATGTTGTTGGCCGTAGCCAGAACGAATACCGGCGCTTTCTTTTCCTGCATCCAGGTCAGGAACGTGCCGAATACGCGGGTGGTCGTCCCGGAATCCCCTCCGGAACCGCCGGATAGGCCGCCCAGTCCCTTTTCGATCTCATCCACCCACAGGACGGAAGGGGAGACTGCCTCCGCTGTGGCGATCGCCCGGCGCATGTTCTCCTCCGAGCTGCCCACGATCCCGCTGAAGATCCGGCCCATATCCAGCTTCAGCAGGGGCAGCTTCCACATGGCGCTGGCTGCCTTGGCAGTCAGGCTCTTTCCGCAGCCGGGCACGCCGGTGATCAGCATCCCCTTCGGCGCGGGCAGGTTATATTCCTTTGCCATGTCCAGCCAGGAATTGTTCCTCTTCTCCAGCCAGCGCTTCATGTTCTCCAGGCCGCCCACATCCTTGATATTCATGTCGCTCTTAACGAATTCCAGGATTCCCGTTTTCTTGATAACCTGGTTCTTCTCTTCAAAAATAATCTGAAGGCTGTCTTCATCCAGGCGTCCTTTGTCCACGATCGCCCGGGCAAACGCGTTCTCCGCCTCCTGAAGCGTCAGGCCCAGGGCCGCCTTCACCAGCTGCCGCTTCCCCTGTTCCTCCAAAAGTACGGTCATACCCGCGTTCTGTTCGATCATTTCCTCCAGTTTATCCCGGATCTCTGTTTCCCCTGGCAGCGGGAAATCAAAGATGGAGATTTCCTTCTGCATATCGGATGGGATCAGCAGCGTGGGGGAGACAAAGATCACGTTCTTTTTTGCTTCCCCGTCACGGATATCGATGATCGCGTCTCTGAGGCTGCGTATGATCCCGTATTCCGGCGGCCGGTTGTTCACGCCGAAATAGACATGGAAATCCTTCATCACGAATACGGAGTGTACGCCGCAGCGCCGGATGTATTCGATCGCCCGCTGCGGGTTCTGCGTGTCCCCGATACTTTTTCCTTTTTCATCCACGATCCCCGCTGTCTGGCTCCATACAAACACTTCCCTCTTCGTACGGACGAAACGCTCCTCCGTCGCAGTATAGCGGATCAGTTCCAACGCCCGCTCTTCCTCCCATGTGGAGATATAAATATAAGGAAACCGCGCTTTCAAAAGATTGGCCAGTTCCCTCACAATTTTTTCATCAAACTGCATTTGTCTTCCCCTTTCCATCTGTTTTCCGTTCGGCTCCCTTGCGTTCGATAGAGCGCCTTTTGTCCATCCCTATCTCTTTGTGGCTGGACATGTGTCTCTATTCTCCGGCGTCCTCCATCTTTTCCTCTTCGCCAGTTTTCAGGTACAACTTCCGAAAGTCCGCCATCCCGTTGAGAAGAATGCTTCCATCCTTCTTCATACGCACTTCCACCCGATTTTTCTCCCGCATCACATCCTCCAGGCAGTACCTGTCCGTCAGAAATAGATATCTCTGGTTGGAAGAGCCCACCCAGGGCCGTGAAAAATCCCTTTTTTCCTCAATATACGGCCCGTCGATCAGCAGATCGATATTTTGCAGCAGCTTAGCCGCTCCACGGATATCCGCTTTCTTTAATTCTTCCAGGGTATAGCCGGTAAAGGAAATAACGGACAGCCCTTTTTGACGGCAGAAAAATGCGACCTCGCCCAAAGCCTCCGCCTGTTCAAAGGGCTCCCCTCCCAGAAAAGTCACGCCCTCCAGGCCTTCCTGGGCCGCGATCCGGTTCATGATCTCCTCTGTGTCCATGGCGAATCCGCCAGAGGGCTCCCAGGTCTTTACCGCCATACAGCCCGGACAGCGGCGGCGGCAGCCCTGCACCCAGATACAGCTTCTGTTTCCCATCCCTTCTGCGGAAGTATGATATAGGATGCGGTGTACCCTGAGCTTCATGTGTGTCCCTCCTTCTTGCGCTGGTTCGACGGTAAAACAAACTCCTGTCTAAGGCTGTTTTCGCTCTTCAAACCCTATTTCTTCCGTTTCTCCCGTGCCGCTGCATTCCAGGCAGAAGAATCAGAACCGGCATTTCTACGTTTTTCCTCGGCATGTTCCGGGTTCCTGCCCTCAGACAGCGCGCGTACGATCCGCTTCCTTTTCTCTTCCTGCTCCGTTTCATGTTCCTTTTTATACCCTTCCGTCTCCACATAGGCCCTCTGCTTCAGAAACCGCTTCCAGATATGTACCGCCAGGACAGAATTGGCAAGGACACCGAACCAATACATAAGCGCATACAGAAAAGGAACATCAAAAAACTCACGCCAAAACATTAAATTAGAAAATCCATATTGCCCATGGACGATCACGGTAAGCTGTCCCCACAGAAGATCGCCTATCCCCATCCACAGCATCTCTTTCTGGCGGTATACTGCAAAAGACACGCCCCATATAGCCGCATATAGAAGAAGAACATCCGGACACCATCCAAACAGGCTGATACCTAACAAATACTCTATTTCATATTCCGCTTCAAAGACGTAATAAAAGATGATCAACACCAGTACCAGCAGGAGCGCGATGAGCCAGATGCTGTTCTTTATCTTCCATTGAACGCTTTTTTGCGGCAACGCAGATTTTTTTCCCATTTTTCTCTCCTTCCTTTCCTACTGTCAGGCAAATTCCCTGCCACTCATATATCCAACTTCCGCCCCCCACTTTTTACCGTTCTGACCCTCTCGCTTCTGGATGCGGTCAGCCTGGGAATGAGCTGTGCCGCAAAATGGGGCTTAATCCCTGCCTTCATGATGAAGTCGTCCACAGAAGTGAATTCCCCTTCCTTCTGTCTCAGGCCAACCATCCTCTTAGCCGCCGCTGCCGATATGCCGGGAAGAGAGGCAAATTCCTCTTCCGTACAGCGATTCACATCAAGGACCCTATCTTCACCTGCATATACAGGCATTTCCCTGCTCTCTTGAGCAATTTCCTGCATCAAAGATTCTTCCCGCGTCCAGGAATCCTGCTTTTCCTCCCTTATACCGTCTGAATCTGCTACTGCATTCTTCTCTGTTTTGTGGCCCTCCCCGGTTGCATATCCATGCCTTTCCGGAAGGCTGTCATGCCTGTCTTGTTTCGTCTGATCTGGCGCATCCGCCATCGTTTCTTTCGCTCCGCCCTCCCAAAAAGCTCTTCTGATCAATACCTCTTCCCTGCGCTGCCATGTATCATATAAAAGCACAGCCAGCACAACGGAAACCAAAAGCCATGGAATGCTGATTACGTTCCAGCTGCTTACACGATACGCCCAGCTGCTCCACATTTCAGCTGGCATAGAAAAAATGAATGTAGGAAATTCCAACAGCAAACAGGCTGCCAGCAAGATCACGCCGCGCAGCTGCATCTCTTTCCACTTCGCTCTCCAGGCGTTCCACAGGAACACCGCAATCAAGGCTATGTCCAGCACACGCATCGCCATATCTACTGGAAAGATACCGCTTAAAAAAGTGGTATTTATGATTTGCATCATCGAGCCGATCTGCATGCAATAAAGCCACAGCAGCCTTAGCCCGCCCAAAGTCAATATCACCGCGCACCAGATTGAATGCTTCCTGTCCCATGCCTTTCCTTTTCCGGAGATTCCCATCTCAACCTTCCTCCACCATCACCGTCTCTATTTCTTCATCTTCGATATCCGTTTGCAGGTATTCCGGCGTGAATTCCGAATCCGTAATCCGGGCCTGCAGTAGTTCCTGAAGAACTTCCATGTAATCCATACATTTCCTTCCCTTAATCCCATGGGTTTCCGACTGTATCGTCCCATCTTTGTAAATGCGAATTTCGATCTGTTTCTTTGCCATTGCTTCCATCCTTTCCGCGTCAAGCGCTCTTTTCTTTCCTGCCCGCCGCTGTCTTTTTCTCAGAATTCAATGTGCAGGGATAACAGAAAGGCCGTCAGACAAGCCTTCCAGGGCTCTCACATACGGCCTTGTTTTTGGTATCCGGTCTTTTCCGGCATCCTTCATTTCATTCTCCCTCCCCGCGCTATTTCTATCATCCATACCATCCTCATTCTACCCCCCCCCATTTACTTTTTGTCAATCTTTTGAGCTAAAATAGCCAATATTTTGGCCATCTTCTGTCTCTTGTCAATGGCATATTCTAAGTAAAGTTTTTCTTCCTAATCATAAAAAATGCCCCGCAGCAGAGGCTCCGACGGCATTCCGTCTTTCATCCCTCCTGCGGGGCGCATGATCTTATAGATTATATGGTCTTATGTATTTCTTACGCGGCTCATAACGTCTGAGCCGTTCCGTTTTCCATCTTTTATCACAGGTATGCCGGAACCATTCTTCCACTCGGGCAATCGGGCATCCTCAGATTGCAAAGCTTCCGGTCACTTCCTGGTTAATCACATAGTATACGCTGCTTTCCTCGGTCTTCACATACAGTTCAACCGTCTTGAAGTCAGCCTCATCCTTTCCAAGGTCGTATTTCCATACGTCTTTGGCAATCTTGATCAGGTCTTCCTCAGAATAAGACTTGCCTGCGAACTGCACGGTCACATTTCCCTTCACTTCCGCAGCCTTCTTCACTGTTCTTCTCGCAGCCGGCTTCTTCTCAGCCTTGGGCGTCTCTGCCTTTGCTGCCTCAGCGCTTACGCTCTTTTCTGCGTCCTTTTTGGGAGCAGCTTTCTTCACAGGCTCCTTCTTTACTGCCTCTTTCTTAACGGCTGTCTTCTTTACGGGCGCCTTCTTTGCAACTTCTTTTTTCACCTCAGGTTCTTTTACGCTTTCTTTTGTGCTATCCTTGCTTTCCGCTGCTTTTACCGTTACTTTTTCTTCAGATTTTTTCATCTCTGCCATAACATTCTCCTCCTTCGGAAACTACATCCCTCAAGCTCCAGGTATCTCATTTCCAATTTCAAGTACAACACAGCAGCAAAATACCTGAATTGTCTAACCTTAGCCAGTTTACTTCAAAATCGGCAACTTGTCAACTTTTTATCCGTGAAAGGGTTTTATCTGTCCGCTCCGTGAAAAGGCAGGCTCACAAGGAAACTGCTTCCTTTTCCGGGTTCACTCGACAGCTCTATGCTTCCATTATAGTACTCCACGATGTGCTTCACAATGGACAGTCCCAGGCCTGTCCCGCCCATCTTCTTGCTCCGGCCCTTATCCACCCGGTAGAAGCGCTCAAAAATCCGTTCCTGATCCGTTTTGCTGATTCCACATCCGTCATCCTTTACCTGAATGTAAAGTTTTCCGTTCTCCGGCCAGACTTCCACCCATACATTTCCTCCTGGATGATTATACTTGATCCCATTGCTGACCAGATTCATGACCAGCTCCCGCAGCTGCTTGCTGCTGGCCTCTATGGAGACTGGATGGCATTCCTTATGCAGGGTTACCTGATATTCCGCAGCGATGGGTTCCACTGATTCAAAAATTTCTGTCAGCAGAGGGGCCATGCGCACCGTTGAAAACGTCTCTTCCACCTCATTGGATTCTAACCGGGAGATCATGAGAATATCGTTGATCAGGCTGGTCATATTATCCGTTTCCTTCAGGATACGGCCAATGAAGTCCTTTCTGACCGCCTCTTCCTTGAAGAGCCCCTGATCTAACAGTTCCGCATATCCCTTTACGGATGTGATCGGCGTTTTCAATTCATGAGATGCATTGCTGAAAAATTCCTGTCGGATTTTGCGTTCCTTTTCCAGCTGCTCCATATGTGCACGGATTTCCGCCGCCATTTTCGTAGCCGTCTCAGATATCACATTCAGTTCCTTGTATTTGTAAGTTTTGAAATGGAAACTGGGGGCGGCTTTCTGTACCTTCCCCATCTCTTCTGAAATCTCGTTCAGCGGAGTGGTAATGGTGTCCGCAAAACGTACTGCAATCACCACGCTGATGAGGAAGGCGATGCCGGTTCCAAGAAGGAGTCCGGGCAGGATCAGAATCACATAATCCCACATGCTGTTATAGGGAAAAGCGATACGGATCACATAGTTTCCCCCGTCCGCCAGGGCCGCCACATACAGCATATTCCGGCCCAGCGATTCCGAACGCCTCGTAGCAAACCCGTCTCCGCTGGCAAACGCTTCCTGCACCTCTTCCCGTTCCAGATGGTTTTCCATCTCTCCCACCTGCTCTACCTCATTGTCCGCAGCAACCGTTCCGTCCGCTCCGATCACAGTGATCCTGGTCTCGCCTCCCAGCGCATTTTGATTCAGTTCATCCACCTGCTTCTGGATATCTTCCTCATAATTCAACGCATAATCCATTACGCGGATCGTATGGAGCATGGACTCATGCTCCTGTTCCAGCATACTTCTGCCTATAAAGTAATAGGAAAAAAAACTGCTGACCACCAGGGCCAGCAACAAAACACTCACAAACCTGTATAAAACCGCCCGTTTCATATCCCTGCATCCATCCTTTTCATTTATGCTTCCGGCTCCTCCGGAACCACAAAACGGTATCCGACGCCGCGGACTGTCTTAATATATCTGCTTCCTTCTTCCCCGAGTTTCTGTCTGAGCGTACGAATATGAATATCCAGTGTCCGGGTCTCAATGTCCGCCGAATAGTCCCACAGCTTATCCAGCAGTTCATCCCTTTCCACCACGCGGGAACGATTATCCACTAGATACATGAGCAATTCGTATTCTTTAAATGTAAGAGCAACCGGCACTTTGTTCATGGTAACTTCCCGCGTGTCCGCGTTCACAGACAAGCCTCCCAGGCTGATCTTGCCCTCTGTGGCACTGCGGTTTTCCCCTGCTCTCCTTAAAAGGGAACGGATTCTGGCCGCCAGTTCCAGTACGCCGAAGGGCTTCGTCACATAATCATCTGCGCCTCCATCCAGGCCCACCACCTTATCATATTCCTTATCCCGGGCGGTGAGGACGATAATCGGTATGTATTTTAAACTGTCGCTCCGCTTCCGGATCAGCTTGATTGCAGCCAGTCCATCCATTCCCGGCAGCATCAGATCAAATACAGCCAGATCCGGCTTTTCTGCCTCAATATTTTCCAGCGCCTCTTCCGCCGTCTCATAGGCGCATACCTGGTAGCCATATCCTTCCATGGCGATCTTTACCAGATTTCGAATATTCTCATCATCTTCTATCACAAATATCTTCTGCATGCTTCCTCACTCTCCAGCATTTTCACAGGTTCCTTTCTATCCCGCATGGTTGGCCATTCTGGTATAATGTCTGACGACATTATGCCATGTCCTTCGGACATGGACCCTTCGGGGAAGATGGCCACTCCGCTTCGCTCCGGGCCGGTATAATGTCTGGCGACATTATATCATGTCCTTCGGACATGGACCCTTCGGGGGGATGGCCACTCCGCTTCGCTCCGGGCCGGTATAATGTCTGGCGACATTATACCATGTCCTTCGGACATGGACCCTTCGGGGAAGATGGCCACTCCGCTTCGCTCCG
>OGPH01001374.1_pt1 | contig 18603 bp, 16 predicted proteins | sample 1552891 | NCBI WGS metagenome assembly OGPH01 (sample SAMEA2580272, study PRJEB22360) | human gut metagenome | biome: human gut; feature: human-associated habitat; material: faeces | place: Denmark | collected 2008/2010 | reverse complement strand
TCTTCATGGAACTGGTTTTCTTCATCATAATAAGTTAGGGTTCCGAATTCCTCAGGAACATCTTTTCCAAAATCCGGTTGCCAGGGCATATAAAAATGTTTCAGATCCGTTTCTTGTTTATCCGGCGTCTCTTTTATGAACATCCCTCTTTGTCCATTCAACAGAAAGGAAGGCCTTCTTTTTACTCGGAAATAGCTGGAACGCACAGATACTTTCAACGTTCCATAAAACAAATCAATGTCAAAATAATCATTCATTCTCCCCGCCCCCAGAAGCGCTTTCACGTCACAGCGCCATTCGTCTGGCTTTCCAAACAGACATAATACCTGGTCTATCGTATGACAGGCATGGCTGTAAAGGAAGGAATCCTGCCTGCTGTATCCTTTGGAATGAGTCGGAACTTCAGGCCGATAGTAATCAAAATGCATTTCCATCTCATATAGGGCGCCAAGTTTTCCTTCTTTTATCACCTTCTGAACCGTCAGGAAGTCACTGTCAAACCGTCTATTTTGGTAACATTGAAGCATTACGTTCTGCTCTTTTGCCAGGCCAAACATCTCTTTTGCTTCCTTCAGAGAAAGTGCAAAGGGCTTCTCGCATACACAATTTTTTCCTGCCTTCAAAACACGCTCCACCATCTTACGGTGTGCTGTTGGAGGCGTGGTTACAATTACCACATCAATCTCCGGATCCATAAGGATCTCTTCGATTCTGTGCGTATAAATAACACCCGGAATCCTGGCCCATTCCTTTGATCGATCCGATCTCTCCCAAATGGTTTTAATACAAATCTTATCCTGCAGAAGCAAGGCAAACGGAATATGATAGCGGTTAGTACTCTTTCCATTACCCAAATAAGCGATGTGCATTTTCTTTTGCATCTGCCTTCTCCTTTCTTCATATTTTTCAACCGTATTCCTTCCCGCTCACCTTCAGATCCTCCAGGAATCCTTCTTTATCAAAACACAGCTTATATAAATCGCTCACAATTTCCACATCCTGTCTGTCTCGTACATCTTTCAGCAATTCCTCCGACACCTCCAGTTCAAACAGGTTGATCGTGTCATGAATCCGCGCTATCCTGGCCCTTTCGGATAAAATACCAGGACAGGTTCTGAGCGCAAGGCGGAGCGCTTCTTCGTCGTTGTTCTGATACATCGGAATCTTTCCTCCGGATATCATCAGGTTCGTAGTCAGATTGATCCAGGTGCTCTCCCAGTCCACCTCATTCAGACATCTTCTGGTCGTGATATCTGCCAGTCCCAGCCCGCAGGCATTTCCATGGCTCTCCTCCGTAAGCCCCCGTATAAAAAGTTTCTTGCAGTGGAAGTCCTCTGTAAAATAGGGCATGAATCCGCGGCCGGTAACATTCGGATCCGCCCCTTCTCCGCTGATATTCTTTCCGATGCGGTCGATGATGAGAACATCGATATGGTCAAACTTCAGCCTCGGAAGCAGCAATCTGGCCTTTTCCAGAAGCTGGTGATCCCCATCCATAATTTCTTCTCTTGGGAAAGCCCGGATCTCAGCAATCTGATCATAGGCGTTTTGAATCACCCCAATTCCAAGGAATACGTTTTTCTTTTCTAGGAAAAGACGAGCAGCAGCAGGAATGCATTCCGCAAAACGCTCGAAGCCCTGCATATGAAGAGCGGAGCAGCCCTTGTGCTTTGCCAGCCCGATCGCAAGCATCTTGCAAAGTCCACTTTCATGTTCCCCTTTAAAGTCCGTATGAGGTTTTACCTTATTGAATACAAGGATTCCATCTGCCTGCGCTGCATACCGGTCACAATAAACCGGGATATGCGCCGGTTCGTTCAGATATCCGAGAAGTTCCACTTCCATGCCGGAGCAGATAGGAACGCCCATCTGCTCCGGTGTAATGCCATATTCTTTGAGTATCTCAAGATTACCCTCCGCTGTGCCTCCTCCGTGGCTTCCCATCGCCGGCACAATAAAAGGACGGGCTCCCATTCTGTGCAGTTCCTCGCCAATCTGCCTGATGAGCCTGGGAAGCCCCGGAATCCCTCTGCTTCCCACTGTTATGGCAATGCTCTTCCCCCTGATCCATTCTCTGTCAATGCGGACCTTTGCCATTTCTGCGGTAATCACTTCTTCCAGATTCTCAATATGTTCCTTCGGGTAATGAGCCCTGATGCGCGCAAAACGCGGAAGACTGATCTGCTCCATTCCCTGTATGGGGATGTGAATCGAAGGGAAATCAATGGTCTGCATATATGCTCTCCTTTCGGTGTGCGGCGGAAATTCCAAGTCAGAAATCCTGGAAATCCGGATTGTACCCAAACCGCTTGTCCATATTGTAGGAATCGATCTTCTCCATCTCTTTATCGGTCAGTTCAAAATCAAACACATCCTTGGCATGTTCCATCTCAGAACGGAAAATACCTTTCACAAGCACCACTGCCCCATGCTGCAGAGCCCAGCGGTTGATGATCTGTCTCGCATCCTTGCCGTACTTCCTTCCGATCGCAAGCAGGGGCTTTGAATGTCGGTAGAAATCCGTTTCCTCTCTGGGGTTGTTATCCCGGTCAAAGGGATCTGTGCTGGACTTTTCAGAATTTCGGCTGTGCGTACTCAGATATTTCAGCTGTTCCGGATGCTCTGCCTCGTAATAGGCACGCAATCCGTTGCGGTTCATTTCGATCCCAAGCTGGTTTGCCTTTTCATGACGTTCATCCACTTCCCAAAGTTCTCCGTTCTTACCCACGTCTGTGGCATAAGTAGAATTCTGCACTTTCACCAATTCATTCGTCTCTGTTCCCTGAATAAAAACAATTCCATTTTCTTTGCAGTATAAGCGAAGTTCCTCACAGGTGTAAAGGGGATGAAACTGATTTTCGTTAGTGTAAGGCATGATCCTAAAATTGGGACTTTTTTGAAGTTCCTCCAGGTGATGAATGTCAAAATTACACACCCCGATTGCCCGAGTAAGATCTTCTGTCAGATCCTGCATGCTAATACGGAAGCCATTCGCATTTTTAGGCAGATCCGGATCTCCGTTCCATACCAGATCCATCGTCATAAAGTACGGCCAGGACATGGTAAGCAGATCCACCGGGCCAGCGAAATCATAGGCTATCTCATCCGCATAGGCCGCTATGTTCGCGTTTGCACGGCGTGGCACACTACAGGAGACGAAGAATGCATCTCTGTGAATACCGCTTTTTTCAATCGCCTTTCTTAAAGGAATCAGACACCGATCCATATAAGATGTGCTGAAATACCGGAACCCTGCGTCGATCGCTTCCTCAAAAAAGTCCATTTGGGATCTCCAGTTTTCCGAATGTATTTCCGTACTGTACCCCATAACCGGCATCTTCATGCCGTTTCTCAATGTGACCGTAGAATCAAAATGAAGTTTTTCCAAAGCCTCCACCCCCTTCGGTTAAAAATTAAAGTTATCCATGTCTCTGTTGGAAATAGCCTCCACATTGAGGCTGTCAATCCGCTTCATATCCTCTTCCGACAATTCAAAGTCAAAAATATCCGCATTAGCAAAGATATGTTCCCTGTTGGCGGATCTGGGCACTGGTGTAATGCCATGCTGGACATCCCAGCGCAAAATGATCTGATTGATCTCCTTCCCATATTGCTCAGCCAATTCATTCAGCAGTGGATGATGCGCCAGGCCATTTCTCTGTAAAGGGGAGAAAGCCTCAAAATAAATGTTATGTTCCTCGCAAAAAATCCGGTTATATTCGTTCATGCGAAGCGGATTAAATTCATCCTGCTGAACTTGGGGTTTCACATTGCAGGAAATCAGCACCTCCAGCCAATCTCTCCTTTTGCAGTTGGAAATGCCGATTGCCCTTACATGACCGCTATAATAAAAATATTCCATTAGCTTCCATGTCTGCTGAAGAAGGCCATGCGGCGGCCAGTGGATCAGATACAGATCAATATAATCCGTCTGAAGGTTACGCAAGGAATCTTCAAAATTGCGGATAATTTCCCTTTCCCCCAGATGGATTGCCATGGAAGCCAGCTTGGAGGTAATGAAAAAATGCTCTCTCGGCAGTCCGCTCGCCTTGATCGCTTCCGCCACTCCCCTTTCCGTCTGATAACTCCAGGCAGTATCCAGCATCCTATATCCAGCCTCGATCCCATAGCCAAAAATTCTGGCCTGCTCTTTCGTTGACGGGCTGGTTTCCGACGTTCCAAGCCCCAGCACAGGGATTTTAACACCGTTATTCAACAGTCTGGTTGAATCAATTGTTAAGTTACTCATGCCTTTCCCTCCTCTTATCGGTTAATATATTTTTCCATCAGTTGATCCATTTCCATGTTCGCTTTCTGGACACCTTCTTCGATCGTCCCTCCCGCATACAAAGCCTCCAGGACATCCAACAAATATCCTTTTTCCAGAAGTTCGCTGGCATAGTCCGGATAGGTAACACGAGGATAAAAATAGGTGACAGTACTGGAATCATCCAAATTTTCAGCGATCCATTCCTGATATAAAGGCTGTTCATAAGAAATACTTTCCAGAACATCGGCGCTACAGGGAATTCTGTCGCAAGGATAATCCTCCCAAAGATAAGAACTGTTTTCATACCACCATTTCAATACAGCCAACGTATCCGGATCATGATTACTCCTTAGGCAATAGTATCCCTGATAGACAACCGGATGATTGGGCTCCCCCTGACAGGAAGGGCCAGCAATCATGGGAAGCACCCCATATTTTTCAGCATTTTCTCCCACAAATTCCGGGTATGTTCCTAAATACATAGCCGACTCTCCAGAAAGGAAATATTCCTGCGCCGCTTGCTCCTCTATTTGTAGCGCATATTCCGGCAAATACCCTTCTTCTATATTTTTCCGAAAAAATTCCCAGATCTCCAGACATTTTGGATCATCTAAGGCTGCCCGCTCCCTGCCGTCCCAGAACTCACACTGATTGCTGGCCGCCCAATAAAACAGGCTATCTGGATCCGGTACGCCAATCTCTTCCACACCGCTTATCCAGGGAGTTACTCCAATGTCCAATAAACGCTCACAGACTTCATACCATTCCTCATAGGTACCCGGCAGCGATTCAATTCCCGCATACTTGAAGATTTCTTTGTTATAAATTATCCCAAGCCCCTTTTGCGTTACCGGAAGCCCACACTGCATGCCTCTGTATACAAAAAAATCATACGCCTTCTGCGAAACCCCGTCCGCCCAATCCGGTTCTTGCATCCAAGTCTCCAGAGGCAGGTCTATTACCGCTCCGATTCCCGTATACAATGCCGGGGATGCAGGAGAGCCGAATACAATATCCGGCGCCTCCTGATTCACATAAGCTGTCATCAATTCCGTATCATAGGTTTCTTCAGGCACAGCTTTTGCGATTACACAATATCTGCGCCCATTTATTTCTGTATCACTTGCTCTACGCGCCAACTCTTCCAACGCCTTTCCAAACCCTTCTACATCCCGCTCATACTCCCAGATCACAATCGTTCTTTCTTCTGTATTCAGGCCTTCCTCTGTTTCCTGTTCTTCCGCATTTCCCGTCAGGGTTACCTTTTTCTCACACCCACATAAGATAATCGCTCCCACACACATAAGAGCAAGCAGACGCTTCCTGTTTTTTACCATCTCAATCATATCTCCACTGGCCTTTATCAACAATGCACTCCTATTTGTATTCGTCCTGTATTATTTTTTGAATCTCTTTTCGGTACTGCCCAGGAGAAATCCCCTCCACTTTTTTGAACTGCCGATAAAAATAACTCGCATCCGCGTATCCCAACGATTCCATGATCTCATCCATGCTTTTCGTAGTATATTTCAACTGTCTTTTTGCGGCTTCTATTTTCAGATGAATGACGTATTCCCCAACATTCAGTCCATATTTTTTCTTGAAAATAGTGGTCAGATATTCCTTATTGTAATGGAACATATCGGCAATCGTTTCCAAGCGAAGATTCTCGTTATAATGCGAATTAATATAATCCAGCACCTCTTCCAAAGAACGCTTTCCCACTTTCTTTTCTTCCATATCCTGGATGAGTTCATGGACTACGCTACGCATCAGGCCGACCGCGTCTGCGCAGGTATGCACGTCCGCCTGGCGCAATCTGTCTGCCGCAAGGATATCCATATCGTTCTCTGCCAGGAATCTCTGCAGAGATGCCATCATAATCCGATAGACAGCAGGACCGATCTTTTCATCTGCCTCTTCTTTTTTCAACCTATCCAACAGTTTATCCAGACATTTATCGCATTCTTTATGGTTCCTATATGAGATCATTCGGAGCAACTCGTTGGTTCCTTTCAGCAAAAACTGATAGACGTCAACCTCCAGATTCATCCGTTCATCGCTGTTTTGAACGGAAAGCTTCCTGGCCTCTGCCACCCTTTTGCAGCATTCATGCAATGCTTTTTTCAATTCTTTCGGATCGACCGGCTTCATGATATAATCCACCACATTGGCCCGGATCGCCGCATGAGTATAAGGATAATTTACATACCCACTGACAACGATCAGCTTCACATCCTTCGTATTTTCCTGGATATAACGCATCAGCGAGACTCCATCCATCACTGGCATATTCATATCCGTAATAACAATTTCCGGCGGCTCTTTCGCATGGAGGAACGTCATCGCCTCATCTCCGTTATGGGCTTCACCGATCAGTTCCATCCCATACGCCTCAAAGTCGATCATCTTCTTTATGATGCGTATGGTGGACTGTTCATCATCTACGATCAACAGCCGAATCTTACTCATCTGGCCTCATCTCCTTCCTCCAATCCCGCCGGAATATGAATAGAAAAGGTTGTTCCCTTTCCCTCTTCACTGGCAAATGTCAACCTATATGCCCTTCCATACAGCAAGCACAGTCTGGCATTCACATTTCTGACGCCGATATGGCTGGTTCCCGATTTCAGTGTGCTGTCCGGGTCCTTCAAATCCTGCTCCAACTCATCCACCTGCCGCTTTGTCATCCCTTTCCCATTATCTGACACATCGATTTTTAAGGTTCCATGTTTGACGCCCGCCGTCACATGTACTTCCCACAAATCCATATCACCCAGAAACCCATGGCTAAAACAGTTCTCGATTAAAGGCTGGATAATCAGCTTGGGCACGATGATATCCTCACAGTTTATCTCAATGCTTTTGGAAAACCGTATTTTCCCCGGGTATCTCGCCTTCTGCAGCGTGATATAGTCTTCCAGAAAAGAAAGCTCGTCCTCCAGCGTGACATAAGCGCCGCCTTTAAATTTAATGCTGTAGTAAAATGTCCTGGAAAACGCCAGGATGATATCATACAGATCATACATATCCCTTTCAGCGGCCATCGTCCCGATCAACTGAAGCGTATTATTCACAAAATGGGGATTGATCTGATACTGCAGCGAATTGATCTGTGCCTCGCGCAATGCAATTTCTGCTTTATATTTCTTATCAATATTTTCTTTTACACGAATGACTAGATGATTATAGGCCCCAGCGAGAACCTTGATTTCCTCGTCTTTATAGTCCGCTTTCACCGGTTTCAGATCATCCGGATCCGTTTCTCTGATGGTTCGGGTGAGTTCCCTCACCGGACTTAAGATACGCTTAAGCAGCCGCCAGGAAATAAGCAGCGGAATCACAACGCTTATAGCAATGATGAAAAAAATACTGTTAAAATGCTGTTCCAGGCGGCTGTCCAGGTAACGGTCGTTCACGCCGAGCACATACATATCCGTATTCGGTATCGTCTGCATATACAGATACGTTGTTCCGATGATCTGTGTCGCCCCATCTTCCATCTGAATCTCTTCCATACTGCAGGGCATTTCTTTCCCCAGAGGCTGGTAAAGCAACTCTCCTTCCCCTGATATGACATACAGGCTGCCATTCTCTCCATTGCTCTGTCCCATATATTTTGCCAATTCTGTCCGTGGTATTCTGGCAATGATCAGTCCCCGAAACAGCATGGACTGATAATCTCTGATGATTTTCACGCAAAACAGGCTCCGCTGCGAAACGTGAGATACCACATGGAATTCGCTCTGATCGATCAGATGATTATATTTCTCAAACTCCGTCACCTGTTCGATCTCTTCCAGCACCGTATTCCCAAATGCACAATAATAATTGTTCAGGCTGTTGACATACACATATGCGTTGATCATATCAGAATCTCGGACAAGTTCCGGCAGGGATTCCCTGATATCCTGTATTGTCCCCCTGCGTGTATAGTTTTCGTTCATAACCCTCGATATGGACTGCCTTTCCGCGTACTCGGACAGCCGACGGTATACGGTATTCAGATGATTATTGATATTATCCACCGTCGTTTCAACCTGTCTTTTTGTTGCCAGCTGCACTTCCTCCTCAATCATCTGTTGATACACGTTTATCAGATATGCCGCAATCAGAAAGGCTGGCAGCAAGGTGAAAAGAACAATACTGAGGGTGATTTTGGTGGATAGCTTAGAGAGTCCGATTTTCTTCATGCTTAGACTGATGCCCTTTCAGATATCACAACAGCCCCCGTTTTGCGGTACAAAACGAGGGTTTTGATGTAAACAACCGTTTATTCACAAAATTATTGCTCGCGCCTTCCCGGTTTGATGCACAGATTGGTTCCCATTATATCTTCTGTATCGTGTACAGGCCATCTGTCCAAATTGAGATGGTAAGTGTCCACAATATATGGGTATCCCGCTTCTTCCAACGCGTCGTTCAACGCGTCGCAGTCTTCCCCACACCGAAACGCAATATGATGGATCCCGGTGCCGTGCTTCTCATAGTATTCCCGAAAAGGGCCTTTTACAGGCTCAGGCTGAATCAATTCAATCCGCAGCCCATTTGGCAAATCAATATCCGCCTCCCAGAAGCCATAGCCTTCATCTGAACCGTACTGGTAATCTTCTCTATAGTGATCCCTGGGATCCTTCTTCTCTTTGCTGATTCCCTTCAATCTCATATTCATCTTGGAAACGGGAATTCCCGTCCATTCAGACCATTCCGCAGCAGCCTCATTCACATCTTTTACCACCAATGCGATATGTAAAATCCCGTTCAGGTCAATCAATGGATGTTTCTCACTCATTCTTTTCCCCTCCTGTTGTCTCCCCCGATATATATTCCGGATTTCTCACAACTTCTATAATGCCCTCAAGCGGATCTTTCGACGGAAAGTATTCCAGCCCGATATATCCGTCATAATCCGTTTCCATAATTTTTCTGAAGATATAATCATAATTCAACTCACCATCTGATAATTCATGACGTTCCTGGCTACCCGCAGTATGGATATGGCCGATCTGACCTATATGGTTTAAAATCCGCTTCAGTACATTTCCTTCATCAATCTGCATATGATAGATATCATAGAGCACTTTCAGATTCGGTTCCCCGATCTCTTCTACGAAACGGAATGCCAGATCCGAATTATCCAGGAATGTATGCGGCGCCTCATAGACGGAGTTGACCGGTTCCAGCACAATCGTAATTCCATGTTCTTCCGCGATTTTAACACAGAAGGCAAGAAGCTCTTTCATCCGGTCATACTGCGTTTCAAAAGGCTCCTGTGTGGCATCCAGCGGCTTAGTGATAATACGCGTACAGCCAAGCCGATTGGCGACCGCGCATGTTTCCCGAAATCCCTCTATGTATGCCTCCCGTTCCTCGGGTTTCACCATACTGAAGAATTTGGAGCAGAAAGCGATATAGGTGATTCCATATTTCTCTTTCAATTCTACCAACCGATTAACATCTTTATCCCACCATGACCAAAACTCGATATTTCGGATTCCATTCATAGCCAACCGCTCTATCGATTCATATACATCCTGATCTGCAAAAATTGCATCCACACAAATTGAAAACTCCATCGTTTCCTCCATTCCGGAGCATTAATTGCTCCTTATCCTTTTACTGCGCCCGCTGTCAGCCCCTGAACCAAATATTTTTGTGCAAAAAACATAAAAAACAGAGCCGGCAGCACCGCGAGCGTAGAGGCTGCCATCAGATATCCCCAATCAATGATGTCCAGTGACTGAAACCGGGTCATTCCTACCGTCAGCGTCTGCAGTTCCCCATTTCTGAGCAGCAGAGAAGACATTGTATATTCATTCCAGGAGTTCAGGAATACCATAATGGATATCGTAGCGATCCCCGGCTTTACAAGCGGCAGGATCAGTCTTATGAATACCTGGAAATCCGTGGCTCCGTCCACCTTCCCGGCCTCTTCAATTTCAACCGGTGTGGAATCGTAAAAGCTCTTCATCATCATCAAATTGAAGCCCAGGTTTCCTCCCAGATGCACCAGCACAAGGGATGACAGATGATTGACCATTCCCAGGTTAATCGCAAGCAGAAACAACGGGATCGTCACCAGCATACCGGGAAACATCTGCATCAGGAGCATGAGAATAAGATTCAATGAATAAAACGGCCCTCTGAACCTTGAAAGCGCATAGCCGCTGAAAGTCGAGACGATAGCTCCTAGGACCGTAGCGGAAAGGGAGACCACCGCGCTGACAATCATATTGCTTCCATAATTTGTTTTTTCAAGAACTCCTACAAAATTTTCAATAGACCATTCGCCAAGCGGAGGGAACATTTCCGTCCGGGTAAGTACCTCATCATGTTTGGTAAAAGCCGTTCCCACCATGGATAATAAAGGCAGCAGCATGAACAGGACGATAAAGATGAGCACCACATGCGTCCCCAAATTCCTGAGCCCTTCTTTTTTCTTTTTAGACAGCTTCATACTCGGTCTCCTCTTTTCATGAATCTTCCGAAGCCTTTGCGTTTAGCCGGAACCTGATTAAGGTGAAAAGCATCATGAACAGCATAATTACCACCGCAATCGCGGCCGAATATCCGATCCGGTTGCTTAAAAACGCCTCTTCATAGATCTTTACCGCCAAAGTTTGTGTTGCTTCCACCGGTCCACCCGACGTCAAAAGCCAGATGGATTCAAAATTGTTAAAATTCCAGATAAACTGCAACGTGGTGGCCATAACCGTTACCGCCTTGATTCCCGGCAGGGTAATATATCTGAACCGTGCAAAGAAGCTGGCCCCGTCAATCTGCGCTGCCTCATAATAATCCATCGGAATGGACTGGAGCGCCGCCAAAATGACAATGACCATAAAGGGAATCGTTTTCCAGATCCCAACCCCGATTACCATGAGCCTGGCCATGTCAATATCCGCAAAGAACTGAATCGGCTGATCAATCAGCCCGAGCCGTATAAGCATCCGATTCACAATCCCATATCTGTCATTTAATATCCATCTGAAATTCGCCGCTGTCACCGTATTGGAAATCACCCAGGGAAGCAGAATCAGGGAGCGGTAAATCCCTCTGCCCCGAATATTCCTGTTGAGCAGCATCGCTATAAGAAGTCCCAATACATAGGAAATCAGGACAATGAAGAAAGCGTAAACCAGCGTAAACCAGACAGTCCTGAGCACCTTCTCATCCTGAAATACTTCGATAAAATTTTCCAGCCCAATGAATTTCACCGAATCGATCGGCCGATCCATTCTGCGATTCGTAAATGAATAAGAGATCCCTTCCAAAATCGGATACATTTTCAATAAGAGGATCACCAGGAATCCGGGCAGCATCAGCAATATTCCAAACAGAGCATGTTTTGTTATCCGTAACTTTTTCTTCATTTCCTGATTCCTTTTTTCATAGTGGCACTCCTGGCACCCTTTCAGGCGGAATGTTATCCGCCCTGAAAGGATGACGCCGAAATTTTCTTTCAGCCTATCCGGCCAGATCACTGTGCCTCTTGCGGTTCAATGTCATATGCTTCAAATATTTCTTTGGTTTCCTCTATGGACTGCTCTAACCCATCACGGTAATCCTGATCTGTGAAAATGTTCATTATCGCTCTTGTATTCACCTTATTGCCATCAAATACACCATACCAGGTTTCAAAATGTTCAAATGGGTATACGAAAGATGCCTGGACTCCATTGTTATCGACATAATTCTCATAGTAGGAAGTGAGCAATTCATCACCGCCCATGACTGTTTCAAATTGAGAAGCTCTTAGAGGAACTGTGGAATTTCCGCCTTCTGTATATAGAATATCGTTATTCTCATACCACCATTTTAAGACCGCCAACGTTTCCTCCGGATGTTCTGTCGTATTATAGGCATAATAAGCCTGATAACTCATAGAATTGTGCTTCGTTTCTTCTGTTGCATCCGGCCCTACCGGAACCGGAAGAACCCCTAAGGAATCCCTGTTTTCTTCAGGCGCCCAAGTAGGCATATTGGAAAGAATAATGCCCACATCACCGTTCATCAGCATTCTGCGCACATCATCATCTGAATAGCCGGCCGAACCCTCTGCCACATATCCGTTATCCCACCAGCTCTGCATAATGTCTAACATATGGATTGCTTTTTCATCATCGAGCAAAATACTGTAATCTGTTCCAATATTGTATCCACCATTGCTGAATACCAAGAAATTATTCAAAGAACAATGATCCGCTCTGAATGCAAAAGGCGTAACTCCAATCTCCGCAATCTTCTTTGCCGCCTCTGTAAGTTCATCATAATTTGTCGGAAGTTCCGTAATCCCTGCCGCTTCAAATACATCTTTGTTATAGATCAACCCTCTTCCATCAATCGCAAACGGCAACCCTATCTGCTTTCCTTCTGCATCCTGTTCAAAGGCAATTGCTGTCTCCCCAATTTCTGCATAAAATTCCGGATTCTCCGCCTTCCATTCTTCCAAGATAGGGGACAGATCCATCACTACGCCGAGGTCATTATACTGAGCAGGAGCCGTTGACGCCTGACATGCAATATCAGGATTTGTTCCCGTGGTATAGGCGGTCATAAATGTCTCGTAATAGTTATTCCAGGGAATACACTGAACTTCTACGCGAATATTTTTTCCATCAATATGTGCCGCCGTCGCTTCTTCTGCCAGTTTCTGAAGCGCTTCCTCATACGCATCAGTCCCCCACTGCGCTTCCCAAATTGTAACGACGATCTCTTCCCCCAACTCTCCTTCCTCACCAGCGGATGTCTCCTGTACGCTTCCCGTCTCCTGAGAAACCTCTGCTGTGTCCGCCACAACTGTATCCGCAGCGTCCGCCGAAGAATCGGCTTGCGCCACATCTCCAGAACTGTTTTGTCCGCATGCAGCCAACAGTATGGCCGCGGTTGTCATTGAAACAATAGTTGTCAGCCATTTTCTCTTTTTCATTTCTTACCCCTTTCCTTCTTCTTACCACGCCTTTCGGCGTCATATTTTAGTTCATGCTCAAATTGTAAAAGGAATCTCGCAAGAATCCAAGGAACTATACTTTTGTAATTTCTGGACAATTTTAGTTTTTTATAAAAAAGTCCAGTTAATTTCAAATGAAAATCAATTCTTTTGTCTGATGCCCAATTTTATAATAGAGTCAATGTAACCGTTCATGCGGCCCGTGCCTTTCTTCACTCAGAGCCGCATGTAAAGCTTCTCATTCGTAACAGTTCAGACAGGCCTGAACCGTTTCTATCATTCATCTTTTTATAAGGAGGTTGTTAATGACACTGGACAGAAAAATCAATGTTGCCGTCATCGGTTGCGGCGCAATCAGCCAAGCTTATATGAATAATCTGAAAAACCGATTCACTTCCCTTCATTTGGCCGCCTGCTCAGATCTGGATCGGCAGCGCATGGAGGATAAGGCAGAAGCTTTCCATATAAAGGCTATGACTTTTGACGAGATCCTGGACTGTTCTGATATCGATATGATTATCAATCTGACCAATCCCAGCGCTCACTATTCCATCAGCAAACGTGCGCTGATGCATGGAAAACATGTATATTCGGAGAAAATGCTGGCAAACACATTCGACGAGGCTTTGGAATTATGCTCCATTGCAGAAGAACGGCATCTGTATTTGGGCGTTGCACCCGATACTTTTTTGGGTGGTTCCATTCAGACGGCACGGTATCTCCTCGACCACGGGCTGATCGGAACGCCTCTTTCCTATGTTGCCTCTCTTTCCCGGGATTTCGGGATCTATGGAGAGATTCTTCCACATTTACGAAAAAAGGGTGGTGACCTCGCGATGGATACAGGCTGCTATTATTTAACAGCCTTGGCCAGTCTGCTCGGCCCAGCGGAATCGGTCGCTGCCTTTGTGCGCACCAATGAGCCGGAACGGACGATCCGACGGGTTGACAGAGAAGATTTCAACACTCCCTATACCATAGAAGTAGAAAACGTAATGTCCGCAACTATCCGGCATCAAAATGGCATTCTAGGGACCTTCCATATCAATTCAGATTGCATATTCAATGAGAACCGCATTTTGCGTATCTTCGGGACGGATGGAATTCTGAATATCGATGATCCCAATCAGTTTGGAAGCCGAATTACAATCCAAAAGCCTTTCGGCGAGGAGATCTCTTTTCCGCTGACACATGGTTTCCAGGATGAGTGCCGTGGAATCGGTGCTGCAGAAATGGCCTGGGCTATCCGCCAAAACAAACCGCATCGTGCGAACAGTCAGATGGGGCTCCATGTTCTTGAAATGATCCAGGGTATGTTTGAAAGCGCTTCTTCCGGTTCGGTCTATCAGATGCGGACTTCTTTCGTACTTCCTGCCCCCCTTCCGGCTGGGTATGTGGGAGGCGCACAGTATGGCATGTGGGCGCCTACAGAAGAGACAGCTATCATCTAAAAGAATGGAGAGAGGAATGGAAAAACAAACATTATCATCAACAATACAATTAAGCAATGGGGTACAAATGCCCCTTCTCGGATTCGGGACAGCTGAAATCGCCCCCACGCTGACAGAACAGACTCGAATCATTTCGGATGCAATTGACGTGGGATATCGTCTTTTGGATACAGCGCAGATATACCACACGGAACGGGCTGTAGGAGAAGCAGTCAAGGCTTCCGGCCTAGATCGGGATGCATTTTTTATCTCCACTAAAATCTGGAACGGTGAGGCCAGAAGGGGAAAGAAAGCCATTCTTCGCTCTTTTGAGGAAAGTCTTCGCCGTCTTCACACAGACTATGTGGATCTGCTGCTGCTTCACTGGCCGATTCCAGGAAAACTTACAGATACCTGGAAGGTCATGGAAGATCTCTATTATGCAGGTCGGGTGCGTGCACTGGGGCTGTCCAATGTGGAACGCTATCAGCACCTTGAAATCATCCAGAACTGTGAGATCATGCCCCATGTCCAGCAGGATTCCTTTAATCCTCTATGCCGGAATCTCTATAATAAAATTTTCTGCGATTCCCATAACATCATCTTTGAGGCCTTCAGCCCGATCCTGCGCGGACGAATCGAAGATTTGTCCGTTTTAAGTGAAATCGGGAAAAAATATGGAAAATCAGCTATCCAGGTCACACTTCGCTGGGATCTGCAGAGCGGCGTTATCACAATTCCAAGGACCTCCAGCAAGGCACATATGGTCAGTAACATGGATATTTTTGACTTTGAATTGACAGACGAAGAAATGCAGGCCATCAATTCCTTGGATCAGGAACTCGACAATAACTGGGATATCAGATATTTTAATTTTTAACGGATAGGAGTTTTTATGATAAAGATAAGTCCAAGATCAACCGTCCGCCTTCACAACGGAGTTGAAATGCCTTTGTTCGGATATAGCTTGGAAAATATCGGAACAAAGGTTTATAATTTAAAGAGTCAGACCGAATTGCTGCTTCAAGCCATCCGTATTGGGTATCGTTTTTTTGATACAGCGGAAGATCACGGAGGTCTGCGGGCGCTGGCAAAGGCAATCCGGCTAAGCGGTATTCCCAGGGAAGAATTTTTTCTCTCCTCCAAAATGCGCATCGATGAAATGGGAGATGGCAGATACTACCAGGCCATTGATGAAACGCTTCTGGAACTGGAAACAGATCACCTGGATCTTTATTCCATCCATTGGCCCTTAAAAACCAATCGGTTCTGGCCAAACCTGGATGCATTTGTGGGTGCGTATGTAGGACGCGAGATCTCCAAAACGGATAACGGAGATTCTGACGGCCTCATCTCCCTATATCAGATGGGATTGACCCGGGCCATCGGCGTATGCAACATGGAGATACATCATCTGGAAGAAATCATCCATCATCCCAAATGTACTGTTCTCCCTATGGTGAATCAAAGTCATTTTCACCCGCTTCACGCCGCACCTGAACTTCGGCAGTATTGCGTCGAACATGGGATCGTATTTGGCGGCCTGTTTGAAAACAGCGAATTATCCATTCCCACCAAGCCTAGGATTTATACAGACGTCAACCGCTACGGCCTAGTCTTCCAAACGGATGCAGACCATATCCGGGCCAATGACTTCGTTCGGATTGATCCTTCCAGGCGTTCCGGTCAACTGCAGCCGGATCCCTTTGTCAGGAACAAGAACCCCCGCAGAGAAAAGGATTTCTATGATGATTTCACGCAAATCACCGAAATTGCTTCCCATTACGGCAAGACCAATACCCAACTGATCTGTCGCTGGTCCCTGCAGCATGGTGTCGTTACTACAGTAAAGGGACTGCTGCCACAAAAAATGCGCGAGGATTTCCAGATTTTTGACTTCGAGATAGATGAAGAAGATATGAAAAAACTGGATTCTTTCCATATCGGCCTGCGCATCGGCTATCATCCCGATTATATTGATTTCTGAAAAAGAAAGCTTGGAGGCAAATATGATTTACAGACAAATACCCAAAATCAATCAACCCTTGTCCGCATTCGTCTACGGTACGAATGCCAAAATGACCGGAGAGGATACTCCGGCCGCCGTGGATATTCTGGATGCTGCTTATGAAGCGGGATTTCGGTGTTTCGATACGGCTAATTCCTATGGACATTCCGAAGAAAACATCGGCAAGTGGCTCTCCTTGCGCGGGAACCGGGAACATATCGTGCTGCTGGACAAAGGCTGCAATCCCACACAGAAAGGCTCTGCTGATATTTTCTCAAAGGAGACCATTCAGGAACAGCTTCTCCATTCGCTGGATGTCCTGCAGACCGATCATGTGGAAATGTACGCGCTCCATCGGGATGATCCTTCCAAACCAGTGGATGAAATCATCGAAACCCTGAATGAACTCCAGGCTGAGGGAAAAATTGGACAATTCGGCGCTTCCAACTGGACGCTGCCCAGACTTCTTCAGGCGAATCAGTATGCCAGCCAGCATGGCTTATCCACCTTCTCCTTCGTAAGTCCGGCCTACAGTCTGGCCGTCTATGAAAAGGATCCGTGGCAGGGCAGTGTATCCATCTCTGGCCCTCAGAACGCTGATTATAGGAAATGGCTGGAAGACACCCAAATGCCTGTCTTCAACTATTCCGCTCTTGCAAGAGGTTTCCTTTCCGGGAAATATTGTACTACGGATAAAAAGCCGATCGAAGATTGTCTGGGCTGGGGAACCATACAGGAATACAGGAGCAAAGAAAATATAGAGCGGCTTCAGAGGACAGAAAAGATGGCCGCAAAGAAAAATGCGACCGTCTCCCAGATCGCCCTGGCCTGGCTTCTGGCACAGCCGCTGAATCTATTTCCCCTGGTGGGCCCCTCTACCAAGGAGCATATTGATGAGCTTATATCTGCCTTCCATATCCAGCTAAACCAAAAAGAGTGTGACTGGCTATTGAATGGCGGTGACACTCCCCGCTAAAGGAGAAATTATGAAATATTCTGACATAAACCGAAACAGGGCACAAAATTCCTTTTTAAATATCTATAACTGCAAAACCGGCCTCGTATCCCAGATCGCCCATTTTTCCGAAGTCATCGAAGCGCCCAACTGGAGCAAAGACGGGAATTTCCTGTTCTTTAATTCACTCGGGAAAATATACCGCTATCGGCTAAGTACCGGCGAAATCATACAGATACCCATTAAAGGGGCGGACACCTGTAACAACGATCATGTGCTCAGTCCTGACGGAAGATTTCTTGCAGTATCCAGTGGCATGCAAGATGACCTCACTTCCAGAATCTATATCTGCGACCTTGCAAGCGGGGATAGCTCCCTGGTCGTCCCTCAATCTCCCAGCTATCTGCATGGCTGGTCTTTCGACGGCAGCGAGCTGGCCTACTGTGCAATGCGTCCATGTATAGCAGACCGCGGCGCACCTGGACAAAAGTCTGTCAAAGATACTGTCCAGGAAAGCGAAGAATATGATATCTACACGCGAAAAATCGGTTCCGACAGCGAGATCCGGCTTACTACTTCTCCCGGTCTGAATGATGGGCCTGAATATGGGCCGGATGGCAAGACAATCTGGTTCAATTCAGTAAGAACAGGTCGGATGCAGATCTGGAAAATGAATGTGGATGGAACGTCCCAGCAGCAGATGACCTTTGACCACTCTATGAATTCCTGGTTCGCCCATGTAAGCCCTGATAATTCCAGAGTGGTCTATCTTGCTTATCACGAAAATGATCTGGCACCTGATGAACATCTTCCGGATAAAAATGTAGAAATTCGTCAGATTTCGACAAAAGGCGGTGAAGAAAAAACGCTCATAAAATTTTTCGGCGGCCAGGGTTCCATAAACGTGAACAGCTGGGCCCCTGACAGCGAACGGTTTGCTTTTGTCAGCTACGCGTTATAGGGCAACGGTTCGGGATTCCCCGAACCGTT
>OGPH01001370.1_pt1 | contig 18653 bp, 20 predicted proteins | sample 1552891 | NCBI WGS metagenome assembly OGPH01 (sample SAMEA2580272, study PRJEB22360) | human gut metagenome | biome: human gut; feature: human-associated habitat; material: faeces | place: Denmark | collected 2008/2010 | reverse complement strand
GATAAAATAAGGATTTTGAGGTTTTTAGTAGGCTCACTGTGCAAATAATGATTTTATAAATAATAATTGAGATTGCAAGGAAGATTGAAACGAGAAGAAAAAAGTAAAAAACGACAATTATATCAATTAAGATTATTGCTATTATAGGGATTATTATAAATTTATGGTTAATTCTATGAGTTTATCAGTTGAATTGTCTAAAGAGATAGATTGTACTGTGAAAGATAATTTTGAAACAATGATAGAGACTAACAAATATTCTCCTGGAATGTATGAAGATATAAATTTCATCTTTTCTGTATCCGCTCACCATGCTTTTGAATATACAGTTGATAATAATTACATTAAAAAATAAAGCATATATATTTATGGCATGTTTTACATTGAACAGTATGAAGATAATGGAAATTCTATCAATGGATATTTAGATTATATGAAAGTAACAATGAAGAAAAATGGTAATCAATATAAATTAGACAAAGTCTGGACACCTAAAGACGGAGATCAATATCAAACATCATTATTAAAAGAATTCCCTATTAATACATGGAGTCGAATATTGTTGACGGGAGATAGATATAGACTTGAATTGGTTAAAGAAGGTAGACAACAATATGAAGAATATATACTGGACAACAGTAAAAAATAATTAAAATGAAAAATTAAAATTAGAACTTTTTAAATCTTATATTTGTTTATGTTTATTTATTAGCTTCCTCAATTGAGTTGTCATTAATTCAATGACCTTTAATTCATTAGATATTATAAAATTAATGAGATATGAAGTCAAAATAGATGTCAAGCATATAGTCATCAGACTAAAAAGTGCTGAGAAATTTTTGGACTTCATAATCTCACCAAAGATGAATCATACAGTGAAGAAAATATCAAGCTTCGTATTTTCAATAATGATATTGCTTTTCAAAATACTGTACAAAAAACAAAACCTATAATATATCACTATCAGGGAAATATCAAAAAATCAAAAATGATAACAGGATTTCGTGTCCTGTATGTCCATTATATGTTTGAAATGGGAATATTGCCCAAGAATGCACCTCATAAAAGAAAGGTGCATTTTTTTTGAAGGAGGATTTAAGATACATGGATCAAATAACAAAGGAAGCAACTCTATTATGTAAAAAAAGAAGAGTCAATTGTCAAGAATAGACTGGAATCACTTATTAAGGAACAAAAGTGTGTCTACAACAAAATCAGACGTTGTAAAAATCCTGATACAAAAGAGAAACTTCAAAGAGATGTGTATAGTCTTTCCAAAGAAATTAAGGAATTACGAAAGGAGGTGAGGCTTTATGAAGGGATAGAAAATCGTTCATTGAAGATGAGAGAAATTATGAAATCAATGAATGAAAGACAAAATGATACACAATTCAGCAGCTTATATAGAAATGCAGAACGATAAATGATAAAATGTAAAAAGACTATTAACAAGAAAGAGGAAACCATATAATGATATTATTTGTTGATGAAACTGAATGTGAGGATTATTTTATTGTTGCTGGTTTATTGACCGTATCTAAGTCTATGACAGATATGACCTATAAAAGATTTAAAAAAAGATTAAGACTATGAAGTTATCTGAAAAAACTAAATAACAAATATTTTTAGAATTTAAGGGTGTTCTATTAGATAGACATTATCAGAAAATAAAGATAAAGATGTTAAAAGAACTCAATGATATGAAATACAATGTGTATTTTGCTTCATACATTAAAAAGGATAAGTCATTTAAACAGGAAGACAAAGAAAAACAGTATATCTTTCTGTTAAATAAAATTGTTAATTCAATTGATCAGGATATATCTATTATTTTTGACACATTTAATAAACCAGACTTTGAAGATAATATAATCAATACCATAAAATTGCATTCTAATGTTTTATCAATTATTCCGTGTGATTCTAGAAATGAGTCAGGGTTACAGTTTGTAGATAATTTATGCAGTGTAATCAGGCTAAATAAATCGAAAAAGGAAAACGATTTCTATTCTCTTATTGAGAATAACATTATTGAAGTTTGATGAGAAAACCATATGAACATTATGTTGACATAACTTAACAATAATGGTATATTCTAAGTAGAAAAAGAGTATATTCTTTATAGGTATGATTTTCTGGCGTCTTGTCGCTGGATGTGCAGATTGATGCGGAATCATACCTTTTTTCTTTAGGTAATTTAAAATAACTTGCGGTTGTGGGTTTTTGGATTATCAAAAAATAAAGAAGTTCTGATAAAAACAGAACTTCTTTATATGTATCTTAGATTTTTAATGAGAATATCATGCCTTATTCATCTTGTGATATTTTAAGTATTGTTGATATGTGTGTGACTTTTAAAGCATTCAATCTTAGTTTTAAAACAAGTATATATAAAAGCATTATTCCAAGTATAAACAGTATCATTACTAATGATTCATCAATGCCACATACATAGGTAATAAGACATTCAATTATTGGTAGTGTAAGAAAACATAGCAATATTTTGACTTGTTTTTTTAAATATAGTTGTTTCAATAATGATAATGGAATTCCTAATGAATACATGATTGAGATATTTTTTTGGTTTTTCTTCATATTTTTCAAGATATCATAAAACAAAAAGCATATGCTCATCACAAATAATAAGATTTCTACAATGACAAAGATAATATGATAAAAATGAAATTCTTTTTGTTGAATTATCCAATCTGTAAGAATACTGTGGTAGACTGATATGTTTTTTTGATTGCTGTATTGCTTATATACCTGATCGACATCTCCATCAATGATGATTTCATAGGATAAAGTTTCACTGGTTAATAGATCATACTGAGTTGGATATTTTAAGGAATAAGGGGTGTCTTTTAATTTATTGATCATATAATCATATGAGTAATAAATCTGCATTTGATTGACATCCTTTTCTTCAATGATTTCTTTGATAATGAATGTTAGAGGGTAACTTTCTTCTTGTAACTGATAGGATAATTCAATAGTTGAACCAATTTCCTGTTGCAGAGCTTTAGCAAGCTTGTCATTGATAATAATTTCATTATCATGAACTCGTGAAGCATCAGGACATGGATAAACATTGACTTTTTTTAGTTGATGATTGATTTCTAAAGGTTGGAAAGGAATCAACAGATGGTTATTCTCTATATCTTGTAGAGAAGATGTATAATCTGTAATATATAGGCTTTGATAATTAAGGGCATCATGACCATGTTCCTGCATGAACAAAGAATAATCAATCTGTACACATACAATCTCTATAAGAATGAGACATGTTAGTATCAATGACATGATGGTCATCTTTTTATGAAATATCTTATGGAAATAATAGCGAATAGATTGTTGATTGTAATTTGGTTTTGGGGATATTTGAAGTTTATCGTTTTGTGATGATGAAATGCAATATAGTTGATAATCTTTTATTTCATAGCAGTAATCACTATATTCCATCATCAGCTGTTTTTCATGAGATGCAACAATGACAGCACAATGGTTTGAAAGTTTTTTTAGTAAATCCAGAACAATTTTTTTATTTTCTATATCTAACGATTCAGTTGGTTCATCACAGATAATAACTTGTGGTTTTTGCATAAGAGCTCTTGCAATACCAACTCTTTGTTGCTGACCAGCAGAAAGTTCATATGGATAATGATCTTTGATTTCCTGCAAGCCTAATTGCTGCATGATTGAATCCATAGAAACATCTTCATTATATATATCTTCTAACATCTTTAAGTTTTCATATACTGTCAATTCATTAATAAGTTCATAGGTTTGAAAAATACTTGTTATATGAATATCCTTATCTATAATTCTTTGACCTCTATCTATCTCTTCATAACCAGCTAAAATATTAAGTAATGTTGATTTTCCACTCCCACTTTTTCCACATAAAAGATAAAATCCACAATTTGAAAAATCAAAAGATAGATTCTGAAAAACGATATGATTTCCAAATGATTTATGAATGTTTTGAAGTGCAAGTTGCATAATAATAAACCCCTTCTATGATGATAATGAGAGTTGCTGTAATAAAGAAAGTCAAAAGGTATGATAAAAGACTATGTGATGAAAGAAGTGGATAACCGAATTGAGCAGCAATAGTATTCATTAAATTGTAGAGAATTGTAGAGAAAATCATCTGTAAAGCAAAAGCAGTAAGTAGACTTAACCCAATAATGATTCCGTAAATGATGAATGGCTGATAACCATAATGCTTATAAATATAAGTTTCTTTTCGATAACGTTTTCTATCGAAAAATAGTATTAGAATATAGATGACTGTCAATGCAAATAATCCACCACCAACAAGCAAATAGAAATAGAGAGTTTGGTGATTTTCAGCGGCCTGCTCATCAGCTAGGATGGAATCTGTATAAACAACAAATTCACTTTTATTACTGTTTAATGTTTGATTGATATTTTCAGCAATGGCTGTTTCATCCTCTTGGACATCACTGATAAAAGATACATAAAGATATTTCACTTTATCCTTGTTAGTAATATGGTGATCACTTAATAAATCTTCCATCGTTCCTTCTTGTAAAAAGATCATATAATCATCTTTGTTTTGAGCATAAGCAATGCCTACAATTTTGAATTCTTCAGATAGACCAGGGCTATTCATGTTCAAGACTTCTTCCGTGCCAATGAGCTGTTCCATGCTATCTAAATGTTTTGCCTTATAAAGTTCTAAGGCAAGATTTTGTGAAATGACAACCTCTCGATTGTTTTCCGTCATTCTTCCTGCTAATAAATCTATTTGACAACCTTTAAACAGTTGATAAAACTGGACTTTGAATCCATAATTAGAAAAATGAACTAAATCAAGAACAAAACCATACTCTCCATCTTGAAATGTTTCAATGTTTCGATAATCCATGTATAAAGGAATATCTTTTGGAAAAGATTGGCCACTTTCGCTTTCATACAGTTTGACATCATTTTCTAATATGGATAGACATGTTTGATAAAAATCTTTATTTTGATCTTCTGGTTTCATTGTTGATATAGCTTCTCTTATATCATCAATATACATTTCCGGATAAAATACAGAATTAAAATTCACTTGTGCTGCTTGCCAACCAAACTGGTATCCTATGACACCATTGATATTGTCCTTGACAATTTGAATATCTTGATCATCATATAAATCACCAGTTTTTGAGGACATCTGATGGTCTCGACTTTGGGTAATAATGAGATTATCATGTGTTTGCCATTTTCCATTTTGATGAATCATCTGATCTAGAGAAGGGAACAAAGATACACCAACAAAGACAAAACATCCAATCAAAAGGATAGATAATATCTTAACCAGTAAAGATACATATCTTGTCTGAATTGTCTTTATAATCATAGAAAAATGTTCTTTTATATGATGTAAAGAAATATCTTTTTTTAGGATTCTAGGTTCATCTTGATAATCGTAATTGCTATCTTCAATAATACCTTTTCCCATATGAACAACATGTCCAGTGTATTCATCTATGAGGGCTAATTCATGAGTCACAATGATAACACCTTTTTTGAGTGATACTTCTTTCAATAATTCCATAACAAGATGACTATTTTCATAGTCAAGAGCTGAAGTGGGTTCATCACAAATAAGATAATCACAATCTACCAGTAAAGAACGAATAATCTGTATTCTTTTTTTCTGACCTACTGATAACTTTTTAACTTTAGAGTCCATAAAATCATTTAATTCAAAATGTTTTAACATATCTATTATTTTTTTTGGATCATTATTAACCAATAACAGATTATCAAGTACACTCATGTTTTCTATGAGATTGAGATTTTGTTCGACACATTCAACAAGGCCACAGTTTTCAACTTGTCCTTCATAATCTGTATCTTTGCCAGATATGATATTTAATAGTGTTGTTTTTCCACAACCACTTGGTCCTATGATATATGTTATGCCATAATTTGGAATCATTAAATTAATATCTTTTAAAGCATGAATAACATTGTTTTTATTATGATAAACTTTTGTAATTTGAGTTAATTTCATTCTATGCACCACGCTTTCAATAATTCTATTAATATTTTATCAAAAATAGAATTATTATACTATTTATTTTGCGAAAATATAAAAATATATATTATATTTTTGTTTATGACTTATTAGCTGTATAATATATGGCTAATATGGAGAAATAAAAACTATTTTTTATTAAAAAATTATTGAAAGAAAAAGGAATTATTGTTCGTGTTAGATCCGATAGAAAACTTTGGGTGAACACTCTATTGATGAAAATTATTATTTAGATATGATATCAAATGATAGTATATGTTATAATTAAGAATATAGATAAATTACTATTTGTGATAGATTAGGAGGTGGAAGAATGTATAAAGCAGTTGTTATAGAGTATTCTCCAAAAGCTGATGATATGGCACAAAAAGTAGAAGAAAAAGCAAATAAAATGTTACAAGATGGTTATGAGCTAGTTACTATGTCAATTACAGGAACAGCAAAAGCAATTTTAGTATTTAAAAAAGGTTTGAAAAAAAGTTTTATATAAATTCTAATTTTATAGGAGGTATTTAGTTTGACGAAAAAGAAAAATGAAATTAATATTCGTTCAAGTGCAGCAGAGTATCTTACCTATGTTGCTTCTATCGGGAATCAGGAAGATAGTATTGAAATGCGTTATGAAGATGAGAATATATGGCTGACACAGAAGATGATGGCTATTCTTTATGGTGTTGATGTTCGTACGATAAACGATCATATAAAAAAAGTGTTTGCGGATTCAGAATTAGAAGAATCAGCAACTATCCGAAATTTTCGGATAGTTCAAACTGAGGGAATGCGTGAAGTTCGAAGAAATACAAAACATTATAACTTACAGATGATTATTGCTGTTGGTTTTAAAGTAAATAATGAACGTGCTGTACAATTTAGAAAATGGGCAAATAATATTGTCAAAGATTACACTATTAAAGGTTGGGTAATAGATGATGATAGGCTTAAAAATGGAGGCTCTGTACTTACAGTAGAATATTTTGACCGATTACTTGAGCAGATACGTGAAATTCGTTTATCCGAACGAAGATTTTATCAAAAGATTACAGATATATATGCGACTTCTCTAGATTATGACCGTACAGCAAGTACAACCAAACAATTTTTTGCAAAGGTTCAAAATAAAATGCACTATGCAGTGCATGGACATACTGCAGCTGAGCTGATTTATGAAAGAGCAGATGCCAGAAAAGAACATATGGGTCTTACAACATGGGCAGCTGCTCCAGAAGGAAAGATTGTAAAAAGTGATGTAAGTATTGCTAAAAATTATTTAAATGAACAGGAAATGCGATCACTAGAACGTATTGTATCTGCGTATCTTGATTTAGCAGAAGATCGTGCAGAAAGACATATCCCAATGACTATGGAAGATTGGAGCAAACGTTTAGATTTATTTTTAATGGCTGATGATCGTGAAATTCTCAAAGATGCAGGAAAAATAACTGCAGAAATTGCAAAAACTAAAGCAGAAACTGAATTTGAGAAGTATCGTATTATTCAAGATAAACAATTTATCTCTGATTATGATAGATATTTATTAGAATTAGAAGAAAGTATAAAGGAATAGTTAAATATGAATATTTGAGTGCTTTTAAAAATTGGGAAGATCATGGCTTTTCTAATAAAGCATTGGAGTGGTCTTCTAAGCTGAAAAATATAGAAGCAATAGAAAAAACAACTATTATAGATACATATAATGATTTGGAAAATAAGTCAAAATCTATATTTTCAAAATTATTTAAAAAGTAATAAACAAGTTGAAAATTTGAGGAGGATTGTATGAGAAACTTTAATATAGAAAAAGAAATGTACAGACGAGCTGTTGAGCTAATTGAAAAAAGATATCCCAAAGGTTGGGGAGGTGCAGGTGTAGTACATACAGCAAATGGACATTATTTTACCAGTGTTAGTATAGATACTGCTAATGCTTCAGCCGTTTTGTGTATTGAAACAGGTACAATGTTAGAAGCACATAAATTCAACGAAAAGGTTACACATTGTATGTGTCTTGTACGTGATGATGAGAACTCTCCTTATAAGGTTTTATCTCCTTGTGGGATATGTCAAGAGCGACTTAGATTTTGGGGAGAAGATGTGCAAGTGGCAGTCACTACACAAGACAATTCTTTACTTTTTGTTCCTTTACATGAGTTGCAGCCATATCATTGGTCAGGAGCATATCCTAGTGATGAGTTAGAACATTTTGAGGATTGAAATCAATTTCGAAATAACATATTTTAATATAAAAAGTGCAATCAAGTAAAAAATCTGGTATGAGGAAAATGATTCAAAATAAAGTTTTATAGATGTTTACAAAAAAATATTATTTCCTCTTTAATTTATTTGATTTTTAAAGTAGTTCAGATAGATAAATTAGAATTTGTAGAGGTGTATGCTATTATGAAAAAAATAAAGTTTATAATTTTAGAAATCTTATTTTTAGTTGTGATGTTATTATGTGCAACAACAACAATGAAAATTTTAGATATACTATTTAAATTAAGTTATGAAAATACTTGGCTTGTAGGATTTAAAGTAGGATTTGTTGCTTGGTTAATTTTATCATTTGTCTTGTTCATTGCTAAAATAAAAAAGAAAAGTTCAAAGTAATACAAATTAGAATTTCCCAATTAAATCCCGGTAGACATGATGTGTCTACCCTTAAATTGCGGCAATTCTCGCTTTGTGTCGTGGCATTTATTATGTGGCTCTGTTATGATTTTTGCGAAAGGAGGACTGCGGATGGACCAGCAAAAAATAGGTAAATTTCTTAAATACCTTCGCAAGGACAAAGGGTTGACTCAAGAACAACTGGCAGAGCATTTTTGTGTTTCTTCCCGAACCGTTTCACGATGGGAAAACGGAAACAATATGCCGGATGTGGATATTCTCATTGGGCTTGCAGATTTCTATGAGGTAGATTTTCGAGAACTCATTGATGGAGAAAGGAAGAACGAGAATATGGATAAAGAAACAAAAGAAACAGTATTAAAAGCGGCAGAGTACATGAATGCGGGAACAGAGCGATATACGAAGCGTGTACACTTACTTTTACTGGCAGGGGGAATCTTTTGGTTTGTGGCAAGTTTGATTAGCCATACGGAACTAAATAATAATGCAGTTCTAAATGGAGTCTCAAACTTTGCCGAAGGTGCCGCAATCGGAATGATTTTATGCGGTATTGTTTTTACAAGTCGTTATGGACAAAGAATAGAAGCCTTCAAACAGCGTTTACTTAAAAGGCAGTGACAACTTCCAGTTTATAGATTAATGACATGATAACAAGTTATTGCATAAAAAATTCTGATCATAAAATCAGTACTTTTTAAAATTTTGTATTTTTTGTACTTATTTACAAGCTTCTTCGTTTGAATCTGCATCCCAAATTTCGCTGAAAAATCAAGCCTTTTTGAGTTTTTATAGTTCCTAGAGTCTCACAAAATCAGTTAGAAAATGATGAAAAAAATTTGTGTGCAACTCTCGAAGTCTGTAATCGTCTCAGGAAGTCTTTGTCTCATGAGTATTACTAAATCAACTATTTTTACTAAAATAAAAATGTAATAAAATAAGAAAACAATTATAAATATGAGTCATGAGCTATATACTATAATATGAAAAGAATTATATCTAAACATATAATATTATGGAAATTTAAACTTATTTATGTTATATTGTCTATAGAAGATAATTCTTCTCTAAAACGGAGGACCATAGCCTGAGTTGGAACCAGTAAAAGGGAGTTACCATAGCCTTAGTTGGTAGATTTAAGTTTTTAAACAGAGAAGGTCTTATGACTTTTCTCTGTTTTATTTTTATTAGTGAGGAGGTTATAGATATATGCGTTTATTTAAAAGAAATTCAAAAAATAAGTTTGTTTATACCTCAACAAGAAGAAGTATTAGGTACAGTTTTGAAAATTAATGGTTATATCTATTTTTTACCTATAATTTAACTTCAGTTAAATTTATGCAAATAAAAAGCCATGATTTTCATCATGACTTTATTTTATAGTTTGCTTAATTATTTACAAGCTTCTTCGATTGCTACAGCAACAGCAACAGTTGCTCCAACCATTGGGTTGTTACCCATACCAATTAATCCCATCATTTCTACGTGAGCAGGAACTGAAGAAGAACCAGCAAATTGAGCATCACTGTGCATACGTCCCATAGTATCAGTCATACCATAAGAAGCAGGACCAGCAGCCATATTATCAGGATGTAATGTACGTCCTGTTCCTCCACCAGAAGCTACTGAGAAATATTTTTTACCTTGTTCAACACATTCTTTTTTATAAGTACCAGCTACTGGATGTTGGAAACGAGTAGGGTTAGTAGAGTTACCAGTAATAGAAACGTCTACACCTTCTTTGTGCATAATTGCAACACCTTCACGAACATCATCAGCACCATAGCAGTTTACTTTTGCTCTTGGCCCATCAGAATAAGCTGTTCTTGAAATTTCTTTCACTTCTCCAGTGAAATAATCAAATTGAGTTTCTACATAAGTGAAACCATTGATTCTTGAAATGATTTTAGCAGCATCTTTTCCTAAACCGTTTAAGATAACTCTTAATGGTTTGTTTCTAACTTTATTTGCTTTTTCAGCAATTTTGATAGCTCCTTCAGCAGCAGCAAATGATTCATGTCCAGCTAAGAAAGCGAAACATTCAGTTTTTTCATCTAATAACATAGATCCTAAGTTACCATGACCTAAACCAACTTTACGATCATCAGCAACTGATCCTGGAATACAGAATGATTGTAAACCAACACCGATTGTTTTAGCAGCGTCAACAGCTTTTGTATCCCCATTTTTGATTGCCATTGCAGCACCTACTGTATAAGCCCAGCAAGCATTTTCAAAACAAATTGGTTGAGTTGATTTTACGATGTTATAAACATCAATACCTTTTTCATCACAAATTGCTTTAGCTTCTTCAATTGATTTAATATCATATTTAGCTAATGCAGCGTTAATCTGATCGATTCTACGTTCATAATTTTCAAATAATGCCATTTTCGTACCTCCATTATTCCTTTCTTGGGTCGATGTATTTTGCAGCACTATCGAATCTACCATAAGTACCAGTAGCTTCTTTAACTGCTTCATTAGCATCTTTTCCAGATTTAATCATATCCATCATTCTTCCAAGATTAATGAATTCATAACCGATGATTTCATTATTTTCATCTAAAGCAAGTCTGTTAATGTAACCTTCAGTTAATTCAAGATATCTAGGTCCTTTTAATTTTGTAGAATAAGCAGTACCAAGCATACTTCTTAATCCTTTACCTAAATCTTCAAGACCTGAACCGATAGTAAGTCCTCCTTCAGAGAAAGCAGATTGGCTACGTCCATAAACGATTTGTAAGAATAATTCTCTCATTGCTGTATTGATAGCATCACATACTAAGTCAGTATTTAAACCTTCTAATAAAGTTTTACCAACTAATGCTTCACTAGCCATGGCAGCAGAGTGAGTCATACCAGAGCATCCAAGTGTTTCGATTAATGCTTCTTCGATAATTCCTTCTTTAACGTTTAAAGTTAATTTACATGCACCTTGTTGAGGAGCACACCAACCAACACCATGTGTTAATCCAGAAATATCTTTGATTTCTCTTGAATATACCCATTTTCCTTCTTCAGGAATTGGAGCACAACCATGTGAAGCACCTTGTTTGACACAACACATTTCTTCTACTTCGTGTGAATAAATCATTTTTTCTAACTCCCTTCGTGTTTTCGATTATAAATAGCTAGTCACACTATTTTAAGGCGAACTAAAATCACCTGAGTAAAGTATAGAATAAAGATGCTTCAAAGTCAATGAAACTTCAACTAGAAAACTAAGAAAATCGACAATTTTTTTATTACAAAAATCAAAAAAATAAAAATAGGGCGGTATGATATGATCTTTTCTTTTTTTAATTTTACTTCGTACTTTACCGCCGGTGAAAAGAGAAGAATATTGGGCGCAAATACTGGAGACCGCAAGAGAATCCCTGACAAAAAATCACTTTTTTATGATTATAGACTTATTTTACATCGCATCCGTGCCGTCTGGCCTTGGAACTTCTGCGGGAGGGGATAGCAGGATTTCTATGCTGTAAAATATGCCATCGTCCATTTCAGCATTGTTCCCCGCAGGACGGAATCCGTATATCATACCTTCCTTTACAAAGCAGGTCAGGATCGCCGTGACTTTCTGGCAGATATTTTTCAGCGTCCTTTTTTTCTGGGGATTGCCGGGCTGGATTTCCATTCCGAGGATTCCCAGCATATCTCTTTCCCCTTTCCTTTTATGGATCAGCTTTATGCTGGCGCTGATGGGGCTATGGCCGCGGGGAGACCGTGACCGCTTTATCATAAGGATTCTTCTGGCCAGGAAGTGCCGCAGTTTGAGATTCTCTGCAGAATTGGGCATTTTGGCTTCAGGGGCACCGTCCTTATATATGCAGAGCATTTCCTGGGGAACAGTAAAAAAGTGGTCTTCAAGCTCGGCATACCGATATAACGGGGGGATCTGGCTGATCGTGTATCCATTTTTCCCATGCCGTTCCAGCGGAAGAAATTTTCCGCATATAAATGGCTCAGGGATGCTGCGGGAAGGAAGATATCCGGACAGGTCAAGTTCTATATCGGCAGCCATCATCTTTTCAAGGCTTTCAACGATGAGCGCCCGCTTGTTTTTCCCCGGGGCGCTGTCCTTTTCAGGCCTCATGGCAGCAGAAGGATCCCCGGAAAGCAGCCCGAGGATATTCTTGGGATAGAAGGTCGTTTTGCCAAAAGCCTGTAAGGTATAAACGGCATCCGCAACCATTGTATCAAAATATGTGAGCTGCCTGTTCATTCTCACGGAAAGCGTCTTTTTGGGCTGGCCCTTTCCGGACACTGTGATTGGAACCGTTTCGTTGCACTTAAGCTCTCCATTTCTTATATATGTGCAGGCCCGCGTCTCATTTGTATATAGGCAATGGATCTCCCTTGTCTTTTTCAGAATGAGCTTCCGTATGCTGTCTGCTTCTGCCTCAGGGCATGGAAGCGGCGTTTCGTGGAAATACCGGTTTATTATCTCCCAGAGCGCCGCACTGCTTGCCCCTTCGCCGCATTTTCCGTATTCCTCCATCTGCGCCAGACGTTGATAGGACATCTCATCGAGATATTTATTCATTTGTCCGCTGTACCATCCGGGTCTTTCAGAAAGCTGCAGAATCCCTTCCAGAACTGCTTTGTCCTGCGCGCAAGTATACAGCACGCATTCTGCTTTGCGCCCATTGCGCCCGGCCCGGCCGATTTCCTGGGAATAGCTTTCCAGGTTAAGCGGCATTGCAAAATGGAGGATGAAGCTTATATTGCCCTTATCTATCCCCATTCCGAATGCATTGGTGCAAACCATGAGCCTACAGTAGCCTTTCATGAACCTTTGGTAGGATTTTTCCCTTTTCTCCTTTTCCATACCGCCGTGATACAGAGCGGCCTTATAATCTTTGTCCGTCAGGCAGTTATAGACTTCCGCCGCCTTTTCCCGTGTGGGGCAGTAAATGATCCCGGTTTTCTTTTTATGCCCTTCCAGGAAGTCAAGGAGCCGGGCGTATTTCTCATCCTCATCTTGGCAGCGGACGACGGAAAGGGTCAGGTTGTTCCTTATATAACCGCTGTCTTTGCGGCAGACATGTTTCATTCCGAGAAATGTTTCTATATCCTTTTTTATATAGTCGGTCGCCGTGGCAGTAAAAGCAGCGATCCGGGGATGTATATGAAGAATATCCATAAACTGTGGAATATTGAGGTAGGCGGGACGGAAGTTAAACCCCCACATGGAAATGCAGTGCGCTTCATCGACGACGAGCATGCTGATTGCCAATTTCCTCGCGAAACGGATAAATTTGGGGGAGAGCAGGCGTTCCGGAGAAACATAAAGGAGCTTGCATCTGCCCGACCGGATAACCTGCATCTGTTCCCGATATTCTTTCGGGCCCATATTGCTGATAAGATAAGCGGCTTGGAACATCCCATCCGGGAAATTCAGGTTGAAATTGGCCGTCTGGTCATGAATCAGGGCGATCAGCGGAGTTACCACCAATGTCAGCCCCTGCAAATTGATTGCAGGATACTGATAGCACAGGGATTTTCCTGAACCGGTAGGCATATTTGCCATGACAGACTGGCCGCTTAAGAGGGCGGTGATAATCTCTTCCTGCGATTCGCGGAAATGTCTGACCTTTTTAAAATATTTTTGTACATCTGCCAACAATGTTCGCTGAAGATCCAGGTTACAGAGCTTTCTTTCCGTGGCGTTTTCATTGATGCTGCTATTTACAGGCATGGCAACGTTCTCCTCTATCAGTAACCGTTCAGACAAGTCCGGACGGTTGCTGCATCCGGCCCGCCATTCCAAGTGCCGCGTTAGGCCGGATGCCTGGCATTGATCGCTTTCGTGCGGCCTACGCAGACCTGTCTAATCGCATTTTCATTTTGTATCGTTTATCATACCATTAAGCTGTCCCGCCCGCAAGTACCGACGTTTTCATCCGACCTCGGAAAAGAACATGCCGGAGCCGGATGATCCCAAAGCGCATGTGCGTCTGATCCTTTCCGGAGGAGGTATCTGAAATGCTACTGGGATGAAACAATGCGAATATTGAATGTATTATGCATTTCTTGCTTTATAAGCATGGGTGCTATGCTTTAATAAAGATGACTTTTCCTTGGAGGTAAACTTATGGAGATTCGTGTCTTGCGATACTTTTTGGCAGCAGTACGGGAAGGAAGTATTACCAAAGCTGCTGAACTACTGCATATTACTCAACCTACTTTAAGCCATCAAATGGCACAAATGGAAGATGAAATGGGGGTCAAGCTATTTGACCGCGGCAAAAGGAAGATTGTTTTGACGAATGAAGGAATGTTACTCCGTCGCCGTGCAGGTTATGCCGGATCTGATCCGCGGTTTCCATGAACGCTATCCGGCTGTCACATTTGAACTGTATACAGCCACTGCAGATCATATAAAAGAAAGAATGAACAGAGGAGTTACTGATATCGGGCTGCTGTTGGAACCAATCAATAAAGAAAAGTATGACTATATAAACCTCCATCACAAGGAGCAGTGGGTGGTTGTTATGCCTCCAAATTCTCCTCTTGCAAAATTAGATTCTGTTTCTCCGAAAGATTTACGAGGATAAGCATTTAATTTTATGAAAAGCAGGCATTAGACTTTTCAGCGTCGATATGTATTTCTCCCTTATCATAGTGTACATATATTTTGCCAGAGAATATATAATCATACGCCGTTGATATGAAAGAAAATATCCCCATGAAAAAATTTCCATCTGTGCGGTTGGGACAGTTCAGACAGCCCGGGAGGGACTGAAGGGCGCGCATATCCAGAGAGATGCTCTTATACAGAGGATAACTCTGCAAAGGTAACGACGGTTTCTTGTAGAGCAACATTTTATAAATGATAGAGATGAAAGGAAAAAGGCAAATAGTAAGAATAAATGAATTCAAAGAGTGATGAGAGTATACCGTGATTTACTGCATGCTCTTTTCTCTTTGCAGACAGGATTATAATAGAAAAGAAGGAACCCCTTCCTGGCAAGAACCGGTTCCCTCTTTCAACAAATACATCCCAAAGGAAGTATCCAGATACTATGATACGCATTTTCAATCTGTTTTGCAAGCTGAAAGAAATAAAAATCTCAGACCAGGAGTGGTTTGACTAGGCAGCCCGCAGCCTGCGCCTTTCCGATCAGCCCTGCCCTTGCTGCAATTCGAAAGGAGATCTGATCCCTCATGATGTCTATTCCCGTTACATGGTCACTTTAAAGAATCACAGGCCAGTGACGGTGGTCCTGCGCGTGCCGCGGGTAAAGTGTACCTCTTGCGGACGTACCCATGCCCTTCTTCCCGAAATGCTGATCCCGTATTCTTCCTACAGCCTGCGCTTTGTCCTGACTGTGCTGGAAGCCTATTTCCTGCATGCCCATACCGTAGAGGATATCTGTGAAATGTACCAGATCGCCCATTCCACGCTTTATGCTTTCCGCAGCCTGTTCCTTTCCCACAAACGTCTGATCCTGGGAGTGCTGGACGATGCACAGGAAAAGGCATCTGACTTCATCGGAAAGATAGACGGGAAACAGCTCTTTCAGTTCCTGGACTCCTTCCGGTATTCCTTCCTCCAGTCATACCATGCGTCAGATTTTCATCACCGCTGAAATTTCAGGAAAAATGGCCCGGATGCTTCCCATAATCCCGGCATGTACGATGTACGGCGGAAGGGATATGCTGTAACCGGAGGCGATAAGAAATGGAACAGCAAAATAAAACAGACAGGATGGATGGATTGATGGAGATCGCACGACTCCGGTTCGGGATGATCGCGCCGGTGATCCAGGATACCTACCCGGATGAATCGGTCATGGCATACTGCAGGAGGGTAGCCCAGACCCCGATGCATCTTCCGGATGGGCGGATTGTGAAATACAAGCCCAAAACGATCGGGAAATGGGTATCCCTTTACCGGAATGGAGGGATCGACGCCCTGACGCCAAAAACACGGTCAGACCTTGGAAAGACCAGGGTACTCACGGAAGAAGCAGTTGATGAGATTTACCGGATCAAACAGAAATATCCGAGACTGAATGCAACGCAGATCCATGCAAGACTGGTACAGGAAAGCCTGATCCCTGCGACGGTTTCTGTGGCAACCATCCAGAGATTTGTGAAACACAACGGGCTGAAAAGCGCAGATGCGGCATTAACCGGGCGTGACCGGAAAGCGTTTGAAGAGGCGTATTTCGGAGGCATGTATCAGGCGGATACCTGTTATCTGCCGTATCTGGAAGAACACGGGAAGAAGCACAGGACATACCTGATCATGATCCTGGACGACTACTCCCGGATGATTGTAGGCGGGCGGATTTTTTACCAGGAGAATGCATACAACTTCCAGAAGGTCTTCAAAGATGCAGTTGCAGCTTATGGTATCCCGGACAAGCTGTATGTGGACTCCGGCGCACCCTACAAGAACCGGCAGCTGGATATGATCTGCGCATCCATTGGAACAGTGCTTCTGCATACCCCTGTCCGGGATGGGGCCAGCAAGGGGAAGGTGGAGAGGAATTTCAGGACACTCAAAGAAAGATGGCTTTACGGACTCGACATCAGCCAGATCCGCTCCCTGGAAGAGTTCAATGAGCTTCTGGCGGCATATATCCGGAAACACAATACAACGGAGCATTCCACGACTGGAGAAACGCCGCTGTCCCGTTATCTGCGCAGCGGACGTCCGGTAAGGAAACCACAGTCCCCGGAATGGCTGGACGAATGTTTCCTGAACCGCACGACCCGCAGGGTATCACGGGATGCCACTGTCGAACTGGATTCCCTGTGTTACGACGCGCCCATGCAGTTCATCGGACAGAAGGTAGAGGTGCGTTACCTTCCGGATGATCCGGAGAAAGTATGGGTCTTCTCGGAAGGGAAACGATATCCGATGCGCCTGACAAACCGGGTAGAAAACGGGAAAGCAAAACGGGCGAATAAAGTATCCATTGATTACAGCGCAGCGCTGGGAGGCGGAGAAGATGTACACTGATTATTATGGGCTGAGTTTTAACCCGTTTGACAAACAGATGGTAAAAGAGAAAGATGCCTTTGAATCCGAAGATTTCCGTGAAATGACCGCACGGCTGGAATACCTGAAGGAGATCCGGGGGATCGGGGTGTTTACGGCAAGCCCGGGAATGGGGAAGACATTCGCGCTCCGGTGCTTTTCAAAGAAACTGAATCCCAACCTGTACCAGTGCGCGTATCTGTGCCTGTCGACCGTAAGCGTGCAGGAATTCTACCGCCAGCTGTGTGAAGCGCTTGGTCTGGAATCCGGATTCGGGAAGAGCCAGATGTTCAAGTCAATCCAGGAACGCCTGTATTACCTGTACAAAGAGAAACGGCAACCGTTCATCTGTATCCTGGATGAAGCCCAGTACCTGAACAGCAGTATCCTGAGGGATCTGAAAATGCTGATGAACCAGAAGTATGATTCGGTAAACTGTTTTTCCCTGATTCTCTGCGGGGAGCCTTACCTGAACCACATCCTGGAGAAACAGGTCAACGAGGCGCTGCGGCAGAGGGTCGTAGTCCACTATAACTTCCACGGACTTACAGACCAGGAGGTACCGGATTATATCCGGCAGAAGATCCGGAATGCAGGAGGCAGCCCGGAGATCATCGATAGTACGGCGATCAGTTCTGTCCACAGCTACAGCCAGGGAAATCCGCGTCTGATTGATAATGTAATGACAGATGCGATGACTTTGGGAAGCCAGATGGAGAAAAAGGTGATCGACGCCGAGGTGATGCTGGCGGCAATCAATAACCAGGCATTGAGCTGAGAAAATGCAGGAAAAGAGGCATGACTGTGTCGTTGAGATACGGTTGTGCTTTTTTTCTTTCAGAGATGGCGATTATAAAGTGCTGTTTGTGTCTACCAGAAAGTGTCGCTCGACAATATGGGCGAAAAGACCGATATGAACAGGGCAAACGAAGTGCGCCCCATGTTCCGCCGCCTTGCCGATGTTGCCGAGCGTAC
>OGPH01001366.1_pt1 | contig 18695 bp, 8 predicted proteins | sample 1552891 | NCBI WGS metagenome assembly OGPH01 (sample SAMEA2580272, study PRJEB22360) | human gut metagenome | biome: human gut; feature: human-associated habitat; material: faeces | place: Denmark | collected 2008/2010 | reverse complement strand
ACAGGCGGTATACGCATCGGAATAGACCTCACCCTGCCGGTCAGCCAGCCGCAGATAGAGCGACGTCTCATAATCCAGCGCAAACGCCTCCGGCAGGATGTACACGAATGACGAAAGCGTTCCGCTGCCGATGGAGGTGCCGCCGCGTTCATAATTGATGTATAAAACGCTCTTGGCGATTCCGACGATGGTAAATTCCCGCCGGTTGAAGCTGTCCAGCGTGTCTTCGTCGTTCTCTTCCGTCAAAACGACCGTTTTGCCGAGATCCTTTTCGGAATACAGCAGCCCGTCAGCCAGACATTCCTCCGCCGTCTGCGGCAGCCTTCCGCACTTGAGTCCCGGAAAATTGATCTGCACGGGCAGAGACAAGAACCGGCACGGCTTCGCCGCCCCGTCCGCGACGGAGGCCAGTGCGTCCGCGCTCTTTTCTCCCTCGCCTTTGGTATTGACAATAAGGGTAATGCCATTATGGAATTTAATTCAGCTAACACAGCATTTGAAAATACTCAGGTAAAAGGTTTTAGAACATTCTTAAAAATTGACGGAGAATATTATGAGCCATTTTTCACTTATGAAAAAGAAGCAAAACGCCAGATGAGAATGAATAAGAACAGTTTTAAGATAATTGAAACAAACGAAAAGTATGGAATAGAAGTTACAGTTAATTACTATGTTTTACCAAATGAAAGCATAGGAGCACTTGTAAGACAGGTATCTGTAAAGAACATTGGAGACAGTGCTAAAGAAGTTCAGGTAATTGACGGCCTTCCAAAAATTATTACATATGGTATCGCGAACGGTGAGTTTAAAGAAATGTCAAACTTATTTAAGAGTTGGGCAGATATTAGAAATCTTGAAAACAAGGTTCCATATTATACACTTAGAGCATCAACAAAGGATTCAGCAGAAGTATCTGATGTTGAGGGTGGATATTACTATTTAACAGTAAGAGACGGAAAGTTACAGGATGTAATCTATGATGTAGATACAGTATTTGGATATGATTTATCATTAATGACACCTGTTAACTTTATTGATGGTTCAATTGAAGGTGTTCTTTCTAAAGAACAGTGCTTTGCTAACAAGGTTCCATGTGGATTTACTCCATTTAAGGAAGTTGTTGAACCAGGCAAGGAATTAGCTTTTGACACAATGATGGGCTTTGCAGGTTCAACAGAACAGATTAATGCAAAACTTGATACATTCTGTGGAAAGGATTACCTTGCAAATAAATTTGTAGAAGCAGAAGAATTGGTAGACAGTTTTACATCTGATGTTAAGACACATACAGCAGCAGGAAAGTTTGACCAATACATTGAACAGTGTTACTTAGACAACTTCTTAAGAGGTGGTTATCCATATGTACTTAACAAAGATGGAAACAAGTCTATTATACATTTATTTAGCCGTAAACACGGTGATCCTGAAAGAGATTACAACTTCTTCTCAATTGCCGCTGAATATTATTCACAGGGTAATGGTAATTTCCGTGATGTTTCACAGAACAGAAGAAATGACGTATTCTTTAATAAGGACGTTGGAGAATTTAATGTTAAAACATTCTTTAGCTTAATTCAGGCTGACGGATACAACCCATTAGAGGTTCGTCCAAGTCTCTTCAATATAAAAGAAGGAAAAGAAGATGAAGTTAAGGCATATGTAGCTGATAGCATTTCAGGTGATGCTACAGCAATTCAGAACATTGTTGCAGGTAAATTTACACCGGGACAGATTTCTAATACTATTGCAAAACTTCAGTTAGAATTAAAAGTAGATGATGGTGACTTTATCGCAAACATTCTTAATGATTGCGACCAGAACATTGAAGCAGGTTTTGCTGAAGGCTACTGGAGTGACCATTGGGATTACAACATGGATTTAGTAGATAACTACTTATCTATTTTCCCAGACAAATTAGATGAATTAGTATTTAAGGATAATACATACAAGTTCTATGATAGCGTAGCTTATGTTGTTCCTAGATCAGAAAAATATGTAATCAACAAGAAGGGTGCTGTTCGTCAGTATGGTATGGAAGTTGAAGATGAAGCTAAACTTGCAAGACCAGGATTTAACAAGTGGGCGACTAACTGGTTAAAGACTCCTGATGAAAAGATTTATAACACAACTCTTGCAGTTAAAATGATTACATTGGCACTTAGCAAATTCGCACAGTTAGATGTGGATGGTATGGGTGTTGAAATGGAAGGTGGAAAGCCGGGATGGAATGATGCCATGAACGGACTTCCTGGATTATTTGGTTCAGGTACACCTGAAACATTTGAATTAAAGAGATTAATCAAGTTTATTACTGATAACTTTAATGGTAGCGAAACAGTTGTTATGCCTGCTGAAATTGCAAAATACTTAGATGATGTTAAGGCAGTTTTAGACAAGTACAACAACGGACAGGTTTCAGACTTTGAATACTGGGATGAAGTTGCTACTATCAGAGAAAACTACAGAGAAAGCGTTAAGTTATACTTAAGCGGTGAAGAAACAGAAGTTTCAAAAGACTATATCAATGAAGTATTCAGCGCTTTTGCAGCTAAGATTGATAAGGGTATCGAAAAGGCAGTTGAAATGGGAAATGGTCTTGTTCCAACATACTTTACACATGAAGCAGTTGATTTCGAACCTGTAGTTGATGAAAATGGAAATCCTGTAATGAGCCATTATGGATTACAGAAAGCAGTTGTAAAAGAATTTAAGACAGTTGCTCTTCCATATTTCCTTGAAGGACCTGCAAGAATGATGGGAAATGTAAATGAAGAAACAGCTAGAGAAATGTACAACAATGTTAAGAAGACAGGTCTTTATGATGAAAAATTAGCAATGTACAAAACATCAGCATCTATTGAAGGATGTTCAATGGAAGCAGGACGTTGTAGAGCATTTACACCTGGATGGCAGGAAAGAGAAAACGTATTCCTTCATATGGAATATAAGTACATTCTCTCAATGATTAGAGCAGGAATTTGCCCTGAATTCTATGATACAATTACAAGAGCACTTATTCCATTCCTTGATCCAAATATGTATGGAAGAAGTACACTTGAAAATTCGTCATTTATAGCTTCAAGCGTAAATCCAAATCCGGACATTCATGGTAGAGGATTTGTAGCAAGACTTTCAGGTTCAACAACAGAAATGCTTTCAATCTGGATTGAAATGTTTATGGGGGGAAAAGTATTTACATATGAAGATGGCAAGCTTGTTCTTAACTTTACACCAAAGCTTTCAAACTGGTTATTTGATGAAGGAAAGGTAACATTCAGATTACTTTCATCTTGTGACATTACTTATGTAAATGAAACAGGTAAGAATACATTTGGCGACGATGCAGCAGTTGTAGACAGAGTTGAAATTAATGGAGAAACAGTTTCAACAGAAAACAAGATTGTTGGAGAAATGGCTGAAGCAGTTAGAGATGGTAAAATAAATAATATTACAGTTTATTTTAAATAAAAATTGCAACTTTAAAGGAAACTTTTAAAAACAGTTTCAAGAAAAGCCCCGGCTACTATGTAGTCAGGGCTTTTCTTCTGGAAACAAAATACCTGAAACGTTTCAATTTCTTATTGTAACTGAATATATTATCTGCTATTATTGTATTAAAGCAGAGGCTTAACTTAAATTTAGTAAAAGGAAAGTTAGGAGAATTAAATGAGTGAATTAAAGTATTTAGATAAGATGGGAACATTTACATTAGACAATCCGGATCTTACAAGTTATATGTATTTTCCATTGGCTAATGAAGCAGGAATGATGAGTGCTATTACACCTGACTTAGGTGGAGACATTAAGCTGGACCAGAATACATTTTTATTGGAACCGGTTAGCAGTGAAAACTTACATAATAACAAGTCAACAAGAAATTTTTGGGTTTATGTTGATGGAAAAGGTGCCTGGTCAGCCACAGGACGTTCTGCTAAGCAGCAGGCTAAGCTTTTTGATGATGACAAGGAGCAGGTAAAGCTTACAGCAGGTATTATGTGGCATAAGGTTGAAAGACAGACCGATGAAATGGGATTAAAAGCAGAATTAACTACTTTTGTGCCATATACACAGGACAAGGTTGAGCTAACAAAAGTAACAATCACAAATACTGCAGATACAACACAGAAGATTACATCAACAGTTGCAATTCCAATGTATGCACGTTCTGCATCAAATATTAGAGACCACAGGCATGTAACATCATTACTTCACAGAACGTTTACTATTAAAGACGGTATTATGATTTATCCGACTCTTACATTTGATGAAAGAGGACATAACAAGAATACTGTTTTCTATGGTGCCCTTGCAAAGGAAATGGTTAACGGAAAAATGGAGTCACCATTTAGCTTCTGTCCTGTAACAGAGGAGTTTATTGGTGAGGGTGGAAATTTTGAAAACCCATATTATGTTGCAAAGAATAAGCCACTTCCATATACAGAGGGACAGGAAGTAGACGGTTACGAAACAGTTGCAGCTATCCGTTTTAATGATTGTGAATTAAAGCCGGGAGAATCAAGAAGTTATGTTATAGCTTTAGAATATGGTACTTCTAAGGAAGAGCTTGAAAGTATTGGAAATAAATATATTGACGTAGATGTTTTTGATAAATATTTAGAAGAAACAAAGAATTACTGGCAGGGTAAGATTAACGTAAGTTATAATTCAGCAGACAAGAATTTTGATAACTGGATGCATTGGGTTAACTTCCAGCCAATGCTTAGAAGAATTTACGGATGTTCATTCCTTCCACATCATGATTACGGAAAAGGCGGTCGTGGATGGAGAGACCTTTGGCAAGACTGTCTTGCACTTCTTATTATGGAGCCTGAACAGGTTAGACAGATGCTTATTGATAACTTTGGCGGAGTAAGATTTGATGGAACAAATGCCACAATTATCGGTTCTAAGCAGGGAGAATTTATTGCGGACAGAAATAATATTACAAGAGTTTGGATGGACCACGGTGCTTGGCCATATCTTACAACAGAATTGTATATGCAGCAGACAGGTGATGTTGAATTTTTAGTTGAAGAAAACTCGTATTTTAAAGATCCACAGGTTTGCCGTGGCGAAGAAAAAGATATGATTTGGAACGACGAACAGGGCAACAAACAGCTTGCAGAAAATAATGAAGTATATGCAGGAACAGTTCTTGAACATATGTTAATTCAGCATTTGACAGCATTCTATGATGTTGGTGAACATAATCATATAAGACTTCGTGGTGCTGATTGGAATGACGGACTTGACATGGCAGCTAAGCGTGGCGAAAGTGTTGCATTTACAGCTTTGTATGGCGGAAACCTTAAGAATCTTGCAAAAGACATTAAGGCTTATGCAGAAAAGACAGGCAATGAAACAGTACTTCTTGCAAAAGAATTACTTATATTATTAAATGTAGACAAAACAGTATTTGACAGAATAGATGAAAAGAAACAGGTACTTGACGCATATTGCGAAACAGTAAAACATACAATCAGTGGTGAAAAAGTTAACGTAAGATGTGATGAACTTTGCAGTATTCTTGACAGTATGGGTGATTGGATTGGAGAACATATCAGAACTACTGAATGGACAACTGACAAAGATGGAGATGGTTGGTTTAACGGTTACTATGATAATAGTGGTAATGCTGTTGAGGGAGATTTCCCTACAGGTATCAGAATGATGTTGACAGGTCAGGTATTTACAGTAATGGCTGACGTGGCAACAGACGAACAGGTTGTAGCAATTGCAAAATCAGCGGACAAGTATCTTTATGATGAAGCCATTGGCGGATACAGATTAAATACAGATTTTAAGGAAGTAAAAACAGACCTTGGAAGATTATTTGGTTTTGCTTTTGGCCACAAGGAGAACGGAGCAGTGTTCTCACATATGGCAACTATGTATGCTAACTCACTTTATCATAGAGGTTATGCAAAAGAAGGATATAAGGTTATAAACAGCTTATTTAAACATTGCGATAACTATTCAAAGAGTGGTATTTATCCGGGAATCCCTGAATATGTAAGTCAGAGAGGCCGTGGAATGTACCATTATCTTACAGGTGCGGCAAGCTGGATGCTTCTTACAGTTCTTAATGAAATGTACGGTGTAAAAGGTGAATATGGTGCCCTTAAATTAAAACCACAGCTTTTAAAAGAACAGTTTGAAAATGGTAAAGCTTCAGCAACATGTATGTTTAACGGTAAAAATATTACAGTTACATACAAAAATGACAAGGCACTTGATGTAGGACAGTATAGCGTTAAGGAAATCTATATTGACGGCAATAAATATGGCGATTGCGATACTGTATTAAAAGAGGATGTAATGAAGTTAAACGATACTGTAAATATAGTAGCTATACTTGATTAACAAATGTCTGTGGGAGGTTTTCTCCCTTAGATTATAAAATAAAGTTTTGCAAACAAAGGAAAGAGGTAAAATATGTTTGAATGGGGAAGGGCAATATGTTACTCAGGATATAGGCAGGAACAAAGTCCAAAGACAGCCACATATCCTACTTATGAACAGATTAAAGAGGATTTAACATTGTTAAATGAATTAGGTTTCAAATATTTAAGAATGTACGATCCTATAAGATATGCAGAAGAAACATGCAAGGTTATAAGAGATTGTGGTTTTGATATGCAATTAATGTTAGGACCTGGATTAATATCAGAAGTTAACAATCCGGGATGCCCATGGAACAAGACTAATTATTCAGAAGAAGAATTAAAGCAGCGTGCAGAACGTAATGATAGAAATATTGATGAATTAATCAGAATAGCAAATGAGAACAGCGATGTAATTAATTCAGTTTCAGTTGGGAATGAAAACACACCACAGTGGGGTGAAAACAATGTTCCAATTGAACGTCTTATAAGTTTTGCAAGAAGACTTAAAGAGGGAACAGGCAAGCCTGTAACTTTCAATGAAGGTGTTTACGAATGGGAGCATTTAAAACAGCTGGCAGATGAACTTGACATAATTAGTATTCACTCGTATCCATTGTGGAATGGTAATACTGTAGAAGAAGCCCTTGAAGTAAATAAGACTTGGTACAAAAAAGTTAAGGAATGGTATCCTGGCAAGCCTATAGTATTCTCAGAAGTAGGCTGGGCTACGGACTGTGCTGACTTTAAACAGATGAGAGAAGGCCAGGCTAACGAGGAAAATCAGAAGAAGTATTACGAAGAATTTTGGAAATGGAGCGACAGGGAACAGATTATTTCTTATATGTTTGAAGCTTTCGATGAGCCTTGGAAAGGTGGAAACAGACCTAATGAAGCAGAAAAACATTGGGGAATATTCAACGAAGACAGAACTCCAAAGCTAGTATTGAAAAAGTAAAAAACAGAATTGAAATATTTTTATGAAGAAAAGAGCTTTAAAACAGGCTCTTTTTTCTTTTATATAAGGAAAATAATAAAAACGGTTTTTAAAATAAACAATGGTTAAATAGTGTCAAAAATGTAAAAAAAACTAAAGAAAATTGTGGAAAACATATATTTTTTGAGATTGAAAATGTAGCATATGTAAAAGGAATGTTATAAAAAAGGAACAAGTCACATATATAGCTTGTCAAAAATGCACAAATAAAAACACTTTTAAACGTTTCAGATTATTGAATCGCATAAGAGATTGTGATAAAATGCAATTATTGTTTTAAAGAAGAGAAATCTTTAAACAAAAGTAAGAAACTAAAAGGGGAAAGGAGACTTTAATATGAGTAAAAGTTTCAAGAAACTAGTGGCTATTGTAAGTGCTATTGCAATGGTTATCGCAGGTATTACAGTTCAGCCACAGACAGCAAATGCAGCAGAAGCCTTAGAGTGGTCAGAATTAACTGACTGATTAGGAAAAGCGACAATTAAAGATACTTCCACAGAAGAAGTACGCGGAGCAGAATACAAAGGCTTCGAGACAGACCGTTCATGGGGTGGAGATAGCAAATGGCAAGGACAAGCCAAAGTTAATGATGTAACAGTTGAAGCAGGACAGGCATATAAGGTATCATTAGATGTAAGTTCTACACCAGCTAAAAAAATTTTAGTCCAGACACTTTCAGGTGGAGAATATGTTGAAAAGGAATACGATACAACAGTAGGACATATTGAGCAGACATTTGTAGCAAATAATGATAAGGTAAATATTATTGTTGCTTTTGGTTCATTTAGTGATGATGAAGTTGGAACATATGATGTTTCAATTTCAAACCTTAAATTAGAGAAAACAGAAAAGTCAGAAGAACAGATTGAAAAGGAAAGAGTTGAAGCTTTATTAACTGGTGATAAAAACATTGCCAAAGGAAAGACAGCATTTTCAAATTCTGTGAAGGAAAAAGATTACCAGCCAGAAGAAGCTTTTGACGGAAATTTAGGTTTAAGATATGCAGCAGCATCATATGAGAGTGGCGTGACACTTGGAGTAGATTTGGGTAAGACATATAAAGTTTCAAGTGTTGCTTTCAAGTGGGAAAATGCATATGCAACAGAATATAACATTCAGGTTTCAAAAGATGGTAAAGCATATGACACAGTAAAAACTATGACAGCAGATAAAGCAGAAACAATAGAAGTGCCATTAGATGAAGCAGTTGAAGCAAGATATGTAAGAATTGAATGCGTTAAGAATGCTATTAATTATGGATATTCTCTTTGGGAAATGGGTGTATATGGAACAGAAGTAGCTGAAGTTGAAACAACTACAAATACACCAGTTGTAGAACCTGGAACAGGTGAAACAACAACACCAGCTAAGCAGGACGAAACAACAACACCGGCTAAGCAGGACGAAACAACAACACCAGCTCCTGTAGTACCAACAGTACCTGTAGCAGCAGAAAAAGATTGGTCAGCAGAAGACTTTATTAGCTCATCAGATGCTACATACAATGATACATATAAAGCAATCAAGGATGGAGCAATTAATGAAATCGTTAATATTCAGCCAGCTGATGATACATTAGGATTATATGTATCATTCGCAGATGCTGATTTTGGAACAATAACAGTAAATGGAAAAGCAGCAGATATTAAAGTTGCTGGAGCCGGAATTTGGTTCAAGTTATCAAACTTTACAGATATGTATAATGATGTTGTAATTACAAATGGAGCTGGAACAGTTAAGGCTACATTATATGTATACAACAAGAACGGTGTTGATAATTCTAAGAAAGATGATGAAACAACAACAGCAGCACCTGCACAGAATGAAACAACAACAGCAGCACCTGCACAGAATGAAACAACAACAGTTGCACCAACAACTAAGGCTATTAGTACAACAGCAGCTCCAGCAACAGTTAAGAAAACAACGGTTAAGGCAACAGCTAAGAAGTTATCTTCTAACAAGGTTAAACTTTCAGTTAAGAAAGTAGCAGGAGCAAGCAAATACGCTGTACAGATTTCAACAACAAAGAACTTCAAGAAAGTTGTTGCTAAGAAGACATCTAAGAAGGCAGTATTTACAGTTAAATCTAAGAAACTTAAAGGTAAGAAGAAACTCTATGTAAGAGTTAAAGTTTACAAGAAAGTTAACGGAAAGACAGTTGCAAGCCAGTGGTCAAAGGCAACTAAGATTAGATTAAAAAAATAAGATTACAGAAGGTAATCATAATTAAGTAAACAGAGGCTATGGATTAGTACTAGTAAGAGGTACTATTCCGTAGCTTCTTTTTTGTTAATAAAAAAATTGAAATTCTATATATTAGAAATCACAAAAAGACAAAAAAATACAGAAAAATCGAATTTATTACAATAGGGATTTCCTGTATAAATAGCCATAAAAAGTAATATTAATATTTAATAATAAAAATGATTTTACTAATTTTACCTCATTAGGGCAAAGTTAACAAAACAAGGGTAAAAATAATACTCTAAACTCAGATTTTAATGTTAAATTTATATAAAGAATTAGGCATTTTGCTGAAAAGAAACTAAAACTTTTTTTAACATTGAGATAAAAAAAAGGCAATTTATAATATTAAGTATAATATTAGGGAATGGAGGAATATTATGCTAAAAAATATGAAAAAAGCATTGTCTTTAACCTTGGTTACGGCTATGGTAGTCACTATATGTCCTCAAGGACAACTTGTAAACATATCAGCGGCTGATAATATACCATATTGCATATCAGAAGGTAGACCTGTATATGTAAGTTCAGGTAAGAATGAAGACTATGCAGTAGATGGTGACACATCTACAAGATGGGAAAGTGATTACAAGAACAAAATAGAATGGATGTATGTGGACTTGGGAGCAAAAGCAGACCTTGACCATGTTTATCTGAAATGGGAAGCAGCTTATGCTAAGTCATATCAGATTCAGCTTTCTAACGATGAAGAGAACTGGACAACAGTTTACACAAAGGGTAACGGTTCAGGTTCAGAAGAAACTCCTGAAGAAACAGTTAAGCCGGGAGCTATGGCAATCAGTGTTGGAAGAAAGAAAAAAAATGACAATGGTACAGTAAGTTCCAGCTTTTCATGGAGTGCAGTTTCAGGAGCAGTTACTTACAAGATTTTCGTTGAAAACAACGGTCAGGAAGAAGTAGCAACAGCACCTGATGGATTTACTTTTGATAAGGATTCAAGACTTGACCTTAATAATGAAGTTAAATTATTAGAAGGAACTCATAAGTACATTGTAAGAGCTTACAATTCTAAAGGTGAAGTTATTACAAGCGGTGAAGTTACAATCTCAGGTGATGTTACAGTTGAAGAAACAACTGAAGCACCAACTAATTCAGGTGAAACAACACCGGTTGTAGATGATAAGGAACAGACAATTGATTTAGCTAAGATTATTGATAACAAAGAAGGCAGACAGGCAAGATACGTTAGAGTACTAATGACAGAAAAGGCTTTACCGGCTTATGGATATTCATTATATGAATTTCAGGTTTATGGTACAAACGGCGTGGTTGAAAGACCTGTTGACTATGGTGAAAACCTTGCTTTAAATAAGCCTGTTAAATCAAAATCAAATATAGTTAAAAGTGGAGACACTGAAAAAGAAGTAAACACTCGTGATGAATGGTGGATGTATGACAGTGATGGAAATCTTAGAGAGGATGCGTATAACAATGTAAAACCTGAAAATGCAGTAGACGGAAATACAAAATCATCATTTACGTCATATCAGGGTGATGACCAGTGGATTTATGTAGACCTTCAGAAGGAATACACAATCGGTAGAGTTGTTGTTAACTTTAACAGTGATGCTGCAAAGATGTATGACATTCAGGTTTCAAGTGATGCTAAGACATGGACAACAGTTCATAGAAATCTTAGAGGATACGCTAATATGATTGATGATGTTACCATGTATCAGAAGAATGTCAGATATGTAAGAATCTTAGGCTATACTAAGGTTGAAAGCGGTAGTGGTGTAGGAATTAACGAATTAAGTGTTTATGAATACAGAGAAGGCGATAGTAAGGAAAACGAAACAATCGCTCCACTTCCAACAAGACAGGTTATTAACAACAAGAGTGGTAAAGGTTCATATGTTTCAGGTGAAATGTATAAGGAAAAGAACAAGTTACCAACATTTGTTAATGAAGAAACTATAAAGACACCAATCGATTCAAACAGCTGGTGGTCATCAGCAATGGTTCAGACATTTAGTAACTTACTTTGTTCAACACCATTAAAGGCTAAGTTCTCAACTAAGGGACTTGGAGTTTTGCTTGCAACAGCAGGATGGGTTGGAATAAGAAAGGAAACTGACCTTGGAACAGACCAGTCTACTGAAACAGGAATTGACTTCTATGTATTACCTGAAAAATACAACTCTAAAAAGGGTTATGACAGAGTAGAAAGCTATGGTGATTACTCAGTACAGTTAGGTTTAATGGACAACAGTGGAATGCAGATGAAGTCAACTGTAGTTAAGGGTTCACCTTACATTTTCAGTGAGTTCTGTGATAACACAACATTTTTCATTAACTCATCATCAATTACAGAATTTTTTGATGGCAATGGAAATAGCATTTTAGCTAAAGAAGGGGACACAATTACAACAGACCACATTGGTTTTAAGTCAGTGGATGATGAAAATACTAAGGCTAAAAACGATGGCTCTTATTATTGTATGAACGTACCTGAAGGAACAACATTTAAGGTAATGGTTGTAGGTTCAAGATATAACGTTAAGGTGACATTCCCTTCAAAGAATGAAAATTATATGTCACTTGCAGCTATGACAAAGAAAGGTGACATTGACCGGTATTATAAACATGGTTACGCATTTGTAACAAACACACACGTTGGCTACACATTTGATCAGGCTAACAATAAGGTTGTAACAACATATACAGCTACAACTAAGACTATGAGAAAGGGATTCTCAAATGAAACAATGCATTGTTTATTCCCACATCAGTGGAAATATTCATCAGATGCAGATAACCCGGATGCAACATATTACTCAATTCGTGGTGACATGAAATCTATCTGGGCTAATGAATACAAGACAACACAGCAGTTCTCAGGTTTACTTCCAACATTTACAAAGCCTGACAGCAACATGTTTAATACAACTGAAATGGTTGAATACCTTAACCAGGTAGTAGCATCTAAGATTAACACAGCACCTGTTGCTGATGCTTACTGGGAAGGTAAGAATGTTCACCCACTTGCAATCAGCGCTCTTATGGCTGACCAGTTAGGTGAAACAGAAATTAGAGAAAAATTATTAAAGAAATTAAAGAGCATTATGGTTGACTGGTTCACATATGACGGTGAAGATGATGACTGTTACTTAATCTACAATAAGGATTGGGGAACACTTTATTATCCTGAAAGTTCATTTGGTGCCAACGCAGCAATCTGCGACCACCACTTTACATATGGATACTTTATGTTTGGTGCAGCAGTACTTGCTACATACGACAAGCAGTTCTACAACGATTACAAAGATATGATTGAACTTCTTGTAAGGGATTACGCAGATCCTAAGGAACCTGAAGATGATGGCAACATGTTCTGTAAGTTTAGAGCATTTGATCAGTATTCAGGACACTCATGGGCAGGCGGATATGCAGACAGCGATTCAGGTAACAACCAGGAATCAGCTTCAGAAGCATTGTTCAGCTGGGTAGGTATGTATCTCTGGGGTGAAGTATCACAGAATAGCACTTACATTGATGCCGGAGCTTACGGCTTCACAACAGAAATGGAAGCGATTGAGCAGTACTGGTTCGACTATGATGAAACTAACTGGTTAGGTGATCATCCTGACAGAGCAGCAGATCAGGCTTATGATTATCCGTTCCAGGGAACAGGTCAGATTTATGGCGCTTCAATGGGATATGGAACATATTTTGGTGGACAGCCTGTTTATGTATACGGTATCCAGTGGTTACCTATTTCTGAATACCTTACAAACTATGGTATGAATCAGGAAAAATGTGCCAAGATATATCAGGGATTAGTAGATGATACTAATTATGCAATAAACATAGAAAAGAAATTATTTGATCAGGATTTGGCAAACGGAGTTAGTGCAGATGATTCATGGCACAATCCGGACAAGTATGTAACACCTGATAACGGATGGCAGCATATTACATGGCCATTCCTTTCACAGACTAATGCACAGAGTGCATATAACAAGTTTGAAACTAACGTAACAAATGTACAGGTTGAAGATAGAGCTAATACATTATGGTTTATTTCAGCAATGGATCAGTTAGGCTACAGAACAAATGACTACATGGTAACAGGCAACATTACAGGTTCTGTATATCGTAAGGATACAAACGGCAAGACAGTATACACAGCAGAAGTTTGGAATGCTACAGACAAGACACAGACAGTAGCAATTAAAGATAAGTTTGGAAAACAGATTGGTAAAGCTAACATTGGTGCAAAGGCATTTGTAAGCTTTAACATTGACACAGAAAAACAGTTTGAATTAACTCAGACAGCAACACCTACAGTTAAGGCTACAGCTTTAGCAACAGGAAAAGTTACAGAAGATGTAACAGGAAAAGTAACATTTGATGATACACAGTTAGTTGAATTATCATGCTCAGATGCAGATGCTAAGATTTACTACACAACAGATGGTACAATTCCAACAACAGAATCAAAAGAATACACAGGAAAGATTTTGATTTCAAGCAACACTACATTAAAGGCAGTTGCAGTTAAGGATGGATATCTTGATTCAGCATATTCAGCAACAGTATTTGAAATTGCCGGAGATACAGTAAGCAGTAGTGATAATTTAGGACTTAAGAAGAAAACAACAGCATCTTCATCAAAGGGTGCAAATACAGCCGATATGGCTTTCGATGGTACAACAGACACAAGATGGCAGGCCGACAATGAAGCAGATGATGAATGGATTCAGGTAGATCTTGGTTCAGTACAGGCAGTTAACGCAGTTACAATTAACTGGGAAGCGGCTTATGCGGCAAAATATGAAATTCAGGTATCTACAGACGGAAAAGAATGGACAACAGTTGCTAAGGAAAATGGTATGGTTGGAGAAATCACATCAAGTTTTGCGGCAACAAAGGCAAGATACGTAAAGATGCAGGGTATTTCAAGAGGAACTCAGTATGGTTACTCAATTTATGAAATGCAGGTATTTGGTGCGGTACAGGCTAAGGCACCAACAATTACACCTGTAAGTGGAACTTATAAGGGAACACAGACAGTAACAATGTCAACAGCAGTAAAAGGTGCTGAAATTAAGTACACAACTGATGGAGCAACTCCAACAGAAGATTCAGCTACTTATGAAGGACCAATTACAGTAGACAAATCAGTAACAATTAAGGCTGTAACATATAGAAAGGGAATGTTATTATCAGATCCTGTTCAGTCAGATATTATTATTGAAGGAACAATTTCATTAAATAAGACAGAAGCAACAGTAGCAATTGGAAACAAGTTACAGCTTTCAGCAATAACAGACCAGTCAGTTACATTTAGCAGTGATAATGCAGGTGTTGCCAAGGTAGATGCTAACGGTTTAGTTGAAGGTGTTTCAAAGGGAACAGCTACAATTACAGCAAAAGCTGCAAACGGACAGAAAGCAACATGTAAGATTACAGTAACAGATCCTGTACATATTACATCAATTGAAATTGCTCCACAGAATCTTGAAATTAAGAATAAGACTTCAGAAACATTGAAGCTTACAATTAATCCAAGCAACACAACAGATGACACAACAGTTACATGGACATCAAAGGATGAAAAGATTGCAACAGTTAATGATGCAGGAACAGTAACAGCTAAATCAGAGGGAACAACAACTATTACAGCTAAGATAGGTAAGTTTGAGGCAAAATGTGAAGTGACAGTTTTACCTATAACTGTAGAAGAAATGGTTGCAGACGGACAATTTAACATTGGATTAGGTAAGAATGTTGTAGCACTTCCTAATAAGCAGAATGGTGAAGGCGGTAGCGAAAGCGACATTACAGATGGTAACTTTGAAGGCAAACATATTGCTACAGCATTTGCCACAACAGGAACAAGTTATACACTTGATTTAGGAGATGCTTATGACAGCGCAACTATTGATAAGTTAGTTGTAAAATACAAAGAAAACAATGGAGGAGATACTCCTGTTAACGGTTACGAAATCCAGTACTCAACTAACGGAGTTGATTTTGAAACAGTTAAAAAAGTAACAGGAGATTCTGTAAAGGATGCCTGCGAAAACAAGAATTGTGTAGATACTCAGGATATGACAGGAGTAACAGGCGCAGTAAGATACATTAGATTCTATTATCCTGAAGCATACACATGGGGTGTTCAGGTAAGAGAAATTGCAGCATTAAGTACAGATAAGAATGCTAAGAAGGCAGAATTACAGTACTGTGATAATCCTGCAGAAGTAACAGTAAAATCTGATAAGTATTGCCAGATTACATATACAATTAAAGCCGGTGAAAATCAGGATGATTACAAGTATATGGTATACTTAAACAACAACCTTGTAGGTGACAGAGTAACTGCAGGAACATATACAATTGATAACTTAGATGCAGGAACATATACAGTTAAGGTAGTTTCATATTACAACAAGTTAACATCTAAGGGCATCTCAAAGGAAGTTAAAGTAGATGACGGTTCATTAAAGGATTACATTAACACTGTAAGAAATATTTCAAAGGGAGCAAAGATAACTGTTGACAAGGTATACGAAGGTGAAGGAAACCAGGATGTATCATCATTAACAGATGGTATCGTATCAGATAACAACGGTGTTTGTGTTCACACAGAACATGGAGCACAGACGGCAACAATCAATATGGACCTTGGAGAAAATTATCCAATTTCTAATATTGAAGAATTTTTAATAGCATTTAAGGCAGACAATACATATGCTAAGAATTATACAGTTGAGTTCTCAGCAGATGGACAGAACTTCCAGGAAATGATTAATGTTAAGGATGTTAAGTACAAAGATGTTATGGAAAATAAGATTGACCCTTCAACATATAATTACGATACAGTAAGATATGTAAGAGTTAAACTTAACGATGGTAGTTACAGTTGGGGATATCAGATTTCAGAAGTAGCAATTATGGGAACAGACATTTATATGCCTGTTGAACCTGAAGGATTAGTTGTAGAAAGCCCAACTTATAATACTGTTACAGTAACATGGACAGGTGCAGATAACGGACAGACATATTGGGTTTACATTGATGGCAAGGTTAAGGATATGAACTTAGCATCAGCCGGAACATATACATACAACAATATTGATGCCGGAACACATATTGTTAAGGTAACATCAAGATTAAATGGAATTGAATCAAAGGGTGTAACAAAAGAAGTTGTAGTAGCTAATCAGCCAACAACAACACCTGAACTTACAACAACAGATAAACCTAGTGGAACAACAACTCAGGCACCTACTATAAACCCTAGTGGAACGACTGAGGTAACAACAAAACCTGGAGAAACAACACAGGCAACAACAAAGGCTAACGAAACAACTAAGTCAGATGCAACACAGGCACCAACAACTAAGTCAGGTGAAAATACATCAGACATTGGTAATGGTGGCAACACAACTGTAGTACCAAGTGCTTCAAGTGATATTAATGTAAAAGTTGGTAAGACTAAAGTAACAAAGGCAACAAAGAAGAAGAGAACAACTAAAGCAAAGATTTCATTAAAGAAGGTTGCAGGTGCTAAGGGCTATGAAGTAAGAGTTTCAACAACTAAGAAGTTTAAGGCTAAGAAGACTATTACAAAGGTATTCAAACGTAATAAGCTTACATTTAAGAAACTTAAGAAGAACAAGAAGTACTATGTACAGGCAAGAGCATTCACAGTAATCAATGGAAACAAGAAGTATGGTCCATGGAGTGCTAAGAAGAAAATGAAACTTACAAAGTAAAATGTAAAATCATTATAAAAGAAAAAGGCTATCCACTAATGTGAGGTGACCCCAAAAAGTTAGATTTTTTACGAGACGACTTCGGTCGTCTCGTTTTTCTTTTATGCAGTAAGGAGATGGAGCCTGTATTGAACGGACTCATCCATCCTAACTTTTCTTTTATTCGTTTTTGCTTCGACCTAGCCATAAAAATACCGACCTCCAATCGTTAGACTTTTTAGGTCTAACTTTCTGGGGTCGGTACAATTTATAGCTATCAGGTATGCTTTTAATTTAATTTATTCTCCGAGGAAATTTTTCACATTTCCAATATGTTTCAGCCCTTCTTTGCGACCAATGTCATATAGAGCCTGCAGTTTTTCAGGATCTTTTTCGGTGCGCCCGATTGTAACAGGATTCTCAGGTCTGATAATGTAGACAAGTCCTTTGCGTTCAAGTTCTTTTAGGTCATCTAATGTTTTGTTGTACATAATATGGCGGACTTCCAAGTCGTGTACAAGATTAGGATATTTCTTGCCCAACTTTAATCTGATTAACGGAAGCATTGAATTTTTCTTTTTTCTGTAGCCGTCATGCTGGGTAAGAATGACAACATTTTTCTCGTAGCCCATTTCCATAAACTTGTGAATTGGAATTGAATCTGAAATTCCACCGTCAAGCATTTTAAAACCGTCGATTTCTACAATATTTGAAACCATTGGCATTGAAGCAGAAGCCCTAAACCATTTAATGTCCGTTGCATCGCCGTTAGGACAAAGATGATAAATAGGTTTTCCGGTTTCAATATCTGTAGTTACAACGTAGAAATCCATTGGATTCTTCTGATAAGTTTCCACGTCAAAAATATCAAGGCGGTTAGGAATCTGATTATAACAAAAATCAGCACCGTAAATATCGCCGGTCTTAATTAAAGAGCGAAGCCCAACATATCTGGGATCACGACAATATTTGGTATTGTATCGTATTGTTCTGCCAATCTGTTTTGACTTAAGATTACAACCAAAGGCAGCCCCGGCAGAAACGCCAATGGCACCGTCAACAGTAATGTCATTTTCCATAAATATATCAAGTACTCCGGCAGTATACATTCCACGCATGGCACCGCCTTCCAAAATTAATCCTTTTTTCATATAAATACCAATCCTTTTTAAAAAAATTTTTATAATGTTAAACAACTGAACTTTTATTACAGGGGTTGTTACGTGCTTCACGTTTTTTACACTATAATAAATTATACAGCGAATTTGTTAATTTTGTATCAAAAAATAAGTTTTATTTTCAAAAAAATTAAGACCAGTCATAATCATAAAAAAGAAATTAAAG
>OGPH01001365.1_pt1 | contig 18695 bp, 19 predicted proteins | sample 1552891 | NCBI WGS metagenome assembly OGPH01 (sample SAMEA2580272, study PRJEB22360) | human gut metagenome | biome: human gut; feature: human-associated habitat; material: faeces | place: Denmark | collected 2008/2010 | reverse complement strand
TACCGAAGAGCATGTGCATACGGCGCCTTCCTGCTTGGGTGTTTATTACGAATATTAATAAAAATTTATTGTAAAACAATAAAAATATATTGACTTTCAATGTGCTATATGATATTTTTCTATCAGAAGAGGGAAAATTGGCAGTTAATGGGGAAGTTGTTATGGAGAGAAGAAAAGGAAGATGGAAGATTGGGAGAATTGGGATCTGCTTTTTGGTGGGATTACTTCTCCTTGCAGGGGGTGTATGGAAGGCGTGGAGGAAACTGTTACGCTAGAGGATGAACGGTGGATAAATCAGATTTTATCCGGGTTATCTGTGGATAGAGCGTATTATCCGGAGCTATCCGAAAACGTGCGGCTTGGCAGATATGCGCAGGGGGATGGTTCCCGGATGTACCTTCTGTATGATGGGACAAAGGGACGCTTGTATGTAATCGAATCTTTTCTGTGAAAGGAAGGATAAATCGAATCATCTGTGGGGGAGAGAGTGAAGAATGCGCCGGGTCGCGCATTATCCGATTTCCTCAGCGCAAAAGCGCATTGGAATGGAGGTATGAATGTATGAAAGACAAAACCTTGATTAAAGGCACCAAATTGCTGCTGGATCTGATGTTTTATGCCGGAGTGGCAGTCATAGCGACGCTTCCTATATCTGTACGGATATATGGACGGATCAATTCCTATTTTGCCCAGTATTATATTCAGCTGATTCTGCTTTTTGCCGTATCAGGCATCCTGGCGGAACTGATCCTTCTGGAACTGCGCCGTATGTTTCGGACGGTAATTGCAAATGACTGTTTTGTGGAGGCGAATGTGAAGAGTTTAAACCGGATGGGAACGTATAGTTTCCTGATCGCTTTGGTGACAGCCGGAAGAATGACTCTGTATCTGACGCCTGCAGTGATGATTATTATCCTGGTATTTCTGATCGCCGGTCTGTTCAGCAAAGTGCTTGGAAGAGTATTTGAACGGGCTGTGGAATACAAGCTGGAAAATGATCTGACGATATAGGAGGTAGAACATGGCGATCGTGATAAATCTGGACGTGATGATGGCCAAAAGAAAAAAAGGCCTGACAGAACTGGCCGGAGAAGTGGATATTACCCTGGCCAATCTGTCCATATTGAAAAATAATAAAGCAAAAGCGGTGCGGCTGTCCACACTCAATGCGATCTGTAAGGCGCTGGACTGTCAGCCCGGAGATATCTTGCAGTATGTGGAGGATGAGCCGGAGGAATCCTGAACCGGATACGGAACGCCTTGGAGCGGGAAAGGAAAATGGTATGGAAACAGAGAGATTCATGAATTCGGATTATGGGCACATGATGACAAGGCAGGAAGGAAAAACAACGAAATCTTTAAGCGAACGCAGGCTGTTCATGAGGAAGAATTTTTCATTTTTTGGCGGGGCGAGTATTCTGTATGCAGTTTTTCTGACCTTTTGCCTGTACCGGAATGCTTCGGGGCTAACCTACCCTTTTTTCGTCGCTGGAACCCTTGTCTATTTTTACTTATGTACCAAAAAGTCAGGGGTTCCATGGAAAGCAGACGGCATTTTTTATCTGGCAGGCATTGAACTTCTGGGAATTTCCGTATTTTTGACAGATAATGTGTATATTCTTTTTTTTACCAAAATGGCCATTTTTCTCCTTATGCTGAGCATGGCGCTTCATCAGTATCTGGATGAGAGAGGATGGACGTTTTCCAAATACCTGACGGCGCTCTGTCAGGGGCTGCTCGAGACGGTCGGATGTATCGCATCTCCTGTAAATGATGGAATGCAGTGGCTGAAGGAAAGGGAGAAGGAGCGGAACGGAAAAGGGCGCTATATTCTTCTTGGACTTCTCATTCTTCTGCCGCTGCTCGTGGTGATTCTGCTTCTTCTTATGACAGCGGATGCAGTTTTTGGAAGGCTCATCAGTAATATAGTGGACTATCTGAGAATCTGGGACGTGATCTGTATCCTGTTCATGATCGCAGCGGCTTTCTTTCTCTCCTATAGCTTTATTGCCATGCTGAACGAAGGGGCGGTAAAAGAGAACTGTACAAAAAAGAAGGAACAGGAACCGGTGCTCGCCATCACCTTTACGTCCGTTATCACGGCTGTATATTTGATCTTCTGCGGTATACAGGTGATATACTTGTTTTTGCAGAAAGGAGATATCCCAGGCGGATATTCCTATGCTTCTTATGCGAGACAGGGATTTTTTCAGCTGCTGGCGGTCTGCATCATCAACTTGGCAATCGTTCTGATCTGTCTTTCCTTATTTAGGGAAAGTAAAGTTTTAAAAGCGATACTCACAGTATTGTCTCTGTGTACTTATGTGATGATCGCGTCCAGCGCATATCGTATGCTTTTGTATATTGGGTACAGGCAGCTCACTTTCCTGAGAATTCTCGTTCTGTGGGCTTTGGCAGTCCTCTGCATTATGCTGGCAGGCGTTATTTACAGTATTTTCCGCCCTGGTTTTTCTCTTTTTCGCTATCTTCTGGCGGTTCTTACGGTCTGCTACATCATACTGGCTTTTGCCAAGCCGGATTACTGGACGGCAAAGTATAATATGTCATTCGTAAACAGAGGAACAGAAGCGCTGCAGTCCCCGGATGAAGAATTTTATGAAGACTTTTCTTATCTTGCGCACCTGTCCGCAGATGCGGCGCCGGTTCTGGCCAGCGATGAGAACTACTTTTATCTGAGACAGCGTTCGGGCGACATGATGGAATATTACGAAAGGATGGAAAACCGCGCAGAGAAGATTGGAATCCGTAACTTTAATCTGTCCCGTTATCTGGCAGGGCAGGCGGTTGAAAAAATGCAGCAGGCGGATTGATTATTTTCCTACGGCCAAACCGCCCATGAAGAAGGAAGTACCAGAGGGATGGCGAGTGTGAGGGAATATAGGGGGCAGAACAGTAACGATTGACAGTCAGGACATAATATCGTATCCTGAATTTAGGACACAAAATTTTCACAATTCAGGAGGAAAATACTTATGAAGAAGAAAGCAACCGCCGTGATTGCTGCGTGTATGGCAATTGTCCTGACTGCATGTATAGGAAGTTTTGATGCCAGTAAATATGTGGAAGGAGCCTTGAAGAATATTTATCTCGGCGATGCTTCGACCTATATGGAATTGGTGGATATTACAGAGGAAGAAGCTGCTGCGGAATATGAATCGGGAATTGAAGTGGAAGCGGACTTTTTCCTTCAGTATTGTGGAATCCCATCGGTTTCCAATGATGTGTATCAGCAGATTGTGGATATGTACAAGAACATTTACCAACATTCCAAATTTGAAGTGCAGGAAGCGGTGAAAAATGGGAATGATTATAATGTGGAGGTATTGATCAGCCCCATTGATATCATTGTGAAAAATACGGATGCCATTTCTACTACAATTGATGATTTTATAGCGACGATGAATCCGGATGATTACGCGGATGAACAGAGTGCATATGATGCGGTTATGGTCAGCATCGTGGATCTGATCAATGCGGATATGGAGAATCTGGGATATGAAGATGAGATATCCGTGATCGTTAAGGTGGAGCAGGATGAGAACGGATATTATGGTCTCAGCAGCGACGCAATCGGGCAGCTGGATCAGGAAATCATCGCATATTAATTCAAATATTGTGTTTCGCTGTCAGAAAATAGCCGAGCGGTTGCCCGGCTATTTTTTAAAAGGCGGTATTCTCTTTAAAAATAACAGTTGGAGAAAGAGATATGGAAAAGAAGGGAAGAAATGGGCTCAGGCTCATTATGGGAATTACATTTGGAATCTATCTTGGATATTCGGCCTGTAAAGTAGGGGATTACTGGAACAGGCCTGAACTGTATCAGACGGCTTCGGCCCCGTGGTATACACAGATTCTTCTGAATACCGTACTTTTCGGCGCCCTTCTGCTGTTGGAAGCTCTTCTTTATCTGCTTTTTCTGTCCGTTTACAAAAGAAAAAAAGCGGCAGTCCGAAAAGGATTTGAGCCGGAGCAGTTTCTTGCCTTTCTAGGCATCGCAGAAAAGCTGAAATCTGTACCCAGACATTGTGTGACTTCTGACGGGGCGGCGGAAAGCGTGGCGGCACATTGTTGGAGAATGGCACTTATGGCGCTTCTTCTGAAAGATGAATTGGGGGAGGCGGACATGGATAAAGTGATCCGGATGAGCCTGCTGCATGATATTGGGGAAGCGGTAACGGGAGACATTCCCACCTTTGAAAAAACCGGACAGAATGAGAAAACGGAAAAAGAAGCGGTGAAGGGCCTTCTGGAACGGATTCCGGAATCGCTTTGCCTGGAGTTTACCGCCCTGTTTGAAGAGATGGAAGCGCTTGAAACAAAAGAAGCCAGGATCTATAAGGCGCTTGATAAGCTGGAGGCGGTCATTTCCCATAATGAAAGCGATATCCGAACCTGGCTGCCTCTGGAATATGAATTGCAGAAAACTTATGCGGCGAAGAGCGTTCAGGGATTTCCATTTTTGGAAAAACTTCAGGAGCATTCAGTCCGGATAACAGAAAAGAAGATAGAGGATTATCGAAGGCAGGAGCATATAGTCCGGCAGGAACCGTAAAAATCGTAACCGTTCAGAAAGGTCTGAACGGTTACTAGGAATCTTTAATCTCTATATTTCAATAAAAGCGCTGAGTTGACAATAACGATAACAGAACCGGCATTATGTACCAAGGCACCGACGACAGGATTCAGGATTCCTGTGATAGCCAGGATAATGGCGATGAAATTCAACGTCATGGAGAAGGTCAGATTACATTTAATTGTGAGCATCATCCGCTTGGAAAGCCGGAGCAGGTGCGGAAGCATGTGGATTTCATCATTTACAAGGGCAATATCTGCAGCGTCCACAGCGATATCACTGCCGATTCCTCCCATTGCAATTCCAACATTGGCCTTTTTCAGAGCCGGCGCATCGTTAATGCCATCTCCCATCATGCAGACCAAGCCCCCGTCCTTCTGACAGTTTTCGATCCAGTCCAGCTTCTCTTCAGGAAGGCAGCCGGCCTTGAACTGGTCAATGTGAAGCAATTCGGCGATATGCCTGGCGGCATTCTCGTGATCTCCGGTCAGCAGAACAGGTATAATCCCTGTATCTTTTACTCCCTGTATGGTAAGGGCAGCATCCTGCCGAAGGGTATCTGACAGGGCGATAATTCCGGCCAGCTTTTGGTCCGCTGCGATCCAGATCAGGGTACAGCCGTCATCGAGATACGCGGCAGCCTTTTCCCAGGCATAAGAAGGAATGGAAACCTCGTTTTCTTTAAGAAGCGCAGGATTTCCCGCCAGAATTTCCTTATTCCGGTACAGGCAGCGCACGCCGCGGCCGGGGATCATCTGGAACGCTTCCTCGTGTGGGATGTCGTCCCCTATGCTGTCCCGATAGCTTTGAACGACCGCTTTTCCCAGAGGATGTTCGGAGCGAAGTTCTGCGCATGCTGCATAGGCATATAGTTCTTTTTCATCCATATTCTGAGTGAGCGTACAGACCGCCGTCACCTGGGGAGCACCATGAGTGAGCGTTCCCGTTTTGTCAAACGTGATATGCGTTACGTTTGACAGACGCTCCAGCGCATCTCCCTCCCGCACCAGGAATCCATGCTTTGTAGCGTTTCCAATAGCGGCCATGATGGCAGTCGGCGTGGCGAGAACAAGAGCGCATGGACAGAAAACGACCAGGATGGTGACCGCGCGGATAATCTGTCCTGTCAGAATCCAGGTGATAGCCGCCGCACAGAGGGCAATCACAACGATCCATGTGGCCCAGCGATCCGCTATGCCGACAATTTTTGCTTTTCCGGCATCGGTAGACTGGACGAGACGGATCATCCTTTGAATGGAACTGTCCTCTCCCACCTTTGTGGCATACATATCAAAGGATCCGAATTGGTTAACGGTACCGCTGGATACTTCATCGCCTGTGCTTTTGTCCACAGGGAGAGATTCTCCGGTCATGACGGCTTGGTCGATGGAAGTCTGACCGGAATGAATGACTCCGTCGACCGGAATGGCCTCTCCGGGCAGGACGCGCAGCAGATCGCCAACCTGTACCGCTTCTGCAGGTATAATTTCTTCCTTCTCCCCGGTTATCCGACGTGCCGTGCGGGGAGTGAGATGAACCAGCTTCTCGATTCCCTCTCTGGCCTTGGCCACAGTCAGATCTTCCAGCAGAGCTCCCAGCTGCATGATGAAAGCGACTTCTCCGGCAGCAAAGGATTCACCGATGATGACAGACGCAATCAGAGCGATGGATACGAGCATGTCTGCCTTGATATCCAATTCCGTCACAAGAGAGATCACCGCTTCCAAAATGATCGGGATGCCGCAAAGAAGAATGGCGATCCAGGCCATATCGAAGGGAAAGGGTGAAAAACCGAAGATACTTGCGAGCAGAGAAAGCCCGGAGAGAACAAGAAAGATGATGTCCCGCTTTATGCCGCCCCATTCCAATAGGTGTTCCAGCTTTTTCAAAAAAATTCCCCCTTCTGATGTACCATCGCCGACCCGAAGAAAAATGTGGAGTAAAAGGCAGGCGATAGAAAATAGATAGAATCGTATTAAAATAACAATATACCTATATGGGTATATGTATATTGTTTGCTCAGCTATATTATACATATAGGGGTATGGGTTGTCAAACGTTTCGCGATCCCCAGGTCTCTGGTGGATGCGGAGGATGAAACGTCCTGGATGAACAAGGAGGCGGCAGAACGGACCGGAAGAATACAGGAAAATGAGCGGCAGCCAGGACTTTACAGGAGATGCATTATTTTTGGCATAAAAAAGGCTGCAAAATCATACGAAGATTTTGCAGCGCTCTTTAAATGTGGCTGTGAAGCCAGTCAGGAATTTAATTCATATTGGCAAAGCGTTCTACCGCTTTGGTAAAGCTGGCAATGGTCTGATCCGCATCTCCGTGTTCGATCCCGTCTCTTACACAATGCTTGATATGCCCTTCCAGAACAACCTGACCGGCTTTATGCAGGGCACTTTTTGCAGCATTGATCTGAGAAAGGATATCTTCGCAGGGGATATCTTCATCGATCATACGGTCGATGGCCTGAACCTGTCCGATGATTTTCTTCAGGCGGCGATGCAGATTTTCGGAATCCATACATTGTCTCATAATACACTCCATTCCGCCGCATACAACCGCGGCAAGGCCGATAAATGATTCAAAGGAAGACCGCCGAAAGCAGTCCAGTTATTAAAAAAGATCCTTGCTTGAACCGTTGTTTTTCACTCTGTATCCCATTATCGGAGAACTTATTTTTTTTGTCAAGTGGCGGGGGCTGTGTTACTATGGCATAAAGGAGGGATATGGAATGGAGTATGATTTTCGGGTATTGCTAAATGAAAGAGAGCTTAAGCAAAAAGATCCTGGAAGACGGAAGAATTCCTATGTTATATGCAGATGCGGCAAACGCTTTTTCTAACAAAGCTTACAAAAAAGCAGGGTTTCAGTTACAGGGTGAAATTGCAGAATTCTGGACGGAAGGATAACCGGCAGTTTTGCGATATTCCTACAGAAAGATTAAAAGAGGGAAAACAACGAATGAAGGCAGGAAAAAAGAGAACAGAAGAAAAAACGGCGCGGATTCTGGAAAAGCTGGATGAATTATATGGAACTGAAAAGGAAGGGTTCTATCACAATCAGGACTGGCAGCTTCTGGTCGCAATTATGCTGAGTGCGCAGAGTACGGATAAACAGGTGGATGAAGCGCTTCCTGCGCTTTTTGAAAGGTTCCAAACCGCGCAGGAGGTGGCGGAAGCTCCGGTGGAAGAGATTGAACGATATATCCGTTCCGTGGGGCTGTATAAAAATAAGGCGAAGAATATTAAGAAATGCTGCGAACAGATTTGTCAGGAGTATGGAGGGAAGGTTCCGGATAAGCTGGAAGAGGTGCTGAAGCTTGCAGGCGTGGGAAGAAAAACAGGGACATTGTTTTTGGCGGATGCCTATGGCATTCCAGGCGTGACGGTGGATACCCATGTATTTCGGATCTCCAGAAGGCTTGGCTGGGCAGAGGGAAAGAATCCGGTTGAAGTGGAACAGGAACTGATGAAGGTGCTGCCCGAGGATCACTGGAACAGGATCAATTTCCAGCTGATCTATCTGGGAAGGACAGTCTGCACCGCGCGGAAAGCGCATTGTGAAGACTGTCCTTTGCAGGAGTGGTGTGATAAAAAGATTGAATGAACATTCTTAAAAGGCAGATATTCCTGTATAATCATCCTGCGCTCACACAGAGGGAAGTTCGGAGAGCTCGGAGAGGATTTCCCGCACATCATCCCCCATCTTGATGAGGACAGCGGTAGGAGGGACGGTGATTCCGTGGATCAGGTCATTTCTCAGATTACGCAGAGACTGGATCTTTTCCAGACTTTCCCTGCGAAGGAGCTTCATTCGTTTCAGGCTGTTCAGATTAAAGGTTCCTCTGGCCTTGGGGTTGTTCTTTTGGGTCAGACGTACGAGAAGCGTTTCCAGGCTGATCCAGGGCTTCAGGAAGTATTCGATGGCAGTCTCCTGCTGTGCATCCGGTTTCTCGGGCATGGGAGCGAGTTCCAGATAGAGCAGATAGCGTTTTTCGTTGGCGCAGATGATCTGGTCAATGAGCTGCTCTGATATGGTTCTCTTGTCGTTCACCAGCTTGGTGGATTTGAGAATGGGCTCCAGCTCCTTGGCATTGGCCATTTTCAGCCGGGTCATCAGGCGGAGCAGCAGTTCCACATTGCCCATTCTCGGCTCGATGTCAAACCGTTTGTACCTGGTGCTCAGATAATTATAAAGGTAGGCAGCCAGATCATATTGGTTTCCAAAGGAAGCGTTTTTGGTGCGCAGCCTGGCATTGCCGGCGGCCTGAAGGCGTTCCAGGGCGATTTCACCGGCCAGGACGAGGCCGTTGAGCTCATCCAGGATGGAGAGCTCTTCATCCGACAGGGCGCCCTGCAGGGGCTTATAGACCAGGTCGTGTTCCACTTCAGACCAGGCATGCATCAATACGGAGGCTACCTGAATTTCCAGACGGACGGAAGCATATTTTTTCTGCTTTTTGTCCAGCAGCTCTTCTTTTATTCCGGCGCGGTAATGAGTCGCCCAATAACCGGAAAACCGTTTATGATAAGAAGGCTGTTTGGATTGAACGGGAAATTTCTTGGTTTCTGTAACGTGGAAAAGATTGTTCACCACCTGATCTGCTTTGGCTCGATCGCCTGGGAAATAGAGGGACACCCTGACACCTGACAGATCCGCGATGTCCGCGTAGATCTCATTCATATTTTTATAAGGGGTCTCTCTCTTCTCATTGCGCTGTGTTACTTTGCTTTTGAGGCGGGCCGGACTTTTGGCGCGGGAAGTAACCATGGCCCGGATACCGGAGGAATGCAGGGCATCCCGAAGCATATCCTCGGCAAGGTGGCCGGCTGTTTCGTAAAAATTGATTTTTTTCTTATAATTTTCTATGAACTGGTTGATTAACTCCATGGCGCTGTTCGATTCCTTGCGATAATAAGATTGTTACAGCAATTCTGCTTTCTGACGGCAGCATCATCCCCGAAAACTGCCCGGATACAGGATCAGAGAATTTTGGTCGTCCATTTGGTGCAGTCCCACACATCCGTCGCCAGGCCGTCATAGAAATCGGGTTCGTGGCAGACCATCAGGATGCTGCCTTTGTATGCGTTAAGGGCGCGTTTCAATTCCGCTTTCGCATCCACATCCAGATGGTTGGTGGGCTCATCCAGGAGCAGGAGGTTGGTTTCCCGGTTGATGAGTTTGCAGAGCCGTACTTTTGCCTGTTCTCCACCGCTTAAGACCTTAACCAGGCTTTCGATATGCTTGGTGGTAAGCCCGCATTTCGCAAGGGCGGATCGCACTTCATATTGGGTGAAGCCCGGAAATTCATTCCAGATTTCCTGGATACAGGTGGTGGAAATATCCGGGGGCAATTCTTGTTCAAAATAACCGATGCTCAGATAATCTCCCTGTTCCACGCTGCCGGAAAGAGGGGGGATCAAACCCAGGATGCTTTTCAGCAGGGTGGTTTTTCCAATGCCGTTCGCGCCCGTGAGGACGATTTTCTGCCCTCTCTCCATGGACAGATTGAGAGGGGAACTGAGCGGTTCGTCATAGCCGATGATGAGATCGGTGGTGGTAAAGAGAAAACGGCTGGGGGTTCTGGCTTCCTTAAAATGGAATTCCGGTTTCGGCCGTTCTCCTGCAAGCTCAATTACGTCCATTTTATCCAGCTTTTTCTGCCGGGACATGGCCATATTCCGTGTGGCGACACGCGCCTTGTTGCGGGCCACGAAATCCTTCAGATCCGCGATCTCCTTCTGCTGTCTGTTATAAGCAGCTTCTATCTGTGCCTTTCTGGCGGCGTATACTTCCTGGAATTTATCATAATCTCCCACATAACGCGTCAAAGTCCGGTTTTCCATATGGTAGATCAGATTTACCACGCTGTTGAGGAAAGGAACGTCATGGGAAATCAGGATGAATGCGTTCTCATAATCGTTCAGATAGCGCTTCAGCCATTCAATATGCTCTGCGTCCAGATAGTTGGTGGGCTCATCCAACAGCAGGATATCCGGTTTTTCCAGAAGCAGCTTGCCGAGGAGAACCTTGGTTCTCTGACCGCCGCTCAGCTCAGACACATCCTTATCCAGCCCGATTTCCGTAAGTCCCAGCGCGCGTCCCACTTCTTCCACTTTGGAATCGATCATATAGAAATCATGCATGGTAAGAAGATCCTGAATGGTCCCCAGCTCTTCCATGTAGCGCTCCAGCTCCTCTTCTGAAGCATCCCCCATCTTATCGCACAGTTCGTTCATCTGCGCTTCCAGCTCAAAAAGAAATGAAAAGGCGTCCGACAGCACCTTACGGATGCTGTTCCCTTTTTCCAGGGCAGTGTGCTGATCCAGGTAGCCGACACGCACATGTTTGGCCCATTCGATTTTCCCTTCATCCGGCTGCAGTTTTCCTGTAACGATATTCATAAATGTGGACTTTCCTTCTCCATTTGCACCGATCAACCCGATGTGCTCGCCCTTCAGCAGGCGGAAGGATACATCTTCAAAAATGGCCCGGTCTCCGAAGCCATGGGATAAATGTTCTACATTCAGTATGCTCATAATTCCTTTTATTCACCTATCTCTTTCAATTATCGAAAGCATTATATCACAGGCCGTTGCACAAGGCAAAAATTTGTTGCCAAGCGGAAGCGTGTCCCGTTACCACTCGGCCAAAGGCTGAGAGTAACGGTTAAATCTATGTGAAACTTTCTTTAAGATTTTATGTATTTGGTTGTTTTTGCGTGTGGATGTGACTATGATAAATGGAAAGCTTTTTGGGAAAGCTTTGAGAAAAGGCGTGCATTTCTTACGCGGGATGAAGATCCTGGCGGGAAAGGATAAGGTGAGTCTATGAAGTTCAGAAAGGATGGAACATTTCATATATTGCAGTTGGCGGATATACAGGAGATTCCTGAGGTATCAGAGGATACGCTCCGACTGATCAGTACAGCGTTGGACAGAACCAGGCCGGATCTGGTGGTGCTTACGGGGGATCAGTTGAAGGGGGCGAGCAGAAGGTTTGGCCGTGGGGGCGGATGTGTGGAGGATACCATCCGTAAAATCATGGAGCCTGTGACAGCCAGAGGGATTCCATTTGCTGTGACGTTTGGCAATCACGATGAACAATGCGGGATGAGCAACGAGGAACAGATGGAGATATACCGTAGTCTCCCTGGATGTGTGGACTGGCTGAACAGCCGCGGACAGGAGATTCATCATGGCCCACAGGAAGGGACGTTTGCAATCGGCATCCGCAGCTATGATGAGACACGGACAGCGATGACGGTGTATCTGATCAATACAGGAACCAATTTGCCTCAGGGAGGATACCAGCCGTTTCATCCAGGACAACTTTTTTGGTATAAATCTGTTCGGGATGAACTGGAAGAGAAGAATCAAGGGACTGTTCCGGGAATTGTGTTTCAGCATATTCCAATTCCGGAATACTATAGGCTGCTGTGCAGGACAGATCGGAAAACAAAAGGCGCTATCCGTACTTATCGGACACATGCGAATGAATATTATGTGCTGGATGAGGAAAAATGCAGAGCAGGCAGCCTGAAAGAAGCAGTCAGCATTCCGGATGGAAACGGGAGGGAATATGAAGCATTCCGGGAAAAGGGCGATATTTTCGCCGTGTTCTGCGGACATGATCATAAAAATAGTTTTGTCGGAAACTGTGCGGGGATAGACCTGGGATATACGCCTTCCTGCGGGTTTAATGAATATGGGGACGGTGTGGAGCGTGCAGCCAGGGAATTTATTTTTTATGAAAAGGATCCCGCCGCATATGAGACCAGGCTTCTCACCTACCGGGAACTGATAGGAAATAGAGCTTCCAGGCCGGTGAAAGATTTTTTTTACAAGCTCTGTCCGGCAAGCAGAGAAGAAGCGGTAGAAAAGCTAAAAAAGGCACTACTTCTTACAGGAATGGTTTGTGTGGCGGGCAGAGCGGCATGGGGTATCTGTAGGAAGAAGCATGTACGTTGAAAAAACGCTTCGCGCAAATACGCATGCTGCAGGCAGAGACTGCCTGACGGAAGCCGTATAGGGTACAGGTGTGTGCCGGGGCGAACACTTTTTATGCAGGCGTTGTTGGCTCATTTGCAGTTGTTTCTTTTTTCAATAGTTTTGTGTAGCTCATATCGATGCCTAAGGCGCCGAGGGGTGCTGTAATGAGAATTGCAACGACAGCTACGGAAAGCACAATCTGACCGCAGGGTAAGCCCATGGATAAGGGAACGGAGCCGATGGCGGCCTGTACAGTCGCTTTGGGCAGATAGGCAATCATGCAGAAGAGCCGTTCTCTCCGGGACAGTGATGTTCCCAAAAGACAGATTGCTATGCCGGCAGAACGAAAAAGGAGCGCGATGCCGATCATCAATACGGCGGCCATACCTGCGTCAAGGGTGTAGCGGATATCCACGGCAGCTCCGACCAATACGAACAGGATCACTTCTGCGGCAAGCCACAGCTTTCCGAATTTTTCAGAAAGCCGGTTGGATACGAAGGCTGTACTTTTTATTTTAATGACACATGCCATGCTGACGATGGCCAGCAGGCCGGATACGGATACGATTCCTTTCAGCCAGGTTTCAATGGATATGAGCAGGAAGGATACGCCCAAAATAAGGATGACCTTCATGCTGTTCCTGACATAGTGCTTATGCGCATAGGCTGTATCGAAGAAAAGGCTGAGCACATATCCGGCGATAGCACCTAAAGCGACGCCGTGCCGTATTTGGCCTCCATCAGCTGAACCATCCGCGGCACCACCACTGCCGGAGAGACGGCGCCAAGAACCGCGCCCATGACCGCTGCTTCTATCCGTGTGATCCCGAAAAGGCGGGGAGCAAACAGGAAGAAGCATAGCATTTCACAGGCAGCAGGGATACAGGACATCATGATGGCCGGCCTGCCCACCTTTTTTAAATCTGCAATATTCAGGGACAGGCCCGCTTTAAGCAGAATAATGATTAAGGCCATCTGCCGCAGGTCCGCGGAAACGGACAGGGTGGATTCGTCCAGAAGATTCAGGGCATATGGGCCTAACAGAATGCCGGTGACCAGCATACCGATGATGCGCGGCAGTTTCAGCCTGAGGCAGAGGGCCGCCATGGCCAGGCCAACAAGAAAAATAAAAGCGGCTTAGGTTTCCCATGGGAGAACTTCATTCCGGGCGGTATTATAGCGCAGGAATGAAGCTCTGCAAAGGCAGCGCATCTGCAGTGAAAGAATTTATTTGACAATTCCCCATAGTACTGCTATTCTGAAATAGCAGTTTTGAATTGTCAGAACTGTTATAGCAAAAAGGCATTGAAAATGAAAGAAAGAGAGGACGGTTTTTGTTAACTGCGGGAAATGTGAGGAAAGCAAGCGAATAGCGTGATCGGGCGGAAGCGGAGGTGTCGGCTGTGACACTGAAAGTCTGCCCTGATGAATTTCCGAACAGGTTCTGCGGCAAGACCGATGAGATTGAAGAAGGCATAATCCTGTGTTGGATTGTGCTTTTTTTGTATATTGATATGGCTAGGAAGATTGTTTCCTACTCATGCCAAAAAACGCTCCGCAAGGATGCGCGCTTATCTGTATAGAAACGATAGGGGAACATGGTAGTTGTTCCTGCGCAGGGCAAGGGTTTGAGCGGATGGCGTTTCCTTGCAGGAAATTCTCAGGGCATGCAGCCAATGTTTTAAACCGCCGGAAGAAAAAGGCCTAAAATGAATGAGGGCACAAGAAAGCGGAGGAATGAAAACGTGAACGATGTAAATGACATGCTGGAATTTCAGAGAATCAAAGAATGGCTGATGGAAGCATCCTACAGCCAGAAAGCCAGAGAACGGTTTGAACGGCTTGAGCCTATGCTGGATCAGGCAAAAGCCAATGCGGCGATTGCGGAGACAACAGAGGCGAGAAAGATATTGGACAGCCAGGGGAATCCTCCTTTTGGAGATACGGACGGCATCCGGCAGCTGGCGAGAGAGGCGGAACTTGGGAGCCTGCTGTCTGCGGAAGAACTGGACAGGATACGGCAGTTCGCTGTTCTGTGTGCCAGGATGAGCAGGTACCTGGAGAAGTGTGCACAGCTGGCGCCCGGGATTGCCGGATACGGACAGGGCATCCAGTCCCTTTCCGAACTGCAGGACGAGATTGAGCGCTGTATAAGGGGCGGAAGAGTAGATGACTATGCCAGCAAAACCCTGCACAGTATCAGGCAAAAAGAAGAACAGACACAGGCGCAGATCCGGATGAAGCTGGAGAATCTGCTCAGAAGTTCAAAGGCCTGCTTCAGCGAGAATTTTGTATCCATGAGAAACGGACATTATACGCTGCCGGTGAAAAAAGAGTATAAAAACAAAGTTCCGGGCAGCGTGATTGATACCTCATCCACCGGGGCCACACTTTTTATAGAACCGGATGCGGCGTCAAAACTCAGGGAAGAGCTGGAACGGCTCAAGCTGGAGGAAGAGAATGAAGAGCGGATCATTTTGTATACGCTGTCTGCGATGGTGGCAGAAGAAAGCGCCCACATTTCCATGAACCTGGATTATATGGAAGAACTGGATTATATCTTCTCCAAAGGAAAGCTGAGCGCGCGTATGGATGGAATCGCGCCCTCTTTAAATACGGATCGAAGGATCTACATCCGAAACGGAAGGCACCCGCTTCTGGAAAAGGAGAAAACGGTCCCGTTAAATATTTCATTCGGAGAAAACATCAGAGGCGTGATTATAACCGGCCCGAACACCGGAGGAAAGACGGTGGCCATCAAGACGGTAGGGCTGCTGTCCGTGATGGCTCAGTGCGGCCTTCACGTTCCCTGTGAAGAAGCGGATCTGGCGATGAACGCAGAAGTATTCTGCGATATTGGAGATGGGCAGAGCATATCGGAGAATTTATCGACGTTTTCTTCCCATATCAAGAACGTGATTCGGATTCTGGAGCGGGCGGATGAAGAGAGCCTGGTGCTGATGGATGAACTGGGGAGCGGAACGGATCCGGCAGAAGGAATGGGTATTGCGGTTGCGGTATTGGAAGAACTCAGAAGGCAGGGGTGCCTGTTCCTTGTTACCACCCATTACCCGGAAGTAAAGGAATACGCACAGAGACAGGAGGGCGTGATAAACGCGCGGATGGCCTTTGATAAAGAGAGCCTGCGGCCATTGTACCGGCTGGAACTGGGAGAGAGCGGGGAAAGCTGCGCCTTTTATATCGCGCAGAGGCTTGGAATGTCAAAAGAACTTCTGGAACGCGCAAGGAGAGCCGCTTATCAGGATAAGAAACCCGAAAGAGGAAAGCGGCAGCAGCCTTTGCACAATTCTACGGAAGGGAAAATGGCGTTTCCGAAAGAAAAGACGCTTCCCCGTAAGAAAGAGAATCCTTCCTCATCTGCAAAAAATCCTTCCCGCATCAGGCGTGCGGAGGAAAAAGGAGAGAAGAAGAGAAAACAGGAGGAAATTGCGAACAAATTCAGCATAGGAGACAGTGTAATGGTCTATCCTGAGAAAAAGCTGGGAATTGTATTCGCCAGTGCCAATGAAAGAGGGGAAGTAGGAGTCCAGATCCAAAAGAAAAAGAGCTATGTCAGCTATAAGCGGCTGAAGCTTCAGGTAGCTGCGAAGGAGATGTATCCTCCGGATTATGATTTCTCCATCATTTTTGATACGGTGGAAAACAGAAAGGCGAGACATGCAATGGAACGAAAACATGTGCCAGGCCTGGAAATCCGACAGGATGGGCCGGTTTAAGCAAACAGGGGAGAGAGACCGATTGATCGGGTTCTCTCCCCCTTCTGTTGGTGCCAGGATCGATTGATTGCAGCCTTAACGGACGTTCTGTAAGGATTTTATTCATCCGCCGGCTTGGAGATCTCTTCCAGGCCGCATTCCGTCAGCCGCAGCAGGCGGCTGCAGACCTGGGAGATATATTTCCGGTCATGGGAGACGCTGATGATGGCGCCCGGAAAATCCTGAAGGACCTGTCGGATGACCGGCCCTGAGAGCGGAGAAAAATTGCGTGTCGGCTCGTCCAGGATCAGACAGTTGGTTCCTTCCAGACTCATTTTCAGAAACAAAAGCTTGGCTTTCTGGCCTCCTGAAAGCTCCTGGATGGGATGGTTCATTTCATCGGCTGTATAACGCATGCTTCCCAGATAGGTTCGTATCCGTGTGCGCTCTTCTTTGTCTCCGGTCCGGGTCAGATAGTCCACAGGCGTCCGCTTCAACTCCAGGAGTTCTTCGTAATCCTGAGGCATATAGGAAACCTTCAGATCCTGCCGGGACAATAACGCCTGCGCGATCTGCCTGAGCAGTGTGGTTTTACCCACGCCGTTTCTGCCGACGATACATATCTTCTCCGGCCCGGTTACACGCAGCGAAATGGGACCGGAAAGCTGTCTGGACATGGGGGAGGAAGCCCCGTTGCTTGACCTGGCAACCAGTGCATCGCAATGGTAATCCAGGACAATCTTGCCGCGCGGAAGTTCAGCTTCGGGTTCGATTTTCAGAAAGATCGCTTTTTCCATGTCCGGAAGCTGGGTCATTTCTCCCTTTTCCCGTTCAAACCGATGTTCCTGGCTCTTCACCGCTTTCATTTTTTTCTTCAGGAGCCTTCCTCCGTGCGGATCCTGTCGGGAAATGTTGTTCTGCATGGTTTCCACTTTCTGCTCGATTTGGCGGAAACGGGCCATCTGCTTATCATATTCTCTGCGTTCATTGCGGGCCTGCTGTTCCTGACGGGCAAATGCATCTTCGCGTCGGCTGATATATTCCGGATAGGGCATCCGTGCAATGGTGTGCCGGGGCTTCGTTTTTCTCATGATCTGCTCCAGATGGATGATGACATTGGCGGTTCGTTCAATCAGCATTTCATCATGGGAGACATACAATACAGGGTTTGGACAGGTACTGATAAAGTCTTCCAGCCACTGCAGCGTCTCAATATCAATATCATTGGACGGTTCGTCCAGAAGATAGATATCCGGTTCCGTCAGGCATAAAAGGGACAGCTGCAGCTTGACCTTTTCTCCTCCGGATAAGGTGCCGCAGGGCTGCTCGGAATAGAAAAAGGCGGAATCCAGCTGCAGCCTGGAAGCTGCAGACGCAAGCTGCTTAGGCGTTGCGTTCAGGAATCCTTCTGATTGACAGCAGAAGGAATAGACTGGAATATCCTTATATTCAGGCGGGAATTCCTGGGGAAGATATCCGAAAATAATGCCTCGTTTTATGATTTCCCCCGTATATTCCACATAGTCTTCCACCAGCGTTTTATCATAAATCAGCTTCAGAAGCGTAGATTTTCCATTGCCTTCTTCACTGATAATGACGGCTTTGTCCCCTTCATTTAAGGTAAAGGAAAAGTCCTCCAGAAGCGGCCGCAGATCTTTTTTATGTCGTATCGTCAAATTTTTGAGCTGAAGCATAATGCACTCCTCCCTTCCTGCCGGGAATCTGCCAAAGAAGGAGGTCAAAACAGGCGATTTGGAGAGTCATTTTTTGGAAGTGCGCGCTTTGGCGCATGCAGCGCGTAATCCATCTTGTGGGCGTATACGCGCATAATTGCAGTTTTTTATTTCGATGGAAAAGGATATTTTCCAACAAAATAAAAAACTCCGGCTTTACCGGAGCAAAATACAACAACACAAAGGACGGCAAAACGCAGAAATAGAAATGCTGCGAAGCCGCAAAGAAACCAATGTGCACTGCGTATCTGAACTCGGGTAAAATGACGCAAACCTCACCTGCAGACCGGACATATCCCGGTGTATTCACAGATGTTTCATCAATCATACCTGGTCAGATTATTTCCGCATGGCTTCCTTCCTTTCATTGTCAGTCTTATGATTTTAATAACGTGGAATCAGAAAAGGATAGATATCTTCCTTATTCCGCATCCACTATAGCATGGATTTTCGGATTTGTCGAGATGGAATTGAAAGGGATCCCTATCCAAAGTTACTGCTCAGCCCTCCGCATATGCTGTTTGCCCTCCAGAGCCAGCGCCCTCTGAGCACGCTTCTGTCCCTGCGGGGGTATGGTGTTTGCTGGTACTGTCTAAAAACGTCGGTACTTACGAACCGTCCTTTGGTTCGTTATGTACCGCTACGTTTT
>OGPH01001361.1_pt1 | contig 18740 bp, 14 predicted proteins | sample 1552891 | NCBI WGS metagenome assembly OGPH01 (sample SAMEA2580272, study PRJEB22360) | human gut metagenome | biome: human gut; feature: human-associated habitat; material: faeces | place: Denmark | collected 2008/2010 | reverse complement strand
CGTTGTAGCAGAGCCAGAAAAGAAATCTAATACAATAGAATCTTCTTTCAAATTAGCAAGAGTCAAAAGGCGAATTAGCAATCTTACCGGTTTGGGGCCATCAAATGCACCTGCATCTAACAGTTTTGTGACTTCTTTTGCACCTTCCTGGCTATGCCCTACATCCTTGTAAAACATAATTGAGGTAGGAGCCATTCCATCATACTTTAGCTCTGTAAGAAATCTCTTAATACATGGGACACTATTTCCATCTGCACCAAAATAAATTCTATTATCTTGGAGTCTCTCCAAAAATGCATTTTTGGAGAGACTCCAGCAGCGACCTGCTGGAGGCTCTATTACACGCCCAGAGGGCGTTGTAATAGGATAGTCGCAGGCAGCATTATATGTTTTTACTGACATATCGCTTGGCTTCCACACGCCGCGGGGGTCGTTATCAGGATTTTGGTAGCGTGCATTTGCTTCTTCTGTTCTTGGAAGTCTGCCAATTACAAACTTGGTTATATCTCTGGCGTACATCAAAACATAATCATGGCTATTTGAAATAAAGCGAGCATCGTTTTTTGGTGCATACGCTCTCTCCCAAATCAGTTGTGCAACAAAATTTTGTGCGCCAAAGACTTCATCACAGCATTTTTTAAGATTTTCCTGTTCATTGTCGTCAATGCTGATGAAAATAACACCGTCCTCGGTCAGCAGATTGCGTGAGAGAAGCAGCCGTGAATAGATCATGCTGCACCAATCGGAGTGGAAGCGCCCGTTGGTGTCGGTATTCTTGAACAGGCGGTTGTCATCCTCGTCATACATTCCCATCTGCTCGTTTTCCTCTTCCTGGGAGCGCATGAAGTCGTCGGCATAGATGAAGTCGTTGCCGGTGTTGTAGGGCGGGTCGATGTAAATCATCTTCACCTTGCCCAGATACGCCTCCTGCAGCAGCTTGAGCACTTCCAGATTGTCGCCCTCGATGTAAAGGTTTTCAGTGGTGTCCCAGTTTTTACTTTCTGACCGGCAGGGGCGCAGTGTCTTGCGGATGGGCTTGTTCGCCTCCACAATGGAGGCTTTCTTGCCCACCCATGTAAACTCATAGCGCTCGTCCCCATCCACCACATCGGGGGAGAGCATCTGCCTCAGCATCTCAAAGTTGATCCCTCGCTTGATTTTGCCGTTTTCATCCCGCATCTCGGTAACGCAGTTGGGGAACAGCGTGGCGATTTTGTCTATGTTCGCCGATGTAAGGTCGGTTGTTTCAAATTTCATGTGATCCATCAGGTGAGTCCTCTCCTTCAACTTTAGTAAAAATATTGCCATGTGGACGTTCTAGTTCATCGCCCATAGCAATATAAAACAGGTCCTTTTCATTGTAAAGACGAACTGCGTGCGTATAAAGCAAATTGATAATTAGTTGCCCCCATCGATAAACATCATCCCAAATCTGCTCATAAGCAGAATCAATTTCTTTATTGCTCATAAATGGAGAGTCTTCATGCAAGAATTTTCCGCATCGATTATATGCCGCGATGAATTCATCTTTTGTTAAATAGGATTCTTTTCGTGGTTTCCACTGAAATCTGTTTTGGGGATCGACATAAATTGGTTCCGGATAAAAGTTTGGATGAATGCGCTCAATATCCTTTAAAATCAATCTTGCATTCCACATCCTATCTATATTGCCAAGTTTTTCGCGATATAGATCAGCATCAGAAACCAGAGTAGACAGTGCAATTAGCTCTAAAATTTTACGGATCTGTAATACGCAAAACTCTATATTCGTAATTTTATATGTGGTTTTTGTTTTTCCTTCCCGAATATCAGAAATAGAGCGCAACCGCCATTTGATTAGTTGCATATTCCGCAAATAAAGTTTTTGAAGTTCCGTTTGCCTTTCAAGTTCATTTTTCATATAACTGCTACCAGCTCCTTCTTCAATTTCTTCAGCTCCGCATTGATTTCCATTTGCCGGTTCAACTGCTTCTCGCGCCGCATCTTGACTTCCAACGCAGCGATCTGCTTTTCTAGCTGCCGTCGTTTTTCGTCTCGCTCCACAGAATCCTGTAAGCTTTCTCCGGCATCCGCTTGCAGCGCATCGCCGGCGATCTGCCGCACAAGGTTTTCATAAACGGCATCCATGCTTAGCCCATCCACACGGAATTGTAGCTCATTTTCCGGCATCCACTCCGTGTGATAATACCGGCTCACTTTGAAAGCGCTGCTGCCGGACGCAGCCGCCTCTTTGTATCCAATCCACGCCTGCGCCTTGCCCTCGCAAGTCAGGATGAAAAGGACGTGGTACGGGATCTCTTTGTCGATCTGGCGGAGAAACGCTTCATCAAGCTGCTGAGTGTTCAGCCGGACTTCAAAGACCTCTATTTCGGTCACCGTTTCTCCTGTGGCTAGATTTAGTGTCGTGGCCGCCAATTTGTTGCGCCAATAAATGAGGCGGATCTGCTCCACAAAGACTCGTTTCAGTACTGGCGTAATGTCGATATTCTCATAAAATTTCTGTTTCGGTATTCGTTTGCCGAATTCGGTTGATGCAGGAAAACCGAACATGGAACCCTCCTCCTTATTTCACCACAAGGAAACAAATCAGCTCGAAGTCATCCAGTCCTGATACAGCGGAGAGCAGGGCGGTGGTGCCGCCGCGCTTGAACAGGCTGTCTATGTCGCTTTCCTCTTTCGCGTCAATGATGGAATTGATCGCCTCACTGAGTAGCTCGGAGACTTCGCCCATATTGCGTCCGTCATCCGTCTCTTGATTAAATTGCTTACACAGCTCCATGACCGGATCGTTCTTGCCTCGGCAAAGCAGCCGCATGGTGTCAAGCAGCTTCTTCGGATTCAGATAGTCACAGACGATCTCGCCCTCTTCACTGATATAGACCATGTAAAATGGGTGGATACGATTGCGGTTGTCGATGTTCACACTGTCATTGATATTCCGTAGGACGAAGATCACCCCGGCAGGGGAATCCTCTGTCTGTGCAACGACGGTATGCAACCCCTTTGGCGCTGTCTCAATATCGTCGTGCTGCTTCATATATTCCAGCAGATCCAGCCGGAACTCATTCAGCCCCAGATCCATAATGGAAATACCGCTGGTCATGTCCTCAATGTCCACCACTTCTTCTTGCAGCCGCTTAAGCTGCGCACGACGGTATTCCAAATCGCCTTTTTCCTCGGCGTTGATCAAGTCATCATCGCCAGTGGAGGTCATGACCGAAATCTTCATGCGGGTCTCAACACGGCTTTTCAGGTTAATATATTCGTCTAAGTCCATATCCGGCCAGAAGTTGACGAGCTGGATATGGTCGTTTTTGCTACCAATACGGTCAATGCGCCCGAAACGCTGGATAATACGGACAGGGTTCCAATGGATGTCGTAGTTGATCAGATAGTCGCAGTCCTGCAAGTTCTGACCTTCGGAAATACAGTCGGTGGCAATAAGGATGTCCAGTTCATCTGTGCTCCCTGGAAGCAAAACGGCTTTGCCTTTAGAGACCGGCGAGAAACAAGTCAGGACGGTGTTGAGGTCGGCGCGGAGCTTCGGTATGGTGGTTTTGCCGTCTACTGTGCCTGTGATCTCCGCTGTTTCCAGCCCAAACTTCCCCTTGGCAAACCGGCTGACATTCACATAAAGGTAATCGGCGGTATCGGAAAAAGCGGTGAAGATGATGATTTTCCTGTTGCCAGGGTTAATGGGATGCTCCATCTTTTTCTGGATGAGGTCAAACAATGTTTGCAACTTGGTGTCGTGTTCTGGCGTAATATCCGCTACCATCAGGCTTAGCAGTTCCAGATTTTCCGCATCTTTTTCCAGCTCCCGTTTCCATGAAACATAATCCATATCGGCAAGGTCAATTTTGACCTTCTTACCCACGGAGAAGAAGTCGGTATTCTGGTCATCATAGTCAAAATCCTCGCTATCCGACAGCTCTGCCCAATTGAGGACGCAATCACCGGACTGATAGTTGTTGATGGTTACAACCGTGTCTTCAATCAGCTTTTTGATTCGGTCGATCGTCAGCCGGAAGGAATACACCGAACTTTCCAGCCGCTTGAGCAAGTTGATGCTCATCAGACGTCGGATACCTTCCTCGCGTCCCTGCTGGGTCAGGCTTGTCCCCTTGTGGTGGGTCATGTCCAAATACTTCGCAAGGCGCGACGGCATAATGTAGTTCGACGGCGTATAGATGGACAAATTCAGTGACATGAGCAGTGTATAGATTTCATTGTAATTGATGGCATCACTCAGGTCAGTCAAGCAGGGACGCAGAGAGATCGGCGGGAGCCGTTCCGGAAATTTGCCAATGTCCGCAGTGTTATAATATTTTTCAATGTGCTTGCGAGACCGGGCGATGGTCACGCTGTCCAGCAGCTCGAAGAAGTCAAAGTCCAGCGTCCGCAGCAACGCATCTGTTGTACGTTGCTCAGCGGGAAGTTTGCTCCACGCGTTGAACGCCTTCTGCGCCTGACGGAAGATTTCGTCGATGCTTTTTGTTGTCGCCAACTTTTGATTGATCTGCTCAGCGTCGCCTTCATAGGCAAGTGCAAGCTGGTTTTTCAGGTCAATGAATCTATTGTTGACCGGCGTCGCGGAGAGCATCAGCACTTTCGTCCGCACCCCAGCTCGGACAACTTTGTTGAGCAGCTTCAAATAGCGGTTTTCCTTTGCGTCTTCACCGGACACCTCGCCGCCGTTGCGGAAGTTATGGCTTTCGTCAATCACCACGAGGTCGTAATTTCCCCAATTAAGGCGGTCAAGATCAATACCGTTGGACTGCCCGTGTTCCCGCGACAGGTCAGTGTGATATAGTACATCATAGCGCAATCTGTCTTCTGCTATGGGATTGTTGATATAGTTTCCCTTGTATGTATTCCAGTTTTCAGATAACTTCTTAGGGCAGAGCACCAGCACAGATTTATTGCGGTTTTCGTAATACTTGATCACAGCTAATGCAGTGAAAGTTTTACCAAGACCTACACTGTCAGCAAGAATACAGCCGTTGTATTTCTCCAGCTTATTGATAATCGCCAGGACTGCGTCCCGTTGGAAATCATACAGCATTCCCCAAATTTTGCTCTGCTTAAAGCCGGTAGCTTCATTGGGCATTTCATCTTCAGAGATATCTTCCAAAAACTCATGAAAGATGTTGTAAAGAGCAAAGAAGTAAAGATACTCCGGGGCATTTTCACGGTAGGCAGCAGAAATGGAATCTATGACCATATCGGTCACATCCTGAAGTCTTGCTTTATCATTCCAAAGCTGCTCAAATAATTTCAGAAAATAACCGGCATTCTCAAAGCTTTCTGTTTTCTGAACAGGATAATAAGCATTGTTTCCGCGCTCGCACCCCAAATCCACCGTCGTAAATCCATTGATCGGCATATAAGAGCTTTCGTCCACGGTCATGAAACCCATCATCTGCTCCTGCGTGGCATTGGATTTGAACGTGACCTTCTTCCTAATCCAATCCGCACACACCTTTGCGATTGCCTTCTGTGTCATGTCAGTTCGTTGCGTAGCCTGACCTCAAATTCTGTTCCATAAATACTGCGCTCTCTTGAAAGACGAGGTATATAAAATTCACGCTGCGCTTTCGGTGTTTTCTCTGTTACGAATGTAGGCGAAGTGAAAATAAATCGAAGCTCACGAATTCCCGATAACTGTTTCTTTAGTTCCTGGTATGCATAGATAGAAAAGCAAGCCGCAGCGATAGAGAGTTTGCTGTCCTTGCGGATACAAACCTTCAGATCATCTTTTATCGTTGTTGTGATATTATCTAAAATCTGCATATGCGACCTCTTTCTATCAAATGTATAACATTAAATCTATTACGCCTCCGATAATGATACCTCTTCTATGCATCTTTCCGTTTCACATATTTTCCGCTTTTGATTCTTGCGTCAGCAGGCTTTTGGGCATCATCAGGAATCCCCCATGTCCGACCAATCGTAATTATGCCAGGAATCCTGTTTTGTTTACACAACACCTGAATCCGCCGTTCAGAAATTCCCCAGCGCATTGCGGTTTCCTTGATTGAAAGATACTTCATAGCCCACCTCCTGACACATAAATGGATACAACATTACAACGTCCATTATATTCGAAATGGCGCACAAAATCAAGCTATGCAGTAGCATACAACCGCTTGAAAACAATCTTCCGCAAGCAGGGCATTCCTGTCCAGGAATGCTCGTTTTCGAGATTTCCGCCTCCGCGCAAACCTCTTCAAACGGCTTGTTGGGGCATATCCCCAATCCCCTTGAGATATCATCACCACAGGTGATGGCTGCGCGTCCTATTGGACGCTTTAAGACTTAGATCGTCAAAGCCAAATCTATCACATAGCAAGAGTCGCAAAACAGCAAAAATCCCCGGCACAGCAGACCACCATTCTGTGATCCACTGCGCCGGGAAATTCTCTATACACTATCGTTCTTGATTCTGCGCCTGCTCATGTTCCTGTTCTTTCTGAACCATTTCCTTCTCGGGCTCTTCACCTACACACGCCTCAGCCATCTTCAGTGCAATCTGATAATCCTGCATTTCTGCACGAACCTTCCTGTACTCTGCATAGGTTTTCTTCTTGCTTTCCAGAACTTTCGCATACTCCATATTCAATTCTTTCACTTTCGGTATCTTTTTGATTCCCAGCTGGTCAAAGGCTTCCTTCGCCGCCTTGTGAAGCGTTAGCTCCTCCCGATGCGCTTCGTAAAATTTCCGGCTGTAGCCTGCTTTGCGATATGCGACATACGTCTCTCTGGTCTTTGCGTAATTAACGATATGCTTCCGCAGGATCGCAATCTCCGCCAGTCTTTTCTCGGACTGTTTCACAGAATCCAAAAGTTCATGGCTATGCCGGGTGATATCCTCCGTTTTCTCTCGGAGCTGCTCCATAGTGTGGATATTCTTTTCCTGCAGAAACAGAATCGCTTTTGCCGCCGCTTTCAGATTATACACCTTCGCCCACCGCTCATATCCTGCGCCTGTTCCGGCGGCCAGTTTCTCCTGAATGTTAATGGGAAGATCCAGCGTGCGCCTGTGATTCTGCGGTTTACCGCTTTTAACCGGATGTCTTCCTTTGCCAGCCAATGCTGCTTTCAGATCTTCAACGGTATAGCCTTCTCCGAGAGAGCGGAAGCGCAGAAAACGCCCGCTGTCCTTACCACGGAGCGATGGCTGTTTCCCGTCTTTATATTCGAATCCTGCCTCCACAAGAAGTCGAATCAGTTCTTCAAAGTCCTTCGGTTTTTTCAGAAGTGCCCGGTCGATTGCCAGCCGGATATCATCACGATGGCAGGGGCGTCTGGGATAACCTGTCCTCTTTGTTCGCTCCTTGTATGGCCTCGGCTTGATCACGGATTTCCCATGCTCCAGACAGATCATATCGCTGAGCCGCTGCACCGCCATACCGGAACGCCGGAAATCCCGGAATTTGTGCAGGCAGTCCAGGGTCGTGGAATTATATATGATGTGATTATGGATATGTGCCTTATCTATGTGAGTCGCCACCAGAAATGCGTGCTTCCCCTTGGTAAAACGCATGGCCAGCTCGTAGCCGATTTCATTGGCTTCCTCCGGCGTAATTTCCCCCGGTTTGAAGGACTGGCGGATCTGGTAGGCAATCACATCATGCTCCTGCGTCCGTCCGGTCATCTGCAGATACTGGCGTTTGGAGAGAAGGAATTCCTGATCGGCAGTCTCAGGGTCACACTCGTAGGAGCTGATATATTCGCCACCGTTGGTTTTCTCTGCATTCTGTGAATAGTCCGTTCTATCTGCCAGACACTGAGCGATAGTTTTTCCCTTATTGATATGGAGCGCAATCAGTCTGCATGCCGCCATTCCTTCGCCTCCTTCCCATCAGAAAAGGAGCCGCCCTTAAGACAGCCCCTTTGACTTTTACCGCAGCATCTTTTCGCGATCTTCGGCTCCGAGAAGATATACGCTCACGGCCATTTCATGTTCCATATCCATATAGTCAGCCAGCAGTTCTTCATACATCATAAACAGCTTCCGGTCACCAATGGCTTTTTCAAATTCGTCCTCATGTTTCTTAAAGATTTCCTTCAGATGCTGATATTTTTCGTTGCACTTTACTGCCGTCACTTCCAATTCCGGATAAACGCTTTCGCAGTATTTCCGAATAAATTCTTTGTCCATCACAGCTCCTTTCAGGAATGAAGAAACCGTACCAGTGAGCCGTTGATGGAGCCGGAGATATCTACAATCATCATGGCCCCATACTGCAGAACCAGGCAGGCCACTTCCACGCCGATGAGAAACGCCACGTTGCCCCACTGGCCTTGAAAAGCACAGAAGACGCCTACCAGAAAAATGAACAGCATGAAGATTCCGACCACAAAGGCGGACAGGTTTGTCATGATCTTGCCCAGCACCCAGAAAACGCCCAGCAGAAGAATGACGGGAAGCGCAAGTATCTTAAAGGGAAGTTTTAAAAGCCACATATTCAACGTCCTTTCTTTCGTGAAATCATTTCATGCCCTTATTATACAGGAGCACTTCCCGCCTGCCAAGTTTACAAAAGAGGTTATCGGATCGATGCGAGACGGGAGAGCAGTTCCCTGGCGCACTGCCAAATTTCATCCAGCCGCGCCTGCAGATCCCGGATGTCTTCCTGATAAATGCTTCCCTTCTCATTAGCCCGTTTTGCGTATTGATTCAGGTTGTTGCTGCAGCGTCGCAGGAGAGAAACCAGTTCCTTCACATCCTGCAGATCCAGCTTCACGCAGTAACCGTCCAGTGCCATTTTTCGGAGATACGCGCTTTTACTGCGTATCCCCATTTCAGCCATTTTCTGATGGATTCGTTCCTGATCGCTTTTTGTCACAAAGAAATGCAGCTCCTGATCCTTTTTCTCCATTACAGCACAGCCTCCTCCCTTTCTGTTTCTCGCTTCGGTATCGGAGAATATCCCGCCCTAGACTTTAAATCTGCAAGCACAGATGGCCGTCTCACTAGCTCCTGCTCATCTGAAATGTGTTCGGCTTCTGCATGGGAATCATCCATATTCAGCGCCGCGTCCAGTTCCGCCAGTCTGGCTGATTTCTCCGCAAGCTCCCGTTCTTGGGGAAAGGGCTTCTGCAGTTCTTCCCTGGCGGCATTCTGCTGGTTTTTCAGATTCATCAGCTCATTTTGCACCCGTTCCAGTCTGCCCGAAAGCCCGGACAAAGCATTGTCCATCCGGATGAGATTACCCCTCGCGTCTTCTCCAAGAGTTACTTTGTGGCTTAAGGTTCCCTTCAGGATCACTTCAAATTCCTTAGAAAAGGCATTAAAACAAAGCTCCATGGAAAATCCTCGATACTCCCCCAGAGGAACCGGCCCGTCACCTTTCAGGTTCCGGCACGCCTCAATGATTGTTTTCCCGGCATCGGTTTTTTCCGTAAAGACTGCATCGCTGATTTTCACACCCGCAAAGCCGTCTGCCGGATGGGGATGAGACGCGGCAGTCTGGATATCCGCAGTCAGTCCCCGGATTATTTCCTGGCTCTTTTCAATCTCCGCCGGGAAGTATTTCAGCAGGCGGTCTTCCAGCCGGAAATGCTGGCTCATGTGGTCTGCTTTCAGCACTTTCAGCCTGGCCACTTCAATATCCAGATCCATTTTTTCTTTAATCTGCGGATCTCCGGCGCATAAGGCTTTTATCTCGGCATAGGAGAGTGCCTGCTCATCCACGTCGTCGCAGGAACGGGCCGGAGATTTGGAAGTCATGATCTGGCTGATAAATTTCTGCTTATTCTCCAGCGTCTGAAAGAGATAAGCGTCAAAAGTTTTCTCCGTCACATACTGATAGATCTGCACTTCTTTATTCTGGTTTCCCTGCCGGATGATACGGCCATTACGCTGGGTCATATCGGAAGGCCGCCAGCCCACATCCAGATGATGGACGGCAATCAGCCTGTCCTGCACATTGGTTCCGGCCCCCATTTTCTGTGTGCTGCCCATGAGAATTCGGACCTGGCCGCTTCGCGCTTTGGCGAATAATTCTTTCTTTTTCGCTTCGGTATCTGCCGTATGGATAAAGGCCACTTCTTGCTCCGGCACACCCGCCGCAATCAGTTTGGAGCGGATATCGTCATAGACATTGAAGGTGCCGTCATTCTTCGGCGTGGAGAGATCACAGAAGAGAAGCTGTGTCAGCCGTTCCTCTTTTCCCTCCTCCCAGATCCGCAGTACATTGGAAACACAGGCGTTGACTTTACTTCCGGGATCATCCGGAAGCAGCGGATTCATCAGCCGCTGATCCAGTCCCAGCTTCCTGCCGTCAGAGGTGATTTTAAGCATATTGTCCACAGTAGAATCCACCATACCACTGTGGACTGCCGCAGCCCGTTCCGACAGTTCCGCCACCATGGCCTGCTGGTGCTCCGAAGGCTGAACCACCACAGTCTCAAATTTTGCCTCCGGTACTGGCAGGTTCAGTTGGTCGCTGGTTTTGATATCTGCGACTTCCTTAAACATGGCCATCAGTTCCGGGAGATTAAAAAACTTCGCAAACCTCGTCCTTGCCCGGTATCCGGTTCCCTCCGGAGCCAGCTCAATAGCGGTAGTCGTCTCTCCAAAAGTGGACGCCCAGCAGTCAAAATGTGTCAGACCTTTCTGCCGAAGGGTTCCATATTGAAGATAACGCATGACCGTATAAAGCTCCGTCATGGAGTTGCTGACGGGCGTACCTGTGGCAAATACCACGCCGCGCCCTCCGGTCAGTTCATCCATATAGCGGCATTTCAGGAACATATCCTGTGATTTCTGCGCCTCGGAGGTCGAAAGCCCCGCTACATTGCGCATTTTTGTAAAAAGGAAAAGGTTCTTAAACGCATGACTCTCATCCACAAACAGCCTGTCCACACCTAGCTGCTCGAAAGTAATCACATCGTCTTTTCTGTCTGCACCCAGCAGTTTATCCAGCCTTGCCTGCAGAGATTTTCTGGTCTTTTCCATCTGCTTAATGGTAAAGCTGTCGCCTCTCTGGAATTTTAACTCGCTCAACGCATTGGTAATCTCGTCAATCTGCTCCCGGAGAAGCCGTTCCTGGCGTTCTGCGCTGATGGGAATCTTCTCAAACTGAGAATGTCCGATAATCACCGCATCATAGTCCCCGGTAGCAATCCGGGCACAGAATTTCTTCCGGTTCGCAGTCTCAAAATCCTTTTTGGACGCTACCAGCAATTTCGCGCTGGGATACAGCCGGAGGAATTCATTGGCCCACTGGAGCGTCAGGTGGTTGGGCACCACAAAGAGAGACTTCTGGCAAAGACCCAGCCGTTTGGATTCCATGGCAGACGCAGCCATTTCAAAGGTCTTTCCTGCGCCGACCTCATGGGCCAACAAAACATTTCCCCCATAAAGCACGTGAGCGATGGCGTTGCGCTGATGAGGCCGAAGTTTAATATCTGGATTCATGCCGACGAAATGGATATGACTGCCGTCATACTCCCTGGGCCTGGTAGCATTGAACAGCTCATTATAGCGGTTACACAGCCGCTCCCGGCGCTCCGGTTCCCGCCAGATCCAATCCTGAAACGCATCTTTTATGGCCTGCTGTTTCTGCTGGGCCAATGTCGTCTCTTTCTTGTTCAGGACACGTTTCTCCTTGCCGTTGGGATCTTCTACCGTGTCATAAATCCGGATATCCTTCAGGTTCAGCGTCTCCTCCAGAATCCGGTAGGCATTGGCACGTTCTGTGCCATAAGTGGTATAAGCCGCCACATTGTTCCGGCTGACTGCGCTTTTTCCGCTTATCTGCCATTCTGCGGTAATGGGAGAGTAATGCACTTCAATGGAACGGAACAGATAAAATGGCGTCTCAAATGTTTCCTGCATAAACCGCTGGATATCCTCTGCCTCAATCCAGGTGGCTCCCAGGCGCACATCAATCTCAGAAGCGTCCAGATCCTTTGGCTGTGCCTTCGTCAGAGCCTCTACATTGACAGTAAAGGCGCTGTCACTTTTGACTACTGTCTGAGCAATCCGCAGTTTCTCACGGACATTCCCGGAAAGGTACTCATCCGCAGTCTGCCAGCCCGCTTCCGGCTGGTCAGAAGACAGAGGATCTTTGAAGATGACTCCCCTTAATCCTTCCATAATAGCCTCGTACTCGCCGGGTGTACCAAGAAGCTCCGCCATAAATGGAAGATCCACCTTACCACGTTCTCCGATGGAGACAGCCAGGGCTTCGCTGGGCGTTTCCACATGAGTGACATGGCGTTCCGGGCGGATAGTACGTTTCGTAAACATATCCGCCTTACTTTCCAACTCGCCGTTCTCATTGATATTCTCCAGGGAACAGAGCAAGTAATAGGAAGAATCATCCGCAAATGCCTGGGCATTGCTGCGGGAATTGATCAAGCCGTACTCCGCAGTAAACTTATCATAGAGCGTGTCCAGTTCCTGCTGTTTTGCGTGAATATCTTCCTCCGGATAGTCCTCCATCTGGTAGTCAATCAGCTCATTTACCGCCTGACGAAGCTCCACCAGGCCCCGTATCCGTCCTTTGGCCGTTTCGTTTAATTCCACCGGGAGCATGACAGAATTTTCCCGGAAATACACCTCGCCGTCCACAATGGTATAAGAGTAGTTCTTCACATTGGGATCTGCCTGAATAACCCGCTGAGTGTCTTCCCCTTCCACAAGCACCGTCTCGACGGCCTGATACTGCCCGTGAATCCGGGATACTGCCTGATGCAGCTGCTCCGCCAGGTCTATGCCGGGAATCGGCTCAACGGTATATTCTTCCCGGCCATACTGAGTATTTTCCGCAGACAGTCTTCCCAGAACCATTTCCGGATGCTCCGCAAAATAGCTGTTCAGCCGGAATCCTTCTTGCGTAAATCTCAGGCGCACCCACTCCGGTTCCATATCAATGGGATGTTCCCGCTTCTGAAGAAAAATAATGTCTGAGACTACCTCTGTCCCTGCGTTGGCTTTAAAGGCATTATTGGGAAGTCGGATCGCTCCCAGCAGTTCCGCCCGCTGTGCCAGATAACGCCTTGCGTCCGGATTTTTGGAATCCATGGTGTAGCGGCTGGTCACAAAAGCCACGATACCGCCAGGGCGAACCTGATCCAGCGCTTTGGCAAAGAAATAGTTGTGGATGGAAAATCCCAGCTTGTCATAGGACTTATCTGATACACGGTAATTCCCAAAAGGGACATTTCCGACAGCCAGATCATAGAAGTCCCTGCGGTCCGTAGTCTCAAATCCGGCAACGGTTATCTCCGCATTTGGATAGAGTTTCTGCGCGATCCGCCCGCTAATGGAATCCAACTCTACACCGTACAGATGGCTGCCGCTCATTTCATCCGGAAGAAGGCCGAAGAAATTTCCCACCCCCATAGACGGCTCCAGGATATTTCCAGAGGTAAAGCCCATGCCGCCGACCGCCTCATAAATCGCTTTGATCACAGTCGGGCTGGTGTAATGAGCGTTCAACGTGCTGGCCCTTGCCATTTCATACTCCTGCTCAGGCAGAAGGCCTTTCAACTCCTGATATTCCCGCGCCCAGCCTGCTTTTTCCGGATCAAAGGCATCGGGCAGTCCACCCCAGCCCACATACTGAGCAAGGACAGACTGTTCTTCAGGCGTAGCATTCCGGTTTTCCTGTTCCAATGTGAAAAGAGTGCGGATAGCCTCTACATTGCGCTCGTATTTTGCCTTCGGGCCGCCTTCCCCCAGATGCTCGTCTGTAATCCGATAGTTTTGGGGCGAAATCTCTGCCGCACGTGCAAGGGAAATTTCATCCTCTGACAATGGCGGCATAGCACTGCCTTCAAGCGATTCTTCCGGAAGTTCACCAGACATTTGCGCTGGTTCCTTACCAGAAACGAGCTGTAAAGGTCCCTGTTCCTCATCCGTGAGATATCGGTTCTCTCGTATCATTTTGCCAAGGCGCTGTTCTACCTCTGCCCAACGAAGCAACCTTTCACTGTCATACTCGTAATTCCTGAGCCGGATTCCTTTTCCATCTGCGTCCACGAATCCTCTCGTTCCGTCAAGGAAATGATAGCTGTGGCCGCTTATGCCATATTCTGCCTTAATCAGACTCACCCGTTTCTTCGGTTCCGTTTCTCTGGCATAAATCGCACTTATTTGTAGCTTCCCACCTTTTAACATAGTTCCCTGTGCCAGCATCCTCTCAATTTCTTCTTCAGACACAGAAAAAGCGGAGGGCTTCATGCTCTCCGCTGGCTCTAAGTGGTCTATAGCTGCTATCTGATCCGCTTCCGAAGGAAACAGGCTTAATTGTTGATAAGTTCCACCTGTATCATCTCTTCCGCCTGGGCTTTCAGGCTGTTTAAATGGCGTACCCACTCCATCTGGTTCGACTTTTTGTCCGGCGCCGGATTCTTCTCCAGAAGCTCCTTCATCAGCTGTTCCAGCCTCCGGTGCGCTGTCTCGTCGATCTCCTGAAGATGGGGAAACAGCTGCTCTGTCAGCACCAGATCGCTGTACAGTATCGGATTGTTCTCCTTCAGATATGCCCTGCGCATCCTCCCGTATTTGCCCAGAGGCTTCTCTGTCATCACGTTCAGCTTGATCTCCGGAAGAAGATAATCCCCTTCCTGCCTGTATGTTATTTCTTTCCTCATAGTTCTGGCTCCTTTCCTGGGCTTTTGTCCGTTCATAATCCCGGATGGCCCTCTCTATTTCACGGAACACTTCTCTGGAAATACTGCTGACGGCAGTTCCCAGCGCGGCGGCAGTCTGACGGGTGTTGAAATCAGAAACATCCCTGAAATCCTCCGGCTCAAACAGGTTTTCCCCTTCCTCTGTGCATCTGACAGAGAGGGTATAGGCAATGCTGGCCTGCGCCGCCTTCCGAAATACAGTTCCTATGTTAAATTCATCATACTCTTCCAGAAAGCTGTCCGCAACGATACCGCGAATCTGCCTGCCGTAATCCAGCCAGTAATCGGCGGCCAGACGGCCAGCCACTTGTTCCAGCTGTGCTTCCAGGGACTGATTTTCTCCGCTGATGCCATAGGCGCGTTCCAGGGCAGCCATAACCGGATTCCGGTATTCTTCTTTCATTTGCCAGAGCCAGACCGGGCGGGAATTCCTTCTTGCTCCGGTATCTGCCACATCAAAAACATACCGCAGTCTCGGTGAATCCCCTTCATTGTCCACCAGAGCGATTCCCTTTGCTCCTCGTTTCACATACCTGTGCATAGTATCAAACCAGAAATCATATTCTGCGCAGGCGGTTGCTTCGGGCCGCTGCAGGTAAATCATCAGCTGGTCATAATAAGGATATTTGTAGTTTCGGGCAGCCGTAGCCAGAAAGGCTTTCCACTCCTCCTGCCGCCCTGTCACATATTCCGGTGCGCCTGCCAGAATGTCTGCATAACGCCGCGCCTTGATTCCCATTCTCATCCTCCTCCCTGTCTTCAGATATCTGGATAAAGATCCAGCTGGTCAAAATCCTCGTCCGTTATCCGTTCCAGCTTTTTCATTACCCGATCCGTCAAATCCCTCAGTTCCTGTTCGTCATGTTCCAGCTGTGCGCACATTTCTCCAAGGGTTCGATACAGCCCCGGACGGTCTCCGGGGCTGTAAAGCATCATCAGTATTTTTTCTTCGCCTGTAAAATCCACCTTTTCACTCCCTGCTTCGTTCTGTCAGCTGGTATGGAGCCATCATCCGTCCAGGCGGCTGCAGGCTTTTCAGCTGTTCCAATACGGAAGGCCTTTCCTCTGCGCTGCTGCGGCCTGCCTGTCCGTCAGGCAGATTGTTTATCACTCCATCCAAGCTGTTGTCATTCTGCTCCAGACTGTCTTCGGCAGACCGCAGATGATTTTTCCCGGAAAAGAAGCCCGGAAGCTCCACGAATCCGACCGAATCCACGTAATGACAGGATACCTCTCCGCCAGTGTTGAGCGCCACGATATCGCTGACCGAAAGGCTGTGGCCTCTGAAATCTAACGGATGATTAAAATTGAATCTCGCAAACATCTGCTCAAGCAACATTTCCCTGTCCTGGAATGGTGGAAGCGGAGCCAGATAAACCACATCATAATGGTCAATCTCCGGTTCCTTCCCCTGCTTCTGTAATGCGTTGTAAGAAGCAAATCTTTCGTATCTCGTATCTTCACTGTCCCTCAGCTGCAAAATCGCATAGGTGTCCGTACTGCTCTCCAGAAAGGCTTCAAGACTTCTTTCCGGAGCGGTGATCCCGTTCACCTCGTCCCATTTCTCGATTTTATCCCTCGGCATCTTGTTCCTCCTGCATCGGCTTCATAAAAGGAAGCCCGTTTTTTCTTGCATTTTCAATGTCACGCTGGCGGCGGCTTTCCCCATAGGGAGGCCGTATCCCGATACTCTTTTTGGGAACGGTATAGGTCACAGCCCGCTGCGGCCCGCGCCGTTCCAGTTTGTACTGATCCGGATATTTTTCGGAGAGGGCTTTCAGCTTGTTGAACAGACGCTGGTCGTGAGTGTAAACACTGGCGGTATCCAGCTCATTATCCCACAGGATCACGGTTTCCTGTTCCGCAAGCGTCAGATGGTAGCGGCGGCTCATCGCTTTGACTCCTTTCCATTTTCAAACTCCATTTTAAAGCGCGGCCTGCCGTCATTTTCCGTCTTAAGAAGCACTGTGGCATTGTAGGTCTTCCCTGTTTTCTGGCTCCTGCAGTCCTTCAGTTTCACACGCCTGTCCCGTACCAGCTTCTCCGCGATCTGTTTCGTCATATGCTTGCCGATTTTGTTAAAAAAGGCATTGTCCGCCCAGAGAGTAAAACGGCATTCCCGGTTTGAACAAAACCAGCCCTTTCTACGCTCAACTACCTCTGCTCCGCAATGCGGGCAGCTTCCAATCACGACATTGTTCTGCATCAGCACATCCGCCCCTTTCACCGCTTCATAAGTGTCTGTCAGTTCCCGTACCATTGCGCAGATTTCTTCCATGAAAGTTTCTGCGCAGTAATCACCCCGCTCAATCAGCAGAAGTTTCTCTTCCCACTCAGCCGTCATGGAAGGAGACTGAATCTGCTCCGGAAGGATTGTTACCAGAGAAGCCCCTTTCTGCGTAGGAATCAAATATCTGGTCTTTTTATCTCCATGCCGTTCCAGGAATCCCTTCTGCACCAGCTTTTCAATAATGCCTGCGCGGGTGGCCGGAGTTCCCAGCCCCCTGCGTTCCGCTCCGTCAGGCATTTCATCCGCCCCGGCCGTCTCCATGATCTGCAGAAGCGTATCCTCTGTAAAATGCTTTGGTGGGGCTGTCTTTCCGTCTTTGATCTCTGCGGAGAGAAGCGGGAGAGTGGCATTCTCCTGTAAAGGTGGAAGGTCATTTTCCTTCTCTTTTTTCTTTTTCAGGCCGCATTTTTCTTCCATTCCCTTCCACCCGGCAGAAAGAACCGTTTTCCCCTTTGCCTTAAAAGCAGTACCGCCGCAGAAAATCTCTGCAGTAGTTTCCGCATATCGGCATGGGGCGCTTACAGCTGACAGCAGGCGCTTCGCAATCAGCCTCAAAATCTCCAATTCCCCTTTCGGAAGCTCTGAAAGAGTACCGTTCTGCACTTCTTTCGTGGGAATAATGGCGTGATGGTCAGTCACCTTCTTACTGTTAATCACTTGTCCGGCATTCGCTGACACTGTGCCAGCCTCCGGGAAGCAGAAGGCAGCCGTCACAGTGGCAAGCTCCGGCAGCATTCCTGCCATGTCCTCCGTAAGATATCGACTGTCCGTCCTGGGATAAGTGACCAGCTTTTTCTCATAGAGGGCTTGTACATAGTCCAATGTCTGCTGGGCTGTATAGCCGAGTACCCGGTTAGCTTCTCTCTGGAGAGTCGTCAGGTCATAAAGAGCCGGAGGTTTCTCCGTCTTTTCCGTCTGCACAATCTTTCCTATACTGGCAGAGCCTTCTCTCCGACAGGTTGCTTCCAGGTTCTCAGCCTCTTCACGGGTTTTCATGCGCTCGCCGGATACGCTGAATCCATCAAAGTCAAGCTGCACCTGATAAAAGGATTCCGGCTGGAATGCCGAAATCGTTGCCTCCCTTTCCACAGCCATTGCCAGTGTGGGAGACATAACCCGCCCGGTATTCAGCGTGGTTCCGTACAGGCATGAAAAAAGCCGGGTAGCGTTGATTCCGACAATCCAGTCGGCTCGCTCCCGGCACAGGGCCGCTTCATACAAAGCATCGTATTCACTTGATGGGCGAAGGTTTTTAAATCCTTCCTGGATGGCGCTGTCCTCCATGGAAGAAATCCAGAGCCGCTCAAATGGCTTCCGGCACCTGCACTGATGATAGACCAGTCTGAAAATCAGCTCCCCTTCACGTCCCGCATCCGTTGCGCAGACCAGACTCTCTACATCCTCACGGGCAATCAGCTTTTTCAGAATTTCAAACTGCTTTTTCGTTGCCGTCGAAACCCGATATCGAAATGGTTCCGGAAAAATCGGGAGGTCTTCCCTGCGCCATTTCCTATACTGATCGCCGTATGCTTCCGGTGGAGCCAGCTCCACCAGATGGCCGACACACCAACTCACCACATAGCCGTTTCCTTCCAAATAGCCATCCCCGCGCCTGGTTGCTCCCAAGACCTTCGAGAGCGCCTGTGCGACCGAGGGCTTCTCAGCCAGAACTAATTTGCTCAATCCGCATCCTCTCCTTTCCTGAACGTGAGAGCAGCCCCGGTGGTGTCCGGGGCTGCTATGTAAAGGAAACGCTATTCATAATCTAATGTCAAAATAAGACTCCTATAGTCCCAAT
>OGPH01001359.1_pt1 | contig 18746 bp, 16 predicted proteins | sample 1552891 | NCBI WGS metagenome assembly OGPH01 (sample SAMEA2580272, study PRJEB22360) | human gut metagenome | biome: human gut; feature: human-associated habitat; material: faeces | place: Denmark | collected 2008/2010 | reverse complement strand
GCAACGATGATCCCGAGCTTGTTCGCAATTGAACCCGTTGTGTATGCATAGCGATTCTTTCCGAGCATGTTGCCGTAGGAATCGTATGCATAAGTGTACGTTGAGTTCGCGGAATTGTTTTCTCCGTAGTACAGATTTTCGCGCACAAGCTGATTCATGGAATCATACTCGTAGGAGAATTTTTCATCCGCATTTTCGAACGTTGAACTTCCGCGCCAAATCTTGGTTATGTTGCCGTTGGCATCATAATCATAGTTATATTTCGCGTCCGAACCGTTGCGGTATGACCGGACGAGCGTTGTTGCTCCGTTAGTACCAGTCACATAGGAGAGTTGAATTTGTGAGACGGTTGCACTGCCGTTTTTTATACTGCGGCCGGAAAGCCTTCCGATTCCGTCGTATTGATTGATGATTTTTGCACCGTTTGCAAGTGTTGCGGCAAGGGGACGGTTATCCTTGTCATATGTGTAAGAAACAGCCCAATCAAAACCCATCACGGATTGCGTGAGCTTGGAAAGGTTATTGTTCTTATCATATTCGTACTTGTACGATGCACAGACAGCCGTGTATTCGGGACTGCCGGATAAACCTCCGGTGAAGCTCTTTTCGGTGCTTGCCATGCACCTGCCTGCATGGTCATACTCGAAGAAAGTTGAGCGGTGAGTTTTATAGTTGCGAAGCTCGTAAAGATTACCTTCACCGTCGTATACGAACTCATAAACCTTTGAAGGGGAAAGCCCCGGCATTTCGAGTTCGGTAATTGACTCAACGCGGTCTATGCTGTCGTATGTATAGCTGAGTTTATAGCCATTGCCGTAAGTTACGGAAGACAAACGACCGAAAGAGTCATAGGTGTTGGTTGAAAGCACTCTGTTTCCGACTGAGGTTGAAATTGTTCTGCCCCAGTCGTCATAGGTGAAGCTGTATGCAGTTTGAGGTCGGGTAATACCCGTCAGTTTGCCGTAATCATCATACGAATAGTCCACCGTACTGTAGTTGCTGCCCGTGACAGCGGCAAGACGAAGCATTCCGGAGGCTGAGTAATACGTGTATTGACTCGTGTTTCCTTTTGCATCGGTTACTGCCGTCTGCAACCGTGTTGCTGTGTTATAGCTGTATCGAACGGTGTTTCCGCGAGCATCAGTAACAGCGGAAGCGAGCGCCGAGGCAGCATTGAATGCTGTTGTTGACGAAGTCGAAAGCGAACCATCGGACGATGCAACCGAAGTTTTTGTAACATTGCCGTTTGCATCGTAGACATTGGTTGTTTTTACCCCTTCCGGCGTTGTTGACGTAAGCAGGTTGTGCTTGCTGTCGTAGGTGTATAAGGTTTTGTTGCCGAGCGGGTCGGTGGAGGAAGTTACGTTGTCGTTATTGTCATAGGTCAGTTTGGGTTCCTGTCCTATAAGGGAGGCGTAACCCGTAACGTTGCCGTTATCGTCATAGGAATAACTTTGAGAGAACTGTTCCCTGTGCAGCTGAAGCCCGTCAAAGCGAGCGGTGTTGCGTGAGTAGTCGAAGCAGACGACGATTCTTACTTCGGTGTAGTCAAGCGAAGCGACCGCACTTGCACAGGTGTACTGCCAATCGGTTGTGTCGGCAGCAAAAGCGGCGGTGACCTCATTTTGGAAGGTGCCGTGTGAGTAGAACTGAAGCTTTATTTCTTTTCTTCCGAAGACACGGTAGCTTATCGGGCTGTCGGACGTGTTGAGCTGTACGGTTTCCGGCACGGAGTCGGATGCGCACCAACCGCCGAATGAATAGACATCGCCTTTTTTGCCGTTTACCTGAATCGACTGGAAAACATGCTTAATTGCACCGGTGCTGCCGGTGATTTTAAGCACCTGATCTGAGAAAGCGCCGGGGTGCGAGGAATCGCCTGCTGCGGAGACGATTTCGTTGGGGATTGCGGTGTCGCCGACAACATTCTGTGCATAGCCTGTCGAGTTATCCGAATCATCGGACGAGGATGCTCCGTCAGTGAAATCGCTGTTTTGGAGCATGTTGTAACGATTCGGCGTTTCGCCGGTTTCAAGCTGTACGGAGTCGGCGTAGGCTGTTCCCGAAGCGGACTGCGGCTGAGCAATGCGGATCTTTATGTTTGAAACTCCCGTCGGGACGGTGAACACTGCAACGCCGCGTGTCCAGTCCGAACCTGTTGTTCCGAAAGTTTGCGCGGGGTCGCTCTGTGCAATCACGGCTGAACCGTTCAACACCTGCACAACGCCGCCTGCCGCACCGGTGAAGTATGCGGAAGCAGTGTAAACGGCACCTGCGTTTACGGAAACACTTTGCTCGATATAAGTACCCGAAGGCAGCTTTACGCTGCGATAACCCGTGTGAGCATGGGTTTGCGTGAACACGGCGGAGGTTGAGGATTTTGTCCAATAATCGTTCGGATTCTTTTTATCGAACCCGTGATTTTTGAGCAGGTTGAATACAGTCGTCTGCGTTTTGGAGACGGCAGCGAGCTGGGTTTTTGTTCTGTCTGCGGAGTTGTATGCCATGAACACCGCTTCACCCTCGGGATTGCGGATGCTTACGGCTTGCCCTGCGTTGTTGAACTGGTATGTTACGATTCGATTCTGAGCATCGATAACGTTTGTAACGTTCCAGCCGTATTCGAATCGAATCTGCCTGCCCGCTGTTTGTGCCGTGCCGGCTTTTTCAACAACGGAGGCAGCCTTGCCGCTGCCGGAGTAGGTATAGGTTATGCCGTATCCGGCGGGGTTCTTTGCTTTTTGCAGCAGATGCTTTGAATAATAGGTGTATTGCGAGCTTGTGCCGTCTGCATATTGTGCGGCACGAAGATTATTGTATTCGGAGTAAGAGTAAGCAACCGTCAAACCGTCGGGCGGAGTTACGGACGAGAGCCTGTTGCTGCTGTTGTATGCGAAAACTATGCGTTGCCCCGAGGTTGAGACGGAGGCAAGCTTTTCTCTTACCGCAGAAATGCGCAGATCGTTTTTTTGAGTTGAATTCCTGTATTCAACAAGGATCTTATTGCCGTTTGCATCTTCAACGGAGGTAAGCCTTCCTTGCTTCCTGCCGTTGTATGTGCCGTATTCAAAAACGAGTTTGTTTCCGCCCTTATCGGAAACGGTGATAAGGTTTGAACCCGTGTTGACGGTGAGCGTTGAATTCTTGTCAAGCTCATTGACGTATTTTGCTGACGAATCCGATTGTTTTTTGTAGTAATGCCTTGTGCCGTCGCCATCGGTAAGCTTGAAGAATGTCTGTGCTTTATTTCCGTTTTGGAATGACATTTCTTCTATCGACTGTGAATAATTCAAGCGCCAGCCGTAGCCGTAACCGATATCTGTATTCTTGTCGTTCGTGTTGTATACATGGGAAACGGAGATTGGCAAGGCTCCGTTTACAACAGAAGCATCCGCAAACGAGAAAGTGAGGTTGCCGCTGAACAGGTTCACGCTGCCCGCGCCGGCTGCGCCCGCATCCTGATCCGAATACGAGAAACGGCTTTCAAGGCCGGTGGAGTTTACATAGACGATCGAAAAGTAGGGGTGTACGCCGGATGATACATTTGTTCGCGATGAGTGGTATATTGCGGAACTGCTGCTCTCCAAAACAACGCCGTAATTTTCAGTCACACCGGAATGCCATTTTTTGAACAGGTCGGTTATGTCAAAGAAGTTTACACCGTTCTGCACTTCGGACATTGCGAGTGAAAAAACTCTGGATTTGTCCGCAGGATTGCCGTTGTTCAATGCGGAGTAGCGCGTCCATGTCAGTGTGTCTTCCGACCAATCTGACAGCACGGGGTAAAGGTCTATTTCTTTGCCGAGGTTCGTTCCGGGTTCATCGTACCGCGTCAGGTTGATTGCAGCACTGACGATGACATCACCGGCATTCAGCTCGGGGAGTTCATTCAGCCGAATAAGTATGTTTTGCTTTGCACTCAGGCGCAGTGCACCGGGTGCGGTTGAGTTTATGCTGCAAATTGTGTTTGGGAGATTCTTATCGACGTATGTGTTTTCAACATTGTTTTTGAAATTCAGCTTTATATCGGGATCAATCGTTACCGGATACGTTCGTTCCGCACTGCAAAGCCACGCAAAACTCGGAACCATGGTATAGATGAATCCGTCCGAAGTTGAATTCGGAGCAAGCGAAACCTCGAAATCGGTGCTTTCCGCACCTGCTGCATCGAACATATACGGTGCAGGAAGGGTGAAGACGGTTTCGCCCTTGCCGTTTTCAAGCAGGACGGTATTGCCCTGCATTCTCGGCGTGAGTGATGTCTTTATGTTGAATGACCAACAAAAATCCTCACTCTGCGCCATTGACGGACGAGAAGAGAGGGTTATAAATTCAGATATTGTTTTTCCGTTAAGAGAGTACGAGAGGATTGCGCTGTCGTCGGTTTCGGAGCGAACATATCGAACAATGCTTGACAGGCAGTCGGGGAAGCGAAGCAGGGAATCGCGCTGTTGATCCGTCAGGTCCGTTGTATCGGTTGAGTTGTTTTGAATTTCCGCATGAAAGTCTGCGGCGGTGAGTCCGTTTGAAAGGTTGGCAAAGGACAGGCTGTTCAATGCAACAGAGAGCGTTTCCCCCATGTATTCAACGGAGACAATTTCACCGGAAAGGTTTTCGCCGAAGCGTACGGTAAAATCACCGGCAGTGTTTTTATACCTCAGGATGCCGTCCGCATCCGTTTCGGCGACAAGAGTGTTGTCAATGGTCTGCCATTCTCCGTTCTGTTCAAAGTGAACGGGGTCGGAGTAGATGACCCTTTCGACCGCACCGTCCGCACGGCGAAAATCCTTTGAATACTCGCCTCGTTCGGATTCGATTTCGCCTGTGAGAGGACTGTAACCGAGTGCATTGCCGTTCGGGTTATCCCATACAGAATTCAATTCTTCTGCCGCTGCTGCAAACCTGCGGTTTTCACGCGAAAGCTCGGTGAGCCCGTAAACGGGCTGAAACAGTGAGAAGGCGAACAGGCAGACGACTGCCAGGAACAATGAAGTAATCCTATACGTTTTTCTCATATATCTCTCCTGATTTTACTCGAACACGGCCCGACGAACAACAAACCGATGTTCATACTCCAAGTATACCGAATTTTGTCAACATTTGTCAAGTGTTTTTAAAGGCAAGTTTATGTAAAGTATTATTTGAGCGTATTATATGCTTTGAAACCGTGTTCTCGCTTATATGCAAATGCAGCAAACCGGGCAACCCATCATGAGCTGCCCGGTTTTGTTTTGGTGAGCTGGGATAAAAACCCTTTCTGCAATTATTTCTCCCTATTCTGTTGATTCAAAAACCATTGAATGTTGAGTCATTGTTTCCACAGCGGTTTTTACTTGAAGAATTACTCTTTCTTTTTGGACTTTTTATTTTTTAAACGTTCCGAAAGCCGTGCCATAAGTGCTTTGTGTGCCAGTCGCAGTGCTTCGGGTAATTCAGGAATCTTTCGAACCCGAAACCAGTACCATGTTGACAGAGCCAAGCTTCCTATAGACACCATAAATAACTCGAGTGCAATTTCCTCGTTCTTAAACTTGAAAAATACAGGCAGTGCAATCAGCGCGAAAGCCAGAGAGCGCAGCAGCAGTCTGTATGGTTTATCGCCGCAGAACAGTCCGACTATAATGCAAGTCAAAGGCAGAAATCCAAGCCAATCTACAGTGATATTACATAGACCTTCAAAAAACCTTTCGATAAAAACAGTCATGTTAATATCCCTTTATACCGCTATCATAGTAAGCTTTATGTCAACGAGATAATCATCCTCTCGATGACGAAGGATGATTAGAAGGTTAAGACTTCTTATTTGAGTTATTTAATCAAATCTCCCGGTTTGAGCATTGAATCTTGTTCGCATCCGCAGCATCTGACGCTTTTGGAAAAGCAAAGCCAACAATGCATAGAGCGGCAGCACTGTGAGCAAAGCTCCGCATATCAGGCTTGCCTGAACATTGGAATGCTTTATCGCAGCATATAGCAGCGCACCAAACAGGCAGACAGCTATAAAGATTAGTGAGACGGCATTTTTTGCGTGACTGCGGTAGCAATGGTCGAAACTCTCCGTATTCTCACTGAATTCTATTGTCGGGCAGCTGCTGCATGAAACAGTTATCAACGGACGCAAATACGTTCCTTTAAGAACAGCATCTTCTGGAATCGAATACCTTATCAGGCAATCCGAGCCTGTCTCTCCGCCGATTTTAAATTCCACCTTTGCAGAATACGGGCAAAGATCATCATACCATCTGCCCGGAACAACATCAGCAAGCGCGGATATCCAGCGGAAAGGAAGCGACAAGGAGAAGAAGAGCCTGTCGAACTTCTTCTCATCCGCCGAACGTGCGGGTGTGCCGATATAAGCTTCAACATCGTAAACACGGCCTTCATCCAGTTCAAATACAGCCTCGCGGTCAACGGAATCAAGCGTCTTCTCAAGTTCGCCGATGCGAAGACTGCACTTCATGCCGTGTGGAATTTCAGCTTTGATTTTTATCATAATAACCTCGTCAAAATACCCAAATAGAGTTATTCAATTGTCTATCGAAAGCAAGGTCAAGTATTCCAGACACAATGCCTCCTATAGACAGAAATATGTCTATATTCGGAACAATAATGTTTAAAATCTTGTTAATTGTGGCTGAGCTTACTAATCCTGCCAGCTTTGCAACCATCTTTGGAACATTTATTATTCTAGAGAGCCATTTCCCAATGCGGCCTATTGATGAAATAGCGGATTTCACCCCATTAAGTAACTTTGTTGCGTTCTTTACTACGAATTGCAACAACTTCGTAAGCGGTGATTTAAGTCGTTGTTTCAAAGCTACGCCCGCATATTGCTTTGCTATAGTTTTTACTGGTGCAACCGCCATGGATAAACCTGGAATTAAGCATAGCAAAGCATCAACAATACATGCAATCATCCACCTGCGTATTACGAAGCAACCACTAGGATCACTGTTGTTCACCAGATTATTTTCACAATAAGCGAAAAGGTTATGAGAAGGAATTGTTCCGGTTACACCGATGAAATCAACATCATCAGCATTTATGAACCTTCCGGTATCGGGGTCATAATAGCGAGACTGCAGATAGTACAATCCTGTTTCAGTATCGTAGTAATACCCGCGATAGCGGATGGGATTATCCTTTCCCAGCGTTGAAGCAAGAGAGCCGGTTGTTGAAAGCAGCTTGCCCCATGCGTCATATCGGTATTCTACCACAGTGGTGCCGCTTCTATCAATAATACCAACGATATCATTTTGCCCATTGCGAAGATAGTAATACTCAGTGCCGTTATATTTCACAGAGACCATAGTGCCGTCCGTATCGTAGCTGTACTGCATTGCAGCCGCTACGATACCATTGACATTGCGTCTCATCTCTGAAACGAGCTGTGACCCCGCATAGGTGTAGGTAGTTTTATCGAGCCTGCTTTTATTGCCGCCGACTGTGCTTACCGCATCCTTGCCGACACGCATTCCATTCTCATCATAGGTGAATGTAAGATTCTTTTCGGCGTTATACATATTGTGGAGCTGTCTGCCGTTCCAGGTCATGTCATAACCGCAGTAGGAGAGGGGGTTCCCAATTTCATCGTAGGTTATGGCTTCTCCATTATAGCTTACAAGCAGGTCCTTCCATATCACTGTCATACGAATAGGTATAGGTGTTTCGCGTATTGCTCGGTAATCTCCCGGAGGTGTAATTGTATTCAATCTTCGAGATAATGTTTCCACCCTGATCGTAAGTGTATATGGTGGTAGTGTTTGACGCCGAATCGTTAACTCGAATAAGTTGGTTCAGGCCATCATATACATACGTGGTTCTTTCATTTCCGTGAACTATGCTCGTTATATTGCCGTTTCCGTCATAACTATATACGTAGGCGGCATCAGAACCATTCTTGTAATTGCCGAGATATTCCGATTTTGAACCGTTTGCATTCTCAAGATAACTTATCGAAACATCGAGAATGGTTTCATTTTCGGCGTTCTTGTAGGTTCTGCCTGTCCGCTGTCCAAATACAGATTGTGCTTCTGTTATTGTGACGCCGCTGTTAAGTGTTACCTTCTCGGTGTTGCCATCTTCATCATATGCATATTCGGTCGTCCAGGTACTTCCATTTGCAGTTTGATGCACTTTTGAAAGCATTCCATTGAGATACTCATATCGGCATACCGTTCCATCCGTTGCTGACGTCAGCATCAGAGTTCCGTCAGAGTTATAAAAATAATCGGTGTTTATGCCAGTGAGGCAGTTTTCAACTGAAGCAAGACTGCCTTCTCCGTTATAAGAATAACGATATACAGTTACTGATCCATGTTTTATCTCAGAAATGCGGTCCATATCATCATAGACATAATGTTCCGAAAAACCGTTGCCATATGAAGTTTGAGCAAGCAATCCTCTCGTATAGTCGTACGAATACGATGTAATTGAATCGCCATTTACGTTGATACCGATGACGTTGCCAAAAGCATCGTAGCTGAGACCGTAGTTAAAACCATTATGAGCAATAGTTGTAAGGTTATCGCCGGTATAGCTGTATTCAACCTGAGCAGTGTTTCCGCCTACGACCGATGACATTCCGATAACACGATCCATAGAATCATAAGCATATGATGTGATGTTACCATTTCCATCAATGATGTAGTTCAGGTTACCGGCTGTCTGATCGTATCCATATTGGGTAACATTACCCTTGCTGTCGGATGACGAGACCAGAAAAGCACCATTGGCAGAGTAGGACGAGGAAGTTTGTACATAGCTTGATGTGTTTGAAGAATCAATGACTTTTGAGGTAAGCTGATTACCAAACGCATCATAAGTATATGCGTATGAAAGCCCGTCCGGGGCAGTCATGGTCAGCATATTACCATGGTCGTCATAGGTATAGGTGGTCGTCTTGCCCTCTTCATCGGTAACAGAGATAAGATTCCCATTATCATCATATTCGTAATGGGTGGTGTTGCCTTCGGAATCTTCGGATTCAGAAATCTCACCGTCATCATTGTAGCGGAAATACTCGCAGAATGCATCCTTATAGAGCTGCAAACCATCAAAGTATGCCTCGTTGCAGTTATTTGAATAATCAGCAGTAATCCTTTATGAACATCATACCACAGGGGACGGCTGTCTGTATAGCGGGTAAAGGCAAAATTTGCTGCTTTATCGCCCGTCAAAACGACGATTTTTACAGCCGGGCTTATCACGAAGCGGAAGCGGTGCGGGTATTGGCGGCGGCCTCCGCTGCCAGCACCTTCATCATCTTGTCGGCTGCGGTGGCGGCAGCGTCCTTCTTGAAGTAGCCGGAAACCACAAGGACGGTGTTCCCTCTGCGCACCTCGGTCACGCAGTCCGGGCGGCGGGCTGTGGGGACGTTATTCTTCCTGTTTTCGGTCATTCGCTGCTCCTTTCGTTTCGTAAGCCGCCATTCCCCGCAGCACATCCACGGCGCGGGCGGCAAGGTCGGCGTAGTACGGGTCGTCCGTATGAGCGTCCTTTGCTTTGAAGGCAAGACGGATTGCGCGGATCGTGCGCTCCACCTCCCTTGAGGTAAATCCGCCGTTCACCGCATCGGCGGCAAGGTTGGCGATATAGATGCAGTCCCCGTCGGAGAAGCCGTCCTGCACCCGCATATGGCCTATCTGCTCCAGCACGCCGTTCTTTGAAGCGGCGGTGCGCGTCCTGTCATCGGCAAACCACAGCGCATCGCCGTTTGGAATTTCGGCGGCGGCTTCCTTTATTAAATCAACCGCCTCGTACATATACATGGCGTTCACCGCCTGTCTGCGACTGGAAGCATAGTCCTCGGTGATGGGTGTTGGCAGCTTCGGTCTGCCGCGTTTTATTTTCTTCTCAGTCATAGGCCGTTTCTCCCTTCCCGGCAATATCGGCAGCGGCTACCGTTATTCCTTTTTTCTGCTCTGCCAGCATACCTTTCAGCCTGTCCAGCTTCTCCGTTGCGGTCTGCTTGCGGAAATTCTCGCCCGTAAAGAGGATAGGGGCGCACATTTCCAGCAATCGGTCATATATACGGGCGTGGGCGGTGTCCAGCGGATTTTGCAGGCTGTCCAATGTCAGATTGGTGGTAACGATTAAGGGCTTGCGGCTGCGGTAGCGGCTGTCAATCACATTGTAGACCTGTTCTAAACCGTACTCTGTGCCGCGCTCCATTCCAAAATCATCAATGATAAGCAGAGGAAAACGGCAAAGACGCTCGATATACTCGTTGCGCCCCTCAAAGCTGGCGGTCAGGTCATTCAAAATCGCAGAGAAGTTCGTCATGCGGACAGCGACTTCCTGCTCCATGAGGGCATTAGCGATACACCCGGCAAAATAGCTTTTTCCTGTGCCGACCTTGCCCCATAGCAGATAGCCGATATTTTCCTCGCGCATGATTTCCCAATGCTCCACATAGAAGTGTGCAATCTCCATTTGCGGGCATTTCCCGTTGTCGTTGGCGAAAGTCCATTCCTGCATGGTAGGATTGGTAAATCCCCGGCGTTTCAAGTCCTCCACGGTGTCAAGGTGCTTTCTGCGCTGTTCGGCGGCTTCACGCTCCAAACGCTGGGCTTTCTGGCAGTCACATTCTGCCGGGTGGCGGTCACGCCCAAACAGGGCGGCTTGCTTTTCCGGGAAGTAGGCTTCTTTCGGAGTGTGACACTTGCCGCAGTAAAGCAATCCGTCCTCGCCCGTGTAGTCCTCCGGCTGTGGGGTAACAGCCGCCATATTCAAAACTCGTTCTGTAAACAGATTACTCATAAGCTCTCGCCCTCCTTGCAGGTGTATTCGGGTATGCCCTTTTTCGGGGCAGCCTTTGCGGTATCGTCTGCCGCCCATCTGCGGATAGTGGCGGCGTGGTTTTTATATTTCTTGCCCGTGGACGCGATATAGCCGGAAAGTCGCTCAATGTAGTACGCCCATTTTTCGGGCAGCTCCGCTTGCAGTTCGGAAAGCTCCGTATCAGTCAGAAATACATTCTCATATCTGCCATAGCTGCGGGCGAGGGCTTGTCCCTTTAACTCTCCCTCTTTTTCTAACTCTATATCTATCTCTTTCTTTATCTCTATCTCTGGTGGACGAATGTCGGACAAATGTCCGCCATTTGTCCGCGGCGGCAAAAGTGCCTTATTTTCAAGCCTTGCGGCGCGTTTCCGTTCCGCTTCGGTAGAGGATTGACCGATCATCAGCTCGATGTCGGTCATATAAAGCAGCCCGCAGTCAAGCTGCTCCACAAGTCCTAACTGCTGGAAGATGGCTAATGCCCGTTCCACCGTCCCGATTTGGTGACGGGTCAGCGTGGCTATCATCTGGGCGGTATAGGGGATATGCTCGTCAAGCTGCAATCTGCCGCCATTTTTCAGCGATTTTAAGTACAGCTTCAAGAGGATATTGGAATACAAAATCCCGTCTTTCATGTCCTCCAACAGCACAACGGAATCGCTGTCGAAGAAGTTTTCTTTCAGTTTGAGGTAGTAATATTTGCGGTTATCTGCCATTGGCGGTGTCCTCCCTGTGTTTCCATCTCTTAGAGAAATACCGGGGGCAGAGGACGATAATCGCCCGGAAGCTCTGCTTGCAGCCGTGTGTGCAGCCCCGGCAAAGGTCATTGTAGGTAATACGGTTCCGGTGGTTGAGGAAAAAGCTCCATTCCAACCGCCGCTTTTTGCTCATGCGTGGCATTTCTCGCTCCTTTCTGCCGTTTCCGCTGGTATAAGCGGATAGGTCGGTAAAAATGTAGTTTCTCGGTGTCATTTTCGGGGATTTCCTGCGCTGTGCGCCCCGTTTCAAAGGTGGGCAGTATTGCGGATAGGGTGCAGGGCATATCCCCGTTTTGGTATCGTTTCGGGGCGGTTTTTAACGCTCCTGTTCGTGCTTTTTCTCTCTGTCTTTCTCGCCTTGCAGGATTTGAGAAAGATTGCTTTTCACGGTATGCAGCTCCTTGACACGGGCTTTTTTCTCCCGGTATTCGTTGTAATGGGCGTTCTTTTCGGCGGTAAGCTGCTCGATTTTCGCTTGCAGGGCTTTATGGCTTGGCAGCTTGGAAACGCCATGCGCCCGGAAATAACGGGTGGCTGCGTCCGCTATGATAAAATCGCTTTCGTGCCGTTCCCGGTAGGCGCTGCGGGCTTTTTCCGTTTTCTGCGCTTTCAGACCGTCACGGGCAGGCTTGGTCTTGGCATAGGCAAGCACCTGTGTCTGAAGTTCCTTTTTCTCCCGGATAGCAGCGTCCAGGGCTTTCAGCTTGGCGGTGCTGTCCTGTAAATCCGCATTGGCGGATACAAGGGCTGCGTCCAGCTCCTCCGGCGAATAGCCGTACTGCCCGTAGGCGGCAACGGTAGCCGCCATTTGTTTCAGATTGTGGACTGCCGCCCAGCGGTCATAGCCCGCGCCCTTTCCCTCCGCTCGCTTCGCTGCCCGGTCAACCATGCGCTGAATACCGTCCTTTTCCGGGGTGGTTTGGACAGCTTTTTTGCCCTGCAAACGCTCCCTTATGTTGCGGGGGTATTCGGGTACGGTTGCGGTCTGCTCGGCGGCTCTGTGGGCGTTCTGTTCCAAAAGGGCAAGAACGGCAGCGCGGTCAAAATCATCTCCCAGCTTGCGGGCGGTAATGGGCTTTGTCCTGTCCGGCGTGAGGTAGGATAGCCGCCCTCGGCTCTCCTTGACAGTTACGCCCTGTTGCAAGAGAACGGCGGCGAACTCGTCATAGCTGGCGGCAGAGGACAGCGCGGCGCGTATGGTCTGCCGCAATTTTTCCTTGTCTGTTTCAAACTTCGTGGGCTTGGCTGGCTGCTCCTCGGCTGGCAAGGCGGCAGCTTCCTTGTCCAGCTTTACCTGCCCTTTCCGCTGCGCCCAATACTCACGCTCGGTAATGCGGCTTTTGCTGCCATGCAAAAGGTCGATTTGATAGAGATTTTCCCGGTGGCACAGCTCCATGACTTCGGCTTTGAAGTATTCCATCGCCGCGTCTGTGCAGCGGTGTTTGCACCCGGCGCGGGTGTCTGCCGGTCTGTCCATGTAGGGCAGGAACGGAACTTCCGCTATCCGCAGAGAATTGATAACAATATGCACATGGATATTGCCGCTGTGGTTGTGTCCGTCCGGGTGGGTGCAGACAATGGCTTGGTGTCCGGGGAAATGCTCGGCACAAAATTCCTCGCCCAATGCTTGCGCCCGGTCTACGGTCAAGCCGTTGTCCACCGCATCCCGTGGGTCAAAGCTGATAATGTAGTGGTGGTTTTTTACATCTTCCCGCTTCTGGTTCTTCCCATAGCGGAGATTGGAGCGCATACAGGCAACGGCAAAATCCTCGTCGCCGCAGTTCAGCGTGGCTATTCGATAGTCCTCCCTGAGCATGAGCCGCCCGTTTTCATCAAGGGTGGGCTTCATGGTAAACTCGTCATGTTCAAAGGTGAGGTACTGCTCGGCTGCGCCATAGTCCGCATTTTTAGAGCTGATATGTTTGAATGTTGCCAACAGCGTCACCTACCTTTCGCAGGACTTCAAACTTCAAGGCAGCAAGGTCAGAAATGGCGGCGCGGACTTCAACGGACAGGGCGTTGTATGGTGTGCCGTACTCGTTGAGGGCGCGGGCAATCTGATTGAGGTTGCCACCGATTTTTCCATATTCGGCGGTCAGCCTGCCAACGGCGGACAACAGTTCATCATTGACCGGGGAAACGGTAACGATGGGGCGAATGGTCGCCCGTGTAATGGCTTGCCGGATAAATTCGGCTTGGCTCATGTCATAGTGTTTCAGCCGCTCGGTAAAGTCGGCGTATTCTTCCTCGGTCATGCGGGTTTTGACCACATGGCAGCGGTGGGGCGTGTTGTATTTTTTCTTCAAGCGTTGACCTCCTTTCTCGCCCGACAGGGCGCATGAGCAGGGTTTGGGGAAGGCACTCCCCAACAAGATTTACCAAAGGGGGCAAAACCGCAGATATGCGGATTTTGGCACCGTGGTAGAATCTTGCTCTAAAAAACTACCGCTTTCCTCGGCGGCTCTGGTTTGCGGATATACTGGCTTGCTCCACCAATATAGCGATTGCGGCGGCGTGTTCTGCCCGCTGTTCACCACTACAACGGTGAAAAGGGGGCGTTTTGGCAAACGCAGCGGAAATTTTTTTGTTTTCCCTGTCTGCTCCCTACAACAATCCGGCGGTGTGGTTTGCCAAAGATTTTTGAAAATGGGCGCAAAAAAAGCAGTAAACCTTTTCAAGATTTACTGCTTATCTGCCGCTGTGATGGGCGGCGGTATTAAATTGTCAGCCGTTTTTCAAATGGAATTTATCTGCAATCGCTTTCTTTCCGCTTTCCAATTCCTTTTCTGTAATCTTCCATAATCCTAACGCAGTGATCTGCTATCTTTTGCATTCCGAGTTCTTCAAAAAAGGCAATTTGTATTTTCATCAGTTCTTCACAAACAGTCAACTTCTGCTCATCCATATTGCTAATAGCAAGCCATGGGAACGCTTTATATTTCTTAGTGTCCCCAATGAGAAAATTGTACCCTATCAACTCATTTTCACGGAAAACGAAATAGAATTGTGGGCCTGAACCTGGAACTGACTTTTCCATAATTTGCTGCATTGTTTTCACGCCGCCGTATGCCGGAAAAAAACCTATTCGCTCAAGAGCATTTAATATGTCAATCCTTTTATCTGTGGGTATGTCTCTATAATTGATAATCTGTTCCATTTGCTCTACCCTCATTGAAGTTTAATTTGTCAGGCTCTAATTATACAACTTTTCTGTTTAGCGGTCAAAGCGGAACTTCAACAGGCTTTCTATCAGTTGCCTGACGATATGCTCCTGCATATCCGTGTTAATCTGTCCGTCCATTTTCGCACAAGAGCGGATATATCCCGCATAATGGGATAGGACGGCGGCAACAGCTTCCGGGTCGCCCTCGCTTGCCTTAACGATTGTCTCATAGGGAAGTAGCTGGCTCATAGGACAAACCCTCCAACTCTGCCCGTAGCCGCCGTAAAATCATCTGAATACGCCGCCCGGTTGTGTTGCCAGCCCGTCCATATCTCCGTCCAATCTCCCTATGCGTCAATCGTTGGAAGTAGTACAAGAAAATGATTTCCTGTTCCATCTGTGATAGTGCGGACAGGGCTGCGGCAAGCTCTGGACTTTCCAAAAGCACCATCTGACCACAGACGAGAAGCGGATAGCTGGTCATGCCGGATTGCTCCGCAAAGTATTTATCTGTGGTACTGAATGGATAGTGTTTTTCTTCTATCAGATATTCAAGCGAGATTTCCCGCTTGCGGCGGCTCCGTATGCTCCGGGCTGCGTCTATGGCAGCGTGGCGAATAACAGTCTTGCAAAAGGCATCGTGTGTATGCCGGATATGTTCTTGATACTTTTCGTGTTCGGTCATGGAAAATCCCCCTTTCTGAATAATGGCAGAGGGCGGCAGCATCTTGTGCTGTCGCCCTCTTGATTACCGAACAGCAAAGACGGGCGGGGCTGTCAACGGCGGCGCATTTGCGCCGTTCATCTTGACCGTTGACAGGCTCGGCTGGGTTTGCTATCTGCTCACGGCAATTCACTCTCATTGATAGGAATTGCTTCAAGTTCCGTATTCAAATTGTTCCAATAAGAGCCAATATCCGCACTTGTGAAATACTTAAAACCGCCTGATTCTGACTTCAATTCGCCGTTTTTAACTCCATAGCAGGCGTAAATCAAATCGTAGCTTGTTCCATCTGAGAGGTTAAATCTAAAGCTGGTCACATCTGCTCCGGCAGTTTCCTCAGTTGTTTTGTCTTTTAGGGATAAGCCCTTGAACTTATCATACAGGGTCTTTATATCATTTTCAGCAACAACTACTTTCTTTTCTGCTGATGCAGGCACTCCGTCATAGTGGTACATTTCAACGCTTTCGACATCTTCAACCTCAAATGGGAAGTCGATTTTGACAGGCTCATAAGCAATGTTTATAGGTAACAGAAAGAGAGCTGTAAAAATTGCAATGATACAAAGAGCGATGGAAACGAGAACAGCAATCGTTATCTTTTTTCTGCCTCTCTGCTTTTCTTTTGCCTCATGGCGCATAATAACGCTTTCGCTTTCTTCGTGAAGAACATCTTCGTTCGTGTGAGAAAGCAATTTCTGATAAATTGCGTTACAGTCAGCACAGGCGTTCAAATGCTCTTTTACCATCTCTGCGCTTGCTTCGCTGCAAGCACCGTCAACATACAGCGGAAGAATATCTCGAACAATATCGCATTGTTTACTCATGCTTTTCATCCATCCTTTCTTGAATTTTTAGCTTTGCACGATGATAAGTAACTCTCGCCCATGATTCTGTTTTTCCAAAAATTGCAGCGATTTGTGAAAAAGATAGTTCCCCGAATACGCGAAGCTGAAAGACTTCTTTGTATGGTTCTTCCAAACGGTGAAGAACGAGGTGTATGCGGAACGCCATGTCAGAATCTGCAACTGAGTTCTCAACATTTTCATTTGATGGCAAGTCATTGATTTCACTCACATCAGCTACTCGCTGACGGCTTCGCATTTCATCATGGTAAAGGTTTTTTGCTATGGAGCAGAGCCATGTCAATTCATCTGACTTACCTTTGAATTGTGATGTTGTAGAAACAGCCTTATAGAATGTGTTCTGCGTGATTTCCTCTGCTATCTCACGATTTTTGGCAAGAGAAATAGTATACGAGTATACCTGTAAATAGTAGGCTTTATAGAGCTTTTCATAGTCCATACTTGTCATCACCTCCTTCAGCTTCATAGGTTAGACGGAGAAATCGGAATTTCGTTACAAAGAAGTTTGAAATTTTTATACCTTTACGCTACTCTTGCTTTCTGCGGACTATTGGTAGACGCGCATTAACGGCAAGCAAAGAGATTGCTGTGTCAGCTTGATATGTTCAAATGCTAATTAAGTATAGCATACAGCTATGAATTTTTCTATTGCGTTCCCCTGACTTCGGAATAGTGGCAGGGCTGGCTGGCTTTGTTTTGCTTTGTGCTTCTCTACCGTACATGAGCATTCTTTCATAAGTCCTCTTAAAAACTCAATGATATCACCATCTGCGAATTCTTCATCGTCAAGAAGCTCATTTTCTTCTTCCATATAATACTCCTCCTTGTGTGCATTCTATTCAAACTCTTGGGCGGAGAGATTTATCTGGATGTTTCTAGGTGCACATTTGTGCATTTTATTCTTCATATTCATCTTATTTCGCATTTTTGTGTACCTCGTCTAAAATTTTTAGAGCCAAAATGGAGCCAAATATACTCTTAAAAATATACGTTATAATAATGAACTCACATATCAAAAATACTTAGCTGTGTTTCTTTTAATGACTCAACTTTTCTAATCGTTATTTTGTCATCTTCTTGAACTTGCCCACATAGAAGAGGTGACGAAGGATCATATTTGGTAGCGTTTGTTTCTACACTTTTTGAACTATAATTTGCATAGCAATATGCACATCCATTTTTGCACGTATCATAAGTACCTATTTCAACGCTTTCAACGCATCCACATTCTTTACGCTGATTTTTGTCTTTGCCAACATTAAGTTTACATCCGATAATTTTTTCAATTAATTCTCTATCTATGCAACAATTATGAATTATACCACATTCATCCAAATCTATTTTTTCTGCACAACTTCCAATCTTAATATTATTATACGCAGCAATCTTACTTAATTTCTCAGCAAATTCCCGCAGCTCATCATCATTTAATTCATAACTTGACAATCCATCCATATTATTTTTATTTTTAGGATATATATCAACAAAACTAATCACGCATTTTTCCGTGTATCCACTTAAAGCCTCAGCAATACTTTTAAATGCCTTCAAATGATATTCTTTCGTATATCTATCAGAAAAGAATATAGGATCATATCTCCAAATCACTTTTTGCTTGCCAATTTTTTCAGATAGTTCTTGAAATACCGGAATCATTTTTGTTTTTTTATTTGGCAAATTAACCTCAACATCATTTCCATATCCCGTTAATGTGAATTGAAAATAGTAATTATAATCTTTTATCTCGTCTAACCTCTTTATCATTGGCAAAGGGTTCTTGGTCCAAAACACTATGCAATCTACAACATCTGGAGTGATTTTTATTTCACTTATCTGATGAGCATTCATAGGGTTACGAACATATAAAAATCCCTCTTTTATTCTATTATAGAACCATTCCGAAAAATAATTAGGAATATCCGTTCTTCTACTTACACTTAATATCATTTCATCACTTCTTTCTTTCCTTTTTTATGAGCATCTGTGCGCCAGCACAACTTTCAAATGGATTATACGCATTTCTAATTTCATCTGAAATCATATTAAAGACGAGCTCACTACTATCATACTGCCCGCCATATTAGTAATGTCTTTCTTTATTTACATTATTAAAATGCATTCTTCTCACTATTTTCGGTGTTTTAATTTTTGACTCTAATAAATCAAAGAATTATCTTCCTCCGCCCATAGATTTTCTGAGATTAATGTCATTACACAAAATATATAGGCTATTGATTATATGAATTCAAAAAATGTGAATTTTACACACAAAAAAGCACCTGCAAATTGCAAGTGCTTTTCTTTTTGATGGAGGCGCCACCCAGATTTGAACTGGGGATCAAGGTGTTGCAGACCTATGCCTTACCACTTGGCTATAGCGCCAAAAAAATTGGAGCGGATTACGAGGCTCGAACTCGCTACCTCCACCTTGGCAAGGTGGCGCTCTACCAGATGAG
>OGPH01001357.1_pt1 | contig 18753 bp, 17 predicted proteins | sample 1552891 | NCBI WGS metagenome assembly OGPH01 (sample SAMEA2580272, study PRJEB22360) | human gut metagenome | biome: human gut; feature: human-associated habitat; material: faeces | place: Denmark | collected 2008/2010 | reverse complement strand
ATTTTTTTGGAAAATCAACATAAAAATTTGAATCACTATTGAAAGCACCCCTTGAAATATGGTATAATAGTAATTGTCTGTAAAACGGACGGGATGAAAATGAGAATAGGAGAACGGCAGTTATGCGAATTTTAGGGGTAGACCCGGGTTATGCCATTGTTGGATTTGGCGTATTGGAATATACCGGAACGACTTTTACACCGATTACATACGGTGCAATTACCACCGCCGCAGAAACGCCGTTTTTACGGCGGCTGGAGAGCATTTATCGGGATTTTCGGACGCTGATTCAGCAATACCATCCGGATTGTGTGGCGATGGAACGACTTTATTTCACATCCAACCAAAAAACGGTAATTGATGTGGCACAAGCAAGAGGTGTTTTAATGCTGACGGCACAGCTGGAACAAATTCCCGTTTCGGAGTATACGCCCCTGCAGGTAAAGCAGGCTGTCGTAGGCTACGGTCAGGCGGTAAAAAAACAGGTGCAGGAGATGACGAAAAACATTCTCAAGCTCTCCTGCGTGCCAAAGCCCGATGATACTGCGGACGCACTCGCAATGACAATATGCCACGCCCAGACAAGCGGCTCATTGCTCAGAAACATAAAGGCATCAAATATATAAGAAAAGAGTTTTGATTTATGATATACAGTGTTAACGGAACGGTAGACCTTATCGAGCCTAACCTTGCGGTCATTGACTGCGGCGGTGTGGGCTATGCCTGCCGCACCACAGCGAATACGCTGTCACAGCTTAAAATCGGAGAAAAGGCAAAACTGCTGACCTATCTTTCTGTAAGGGAGGATGCGGTCGAGCTGTTTGGCTTTTATGATGCTGCAGAGCTTAATTGCTTCAAGATGCTGATTTCCGTTTCCGGTGTCGGCCCTAAAGCGGCGCTGTCGATATTATCGGGAATGACGCCGCAGGCATTCGCACTTTGCGTTGCGTCCGGTGACGGCAAGACACTTACAAACGCACCCGGCATCGGCAGAAAAACCGCAGAACGCATCGTACTTGAACTTAAGGATAAGGTGTCAAAGCAGGACGTAGCCGCAGGTGTAAAGGGCAGTGCAGTGCCGATAGTCGCCGCCCCGTCAAATACCTATGCCGAGGCAGTATCTGCACTTATGGTACTCGGCTATTCAAACGGCGAGGCAGCCTCCGCACTCAGCGGACTTGACCCGTCAGCACCCTCAGACGAGCTTATAAGGGCAGGACTTAAAAAGCTGGCTAAATTCTGATGCTCGTCACGCATTAACTTTGAAGGGAAAGCGTATAAATGATTGAGAGAAATGACCTTTCATATACAGCCGATGACGAAGGCGCAAGAATAGTTGAGCCTCAGTTTTCCGCAGAGGATACCGATGTTGAGTTTTCCCTGCGTCCAAGAAAGCTGAATGAGTATATCGGACAGGAAAAGGTAAAGGAAAATTTACAGGTATATATACAGGCGGCGAAGAAAAGAAACGAGAGCCTTGACCACGTTTTGCTGTACGGTCCTCCCGGACTTGGCAAGACAACGCTTGCAGGAATAATAGCAAACGAGATGGGCGTTAATTTCAAAGTCACCTCAGGCCCCGCTATCGAAAAGCCGGGCGAGCTTGCGGCATTGCTTACAGGGCTTCAGGCAGGCGATGTGCTGTTTGTAGACGAGATACACCGCCTTTCAAGACAGGTAGAGGAGATACTCTATCCCGCTCTTGAGGACTGCGTGCTTGATATTATGATAGGCAAAGGACCTTCCGCCCAGTCGATAAGAGTTGACCTGAACAGATTTACGCTTATCGGCGCTACAACAAGAGCAGGACAGCTTACAGGACCTCTGCGTGACAGGTTCGGAGTGATAATGCGTCTTGAAATGTATACCCCCGAGGAGCTTTGCGATATTGTAATGCGTTCATCGGTCATACTTTCCATTCCCTGCGACAGAAGCGGCGCTATGGAGATAGCAAAGCGTTCAAGAGGAACTCCCCGTATCGCAAACCGCCTGCTTAAGCGTGTGCGTGACTTTGCGGAGGTTATGGGCAACGGAAAGATTACAAAGGAAATGGCAGACATTGCGCTCAACAGGCTTGAGATAGATAAGCTCGGGCTTGACAGCCTTGACAAGCGTTTCCTCACTATGATAATAAACGGCTATAACGGCGGTCCTGTCGGACTTGAAACGCTGGCTTCTGCACTCGGTGAAGAATCGGTCACGCTTGAGGATGTATGCGAGCCGTACCTTATGCAGCTGGGATTTATTTCACGAACACCCAGAGGCAGATGTGCGACCGAGCTTGCGTATAAGCATCTCGGACTTGTGCGTGACGGTCAGCAAAGACTTGACTGACTTGTATTAAGTACTAACTGTCGCAAAACTATATATTTTCAGATGATGGGGTTTGGGGCGTAGCCCCCAACAGGGACTAGGGGCGGTAGCCCCAGTAAATAGCCCCTTCCCACGGGGAAGGGGTTTGGGGTTGGGGATAGAGAATTTGCTCTATTTTTTATAAAAGCAGACTTTTTCTCCAAAATGTGATTTATAAAAATAGATTGTTGTGTTTGAAAAAAAGAAGAAAGGTATTTTAAGCATCATGGGCAGATTATTCGGAACAGACGGTGCCAGAGGTATAGCCGTAACAGAGCTTACCTGCGAGCTTGCAATGAATATAGGCAGAGCCGCAGCCATCGTACTTACAAAGCAGAAAACTCATAAAGGTAAAGCAAGGATACTGATAGGCAAGGATACAAGAATATCTTCGGATATTCTCGAATCTGCGCTTATCGCAGGTATAACCTCGGTAGGTGCGGACGTTGAGCTTCTCGGAGTAGTACCCACCCCCGCAGTAGCCTATCTTGTAAGATATTACGGAGCGGATGCAGGCGTGATGATCTCAGCCTCGCACAACAGCGTTGAATATAACGGCATAAAGCTGTTCTCATCGACAGGCTTCAAGCTCCCCGATGACGTTGAAAACGAGATAGAGGCGCTGATACTCGACACTCCGGAAAAAATGACGCTTGTTGACGGCTCGGATGTCGGCAGAGTAAGAACTATGTACGGTGCCGTAAGCGAGTACAACGAGCATATCCAGTCGACCGTCGGCGGTAAATTTCAGGGACTTCTTGTTGCGATAGACTGTGCGAACGGCAGTGCAAGCGCAACCGCAGAGTCGCTTTTCTATAAGTTCGGAGCGGAATATGTATACATCAACAACGAGCCGGACGGCCTTAATATAAACGATAAATGCGGCTCCACACATATAGAACAGCTTGTAGAGCTTGTTAAAAAGCGTGGCTGTGACGTGGGCTTTGCGTTTGACGGCGATGCGGACAGATGCCTTGCTGTCGATGAAAAGGGCAACATAATAGACGGCGATAAGCTGATAGCTATCCTCTCACGTTATATGAAGGAAATGGGTACGCTGAAAAACAACACGGCTGTCGTCACCGTAATGAGCAATCTCGGCTTCCACCGCTTTATGAACGAAAACAAGATAGAAACGGTATGCACGAAGGTCGGCGACCGTTACGTTCTTGAAGAAATGCTGAACAACGGTTATAATATAGGCGGCGAACAGTCCGGACACATTATTTTCCTCGACCACGCAACCACAGGCGACGGACAGCTTACAGCGGTGCAGACCCTTGAACTGCTGTCGAAATGCAAACGTCCGCTGTCACAGCTTGTAAAGGATATACCCGACTTCCCGCAGCTCCTTGTCAACGTAAAGATTACCGAGGACAAAAAGGGACTATGGGACAAGACGCAGAAGATAACCGATATTATCGCACAGGCTGAACAGGCTATGGGCGAAAACGGCAGAATACTCGTCAGAGAAAGCGGAACAGAACCGCTTGTACGAGTTATGATAGAGGGCAAAGACGAAAAGGAAGTGCATCATTGGACACATCTCATCGCAGACACGATTAAAGAGTGCCTGTGCCGATGAAATGTTAAAGGAGTTTTTATGGCAAAGATAGAAGCAGAGCTGTACGGCAATTTTGATATTATACTTATGGATCTTCACAACACCGTTATGAGAGGCAGCACCAGCGCATCTCTTGAAGAAAGTTCTGATATAGTAGTCGGCAGCACCCGATGCGCCATCCGTGCATACGAGCGTTACAGCTATCTCGGCAGTGGCAGAGTGAGTATGAACGTCACACTGTTCCAGACGGAAGGCAGAATATTCGTTTCGGTAACTTCAACCGGCGGCAGTCAGGCGGTATTCTTTAAAATAAACAGGATAGGCGAAAATTCGTTTCTTGACACGATACGACCGACAGTAGACAGTTACAGGATAAGGTGAACAAACTTGAGAAAATCACAGGATTGGCAGGACTACAGACTCATAGATGCGTCTGACGGTCAGCGGCTTGAAAAATGGGGCGGAATAACGCTTGTGCGACCCGACCCGCAGATAATATGGAAAAACCCCGACCCCTCGCCGCTGTGGAGCAAGGCGGATGCGGTATATCACCGTTCATCAAGCGGCGGCGGAAACTGGGAATACAGAAAACAGCTCCCTGAAAGCTGGAACATAAGCTACAAGGGACTTACCTTTATGGTAAAGCCCACAGGCTTCAAGCATACAGGAATATTTCCCGAGCAGGCGGTCAACTGGGATTTATGCTCAGAGCTTATAAAGAACGCAGGCAGAGAGATAAACGTGCTTAATATGTTCGCCTATACCGGCGGCGCAACGCTCGCCTGTGCAAAGGCAGGCGCAAAGGTATGTCACCTTGACGCAGTAAAGGGTATGGTGGACTGGGGCAGGACAAACGCAAAGCTCAGCGGTCTTTCCGACAAGCCGATAAGGTGGATAGTAGACGATGCGGTAAAGTTTCTCGGCAGGGAGATAAGGCGAGGCAACTGCTATGACGGTATCATACTCGACCCCCCAAGCTACGGCAGAGGAACAAACGGCGAGATGTGGAAGCTCGAGGACAGCATATGCGACCTTATGAATATGTGCACCGAGGTGCTTTCCGATAACCCTCTGTTCATTGTACTCAACAGCTACACGACAGGTCTTTCCTCATCGGTAATGACTTACCTATTACAGATGACGGTAGGCAGAAAATACAAGATAAGAGTAGATTCGCAGGAGATAGGACTTCCCGTTGAACAGACAGGGCTTGCAGTGCCTGCGGGAAACACCGCTGTAGTATATTTCGATTAAACGGCGGCAAAGGAGAACGGATTGAAAGATAACGAGATAATTAAAACCGAAGACCTTATATTCGATTATACCGTATTTGACGAAAACGGCGACGAAACAGGCAAGAACCGCATTCTTACCGACATAAACCTTTCGATAGAAAAGGGCAGCTTCGTAGCTGTGCTTGGCCATAACGGAAGCGGCAAGTCAACGCTTGCAAAGCACTTCAACGGCATTCTTCTTCCCACCTCGGGCAAGGTGCTTGTTGACGGTATAGATACGACAGACGAGAGCAGGATATATGATATACGTCAGACTGTCGGAATGGTTTTCCAGAATCCCGACAACCAGATAGTAGCGACTATAGTTGAAGAAGACGTTGCGTTCGCACTCGAAAATCTCGGCGTACCTCCCGATGAAATACGCAAAAGGGTAGATGACGCACTGAAAACGGTCGATATGTACGAGTACCGCAACCACGCTCCGCATCAGCTTTCAGGCGGTCAGAAGCAGAGAGTTGCAATAGCAGGCATAATCGCAATGCGGCCACGATGTATAGTAATGGACGAGCCGACCGCAATGCTTGACCCGAAGGGCAGAAAAGAGATAATGGCGACCATAAAGACGCTCAACAAGGAGCACGGTATAACCGTTGTGCTGATAACTCATTATATGGAGGAGGCTGCAAAGGCCGACCGTGTTATAGTTATAGACAAGGGCAATATACTGCTTGACGATGTGCCGAAAAGGATATTCTCACAGGTGGAGCTGTTAAAGTCGGTCGGACTTGATGTTCCGCAGGCGACCGAGCTTATGTACGAGCTTAAAAAATGCGGACTTGACGTTCCCGATGATATAATAGATGAAGATGAATGCGCACAGGTGCTGTACGACATTCTCAAAAATAAGGAATAAAAAATGAATGTGATAGAACTTAAGGGACTTACCTATAAATACAGCGTCGGCACTCCGTTTGAGTCAACCGCTGTGGATAATGTAGACCTTACCATAGAAAAAGGCGAATTCTGCGGAATAATCGGCCACACGGGAAGCGGAAAATCAACGCTTATCCAGCACCTGAACGGGCTTGTAAAGCCAACATCGGGTGAAGTGCTGATAGACGGTCAGAATATATGGAGCAAGGGCGTTGATATACGCTCGATAAGATTCAAGGTAGGACTTGTATTCCAGTATTCCGAGTATCAGCTGTTCGAAGAAACGGTGTACAAGGATATAGCATACGGCCCTAAAAATATGGGCTGCGATGAAGCAGAGATCGACCGCAGAGTGCGTGAGGCGGCAGAAAATATGGGTATCCGTGAGGAGCTTCTCGAGCGCTCGCCGTTTGACCTTTCTGGCGGACAGGAACGCCGTGTCGCACTTGCAGGCGTTATCGCAATGGATCCCGAGATACTTATCCTTGACGAGCCTGCGGCAGGACTTGACCCTATAGGCAGGGAAAAGGTACTCGGCAAGATAAGCGATTACCACAAGAAATACGGCAAGACGATACTTCTTGTTTCTCACTCTATGGAGGACATAGTAAAATATGCCGATAAGGTGCTTGTTATGAACAAGGGCAAGCTGTTCTGCCACGAGGATACAGACAGCGTATTCGCAAGACAGGACGAAATTATAAAGATAGGTCTTGATGTTCCTCAGATCACAAAGATTATGATGAAGCTGAGAGATAAAGGTGTAGATTTAGGAAAAGATATATATACTGTTGAACGTGCCAAGGACAGAATAATGCAGTATATAGATAAAGGAACGATATGCTGAAGGATATTACAATAGGACAGTTTTTCCCGGGCAATTCAATAATCCACAGGCTCGACAGCCGTTTCAAGATAGTGCTTGATATAGCCTATGTCGTAATGCTGTTTATGGCGGGAAATTATTGCTCGCTTATCTCGGCGGGACTGTTTATGCTGATTATTTATATGATGTCGGGGATCAGCTTCAAGCTGATTTTCAAGAGCCTTAAACCCATTATGCCTATAATACTGTTTACCTGTATACTGAATCTGTTCTTTATACACGGCGAGGGAGATCCGCTTGTAAAGCTGGGATTTATCACGATTTACGCAGAGGGCATAAATACATCGGTGTTTATGACGGTGAGGATAGTGTTCCTTATTGTCGGAATGTCGCTTCTTACCTATACGACCTCCCCCATAGCGCTGACTGACGCAATAGAGCGTCTGCTGTCGCCGCTCAAGAAGCTCCACTTTCCCGTTCACGAGCTTGCTATGATGATGACTATAGCACTGAGATTTATCCCTACTCTTATCGAAGAAACCGATAAGATAATGTCGGCTCAGAAGGCAAGAGGCGCAAACCTGGACACAGGCGGACTTGTAAAGAAGGCAAAGGCTCTGATACCCGTGCTGATACCGCTGTTCGTGTCCGCTTTCAAGCGTGCAAACGAGCTTGCTCTTGCTATGGAGTGCCGTTGCTACAGAGGCGGCGAGGGCAGAACACGGATGAAACAGCTTAAATTCGGAGCAAGGGATATTGTCGCAACGGTTGTAATGGCTGTAATGTTCACATTAATCATTCTTATGAACATTTATGTGGCTGTACCCGGAATTTAAGGTGAACTATGCGTAATCTTAAAGTAACAATGGCATATAACGGCACTGCCTATCACGGCTACCAGCGCCAGAACAATGCAAACAGCATACAGCAGACAGTCGAGGAAGTGCTTTCAAAACTGCTCTGCGAGGATATAACGATAAACGGCTGTTCACGGACAGACACGGGTGTGCACGCAAGAGCGTTTGTGTTCAATGTAAAAACGAACTGCCCCATTCCCTGCGAGGGCTTTATAAAAGGCGGAAACGCACTTTTACCGCAGGATATAGCCTTTCTTTCCTGCGAAGATATGCCCGACAGCTTTCACGCAAGGTTTGACAGCAAGGGAAAGGAATACATATACAGGATTTACACAGGTGATGTGCGTGATGTTTTCTCGGCGGATACTGCGCTTCATTATCCCTATAAGCCCGATATTGAGAAAATGCGTAAAGCGGCTCGGCTTATAGTAGGAGAGCATGATTTTGCGTCCTTCTGCAAGGCGGAAGCTAAAGAGCATCTGCTGACCACCGTCAGAACCGTCTATTCGATAGATGTTGAGCAGACGGGCGATTTTGTCGAAATTAAAGTCTGCGGAAACGGCTTTCTTCACAATATGGTAAGAATTATAGTAGGAACTCTTATTTATATCAGCGAGGGAAAGCGTACAGAGCAGGATATAATAAACGCACTCACAAAGCCCGACAGGGAGTTTGCGGGAAAGACCGTTCCCCCCTGCGGACTGTATCTCAACAAGGTATTTTACGAAAACGATGTTTAAATGAAAGTGGGGTAAATATGAAAGTACCCGAAAAAAATCCTCTTGAAACGGATAAAAACAACGATATAAACGATGTTTCTCTTTACAGGAAAAAGAAGAAAAAAGCAAAGCGGATAAGAAACCTTATAATTTTGCTTGTTGTCATTCTGGCTCTTATTCCTGTATGGATATACCGTGATACGATATTTGAGCCTCTGCGTGGTATCGCCTCAAGTATACAGACTCCCACGACCGAACCGGCAGGCTACCCGATAAGTCTTACCGGCAGGTCAGACTACAGCTTCTGCGCTATGAATGACAGCTTTGCGCTGCTCAGCGACACTTATCTTTATTCGTATAATGAGAACGGCGGACAGAATTTTGCCTTACAGCACGGCTATGTTCACCCTATGACCGTTTCAAACTCAAAACGTGTGGTTATTTACGATAAGGGCGGTCACGATTTTTCTCTGTTCAACAAGACCAGCGAGATATTCAAGCAGAATATCCCCGACGAAGTCATAGTATCCGTTTTTCTCGGCAGTTCAGAGCATACAGCCGTTGTGACATCTGGCGGAAGATACTCAAACGTTATCTACGTTTATGACGGCGGCGGAAAATGGCTGTATACACAGCGTTTCATTGACGATAATGTTATGCAGGTCGCATTCTCCGATGACAACAGGTTTATCTATGTTACAAGAGTGACCTCGGATAACGGCGATATTGTCACAAAGCTCTCTAAATACGATATTTCGGGCGACGGCACTGAGCTGTGGACTCAGACGATAAGCGACTGCGTTTCACTTGCCCTTTCGGTAAACGGCGGTACGCTGACCGTAACGGGCGACAGCGAAATACGCACTTATAACACCGACAGCGGTGAGCTTATCGGTAATTACAGCTATCAGGGAACGATAGAGAACTTTGACGCTCTCTCATCGAAAAAGGCTTTTGTGCTTGATAATTATACGGACGGCGGAAAGAAGCTGGTGCTTCTTGACGAAAAGTGCGAGGTGACCGCCCAGGCAGAGGTATCCTCCGATGTAAAGCGTATAAGAGTTATCGATAACTCTGTCATTGTAATGACAGAATCTGATATAACACAGTATGATTATTCGCTGGCGTCTGTAAAGAAAACTCTGCTTAAAGACAGCTATTCGGATTTTATAAAGGTTGGCGGCTCAATACTTCTTATGGGGTATGACAGCCTTGATTGCATACAGCTTTAATTGCAGAAAGGAAAGAATATGGGAACTGAATTTTTCTGGTTTTATGATGTTATTCTTGCGGCTATACTTATAGGTATGATGTTCATAGGAGCTAAAAAGGGCTTTGTCCGTATGGTGCTGAGGCTGTGCGCCTTTGCGGCGTCATTTGTGATAGCGCTTATGATAAGCAACGGCGTTTCAGGCTGGATATATGACAGCTTTATCAGTAAACCGCTTGAACAGACTATCTCGACTTCTATAAACGATGCACTCGGTGACAACGTTGTTACACAGATAGGCAAGATAGATATGGAAAAGGCGAAAATAAACGGTAAAAGCATTGACAGCCTTGAGCTGAAAGCCGACAAGGCAGGCAAGGTAACCGTAAATCTCGGTAATGTGAACTTAAGCAACACAGGCATAAGCAAGGTCGATCTTACCTCATTCGGCGTGGATAAAAACATTGATTATTCAAATATCGATCTCGGCTCTGTGCAGATATACGAAAGCGACATTGAGAAGTACGGCATCGAGAATATGATACTTACTGAGGTTCTTGCACAGAATATCAAGAACAGCGCTATTGCCGACAGCGTAAACGAAATAATAGATAAAGTCGGCGAAACCGTTCCTGCTCTCGACCTTAAAGGCAAGACGATAGAGGACATTGACAGCGGTACGATAAACAGCGTTGTTGTAAGCGTAGTGCAGTCGTCGGGCAATCCCGGCAAGGCTGTTCTTGACAACGTTGCAAAGCCCGTAGTGCTTGTACCGCTAAGAACAATTATATTTGTCGTTCTGTTCATTCTTATATTTATTATCCTCTCGATATTAATAAAGGCGACATCCGTTATAAACAAGCTGCCGCTTATAGGACAGCTGAATTCGCTTCTGGGCGGTGTTGCAGGACTTTTGCAGGGACTTGTAATAGTGTTCATTGTTGTGATAATAGCCCATATGGCTGTTGAGCTGACAAACAACACGCTTATATTCCTGAACGATATGACAATCAACAAGTCTTTTGCGTTCAGTAAAATATACAACTTCTCGTTCCTCGATTTCCTTAACTAAATACTCAGTTAACAAAAGAGAACTATAATAATAATAAGTAAGCTGTTAACGGCAGTGTTATTTTACGAAACCGCCCCTTCGCATAAGCGATAACAGCTTACAATACAATAAAAATACAAAAGAACCTAAAGAAAGGTTGGATATAAATGCTTTGCTCAAGATGTAAAAAAAGACAAGCGGTAGTTTTTATCTCAACAATACAGGGCAACGACAAGCGTGACGAGGGACTTTGCCTTATCTGCGCAAAAGAGCTCGGTGTTCCGCAGGTAAACGACTACCTTGAAAAAATGGGAATCAGCGATGAGGACCTTGAAGAAAGCTATAAAATGATTTTCGGTGACGTCGATGAAGAAACAGACGCAGACAGCGGCGCAGACGATGACTTCACACCGGGCGGCGCAGGCACAATGATGCCGTTCTTCAAGCGTTTCGCCGCAAACAAGGACAGCCAGACCGAAAGCGAAAAGCAGGACGTAAAGGACGATAAGAAGCACAATAAGAAAAAAGAGGAGAAAAAGAGAAAATTCCTCGATACCTATTGCACCAATCTTACCGCCAAGGCAAAAAAAGGCGAGATTGACCGTATAATCGGCAGAGAGAAAGAGATCTACCGTGTTATGCAGATATTATCCCGCCGTACAAAGAACAACCCCTGCATAATAGGCGAACCCGGTGTCGGTAAAACCGCTATTGCAGAAGGCATAGCTCAGAAGCTGGCGGACGGCGATGTTCCCTTCAGACTTCAGGGCAAGGAGCTTTATATGCTCGACCTTACCTCCCTTGTCGCTGGCACGCAGTTCAGAGGTCAGTTTGAAGGCCGTGTGAAAGCGCTTATTGAGGAGATAAAGACCGCAGGTAATATAATCCTCTTTATTGACGAGGTTCATAACCTTGTCGGCACAGGCGACAGCGAAGGCACTATGAATGCCGCAAATATCCTCAAGCCTGCTTTGTCAAGGGGAGAGGTGCAGGTCATCGGCGCTACAACGTTTAACGAGTACAGAAAGTATATCGAAAAGGATTCTGCACTTGAAAGACGTTTCCAGCCCGTAACGGCAAACGAGCCGTCAATAGAGGATACTATCGAGCTTTTAAAGGGCATCAAGGAATACTACGAAGAATACCACAAGCTGTATGTCAGCGATGATATTTTAAAAAGCTGTGCCGTTCTCAGCGAACGCTACATTACTGACAGGTATCTTCCCGACAAGGCGATAGACCTGCTCGACGAGGCGGCGGCTTGCGCCAGCATAAACAGCAAGGAGCTTACCGAGTACGAACAGCTTAAAAAGAAAAACAAGGCTCTTGAACCCGAAGAAAACAATCTGTCCGCCGAAACCGAGAACAAGGATTATCAGCGTATAGCCGAGATAAAGACCGAGCTTGCTAAGAATACAGCCCGTATCGACGAGCTTGAGCCTATGATAAAGGAAGTACACGTTACAGAAAACGATGTCTGCAAGGTCATCGAGCTGTGGACGGGTATCCTGGCAAGCAAGCTGCTTGAAACCGAATTCAAGCGTATCGCAAACCTTGAAACCGTGCTTAAATCAAAGGTAGTCGGTCAGGACGAAGCGTGCGAGCTTGTAGCCGCCGCTATAAAAAGAACACGAGTTCAGCTCTCCGCACGTCGCAGACCTGCGTCATTCATTTTCGTAGGACCTACCGGTGTCGGCAAGACCGAGCTTGTAAAGGTGCTTGCAAACGAGCTTTTCAATACGGTCGATCCGCTTATAAGGCTTGATATGTCCGAGTTTATGGAAAAGCACAGCGTTTCGAGAATCATCGGCTCGCCTCCCGGATATGTAGGATACGATGAGGCAGGCCAGCTCACCGAAAAGGTACGCAGAAAGCCCTATTCCGTAATTCTCTTTGACGAGATAGAAAAGGCTCACCCCGATGTAATGAACATTCTCCTGCAGATTCTTGACGAAGGCAAGGTAACCGATGCTCACGGCAGAACGGTCAGCTTCGAGAATACCGTAATTGCCATGACCTCAAACGCAGGCTCATCGTTCAATACAAGCGGTCTTGGCTTTGCAAAAAGCGAGGCGGATATTTCAAAGGACAAGGCGATGAAGGCTCTTGGCGAATTCCTTCGCCCCGAATTCTTAAGCCGTGTTGACGAGGTAGTAGTGTTCAAGCCCCTCACCCTCGATGCCTACAAGGGCATTGCCGGACTTATGATAGGTGAGATGAAAGAGCCTCTGCTCGAAAAGAACATAACGCTTAACGTCAGCGATGAGGCTTATGAGCTTGTTGCGAAAAAAGCGTCCGGCGGCAAGTTCGGTGGCAGAGATGTCCGCAAAGTTGTCCGCAAGGATATTGAGGACAAGGTAGCAAATATCATAGTCGAAGCCGACGGCAACATATCACAGATAGACGTTGACGCAGACGGCGACGAGATAAAGGTAACAGGCAAGTAAAATAAGCAGGGCATTGCATTAACTCAGTCAGGTAATGCAATGCCCGTTTTATAATCGAAAGGATTACTATGGCAGTAATTATTACAGGCGGAACAGGAGCTATTGGCAGCGCTATGGCTCGTGCCTTTGCAAAAACAAACGATGTTGCTATAATCTACAAAAGCTCCGATGAAAAAGCCCGTCAGCTTGAAAAAGAACTCGGCTGCAAGGCATATAAGGCTGATGTTACCTCCGCTAAAGAGGTGTCGGCTGCTGTAGAAAGCATAGCAACCGATTTTGGAAAAATAGATGTGCTTATCAATAATGCCGGCATATCCCAGATTAAAATGCTGAGCGATGTCACCGAGCTTGACTGGTACAATATGATTGATGTTCACCTTACGGGCGCATTCAATATTACAAAGGCGGTACTGCCTTTTATGATAAATCGCAAACAGGGAAGCATCATCAACATTTCATCGGTGTGGGGAGTATACGGAGCGTCCTGCGAAGTGCCTTACTCAACGGTCAAGGCAGGCCTTATCGGCTTCACAAAATCGCTCTCCAAAGAGGTCGCCCCCAGCGGAATAACCGTAAACTGCATCGCCCCGGGAGTAATCGACAGCCCTATGAACAATGCTCACCTGTCGCCCGATGAGATGAACGAGCTTATTGCAGAAACTCCGCTCGGCAGACTCGGAACGCCCGATGATGTGGCAAAGGCGGCTGTATATCTTGCCTTTGCAGGCTTCGTCACAGGTCAGATACTCGGAGTAGACGGCGGATTTTATTGATTAACTTAATACATTTGAGCTGTACCTTTTCGGTACAGCCTTTTCTTTTTCCCTGACAAACAGTAATATTATGTCCCGCACCCTCATATATTGTGTTAAAACCCGTACAAGAGGGAAACAGCTAAAGGAGGATTATATGGACTTTTCCGTAAAGAAAGAGCCTGTATTTGTCACAGAAGTGATATATGACGGACAGGCGGAGCAGGGTGTCGAGTTTGATTATGTCCTGCCGGATTATTACCCCGACATTTTCAGAATATTAAGATGCACCCTTCGTCCCGGAATAGTATCCTGCAACATTTCGGGCGACAAGCTGATACTCGACGGTGTGATATGCATCACCGCACTCTATCTTAGCGAGGGTGGAGGTATGGAGTGCGTAGAGCATCGCTACAGCTATTCAAAAACGGTCGATCTGCCGAAATCAGCCGACAACGGCACGGTTACTGTCGAGCCTAAGGTGGATTATACTACCTGCCGTGCGGTTTCGGGCAGACGCATTGATGTCAGGGGAGCGGTCAGCTTCAGGATAAAGGTCGAGAACATAACACCGTTTGAGATAATAACGGATATTGAAGGCTGTAACATACAGACAAGAAAAAATAAAGTAAGCTGTACAAGAAAGCTCACCGCAGGAAAGCAGTTTGTTGTCCGTGAAGATATAGGCGTATCCGGCATTGACGGCACAGTGAAAGCCGTTGTAAGCTGTGATGCCACAGCGGTCGTGAATGACTGCAAGATAATCGCAGACAAGGTCGTGCTTAAGGGCGAGGCAAAGCTGAAAGCGCTCTATCTTGTCGGAAGCGATAACGGCACATATCTTCAGACAATGGAAGCCGAGATTCCCCTCAGCCAAATAGTCGATATGCAGGGTATTGACGAAAGGCACACCTGCTACGCCCTGTTCAGAGTTCTGTCATGCGCTCTTACGGTAAAGTCCGCCGATGACGATGCGTCGGGAGTATTCGGCTGTGAGCTGACAATCGGCTCTCAGATTACCGCAACGCTTGAAGAAAGCATTTATCCCGTCACCGATATGTATTCCACGTCCTACGAATCAAGCTACACCACTTCTGCGTTGAAAACCGAATCCGACCACAGATTTATCAGCAGAACGCTTAATATAAAACAGCTTATCGAGTGCGAAAACGGCATTCCCGACAGCGTTACCGATGCAGAATGCTTCGTGTCGGAAATAATCTGCAGACCGTGTGAAAACGGCGAGCTTAAAGTGAGCGGTAAACTGCTGTGCTTTATCAGCGCCGTAAAGGACGGCGAGCCTGTATTCATTGAAAAAAATCTGCCGTTTGATGTTACCGAACAGCTTGGTATGGTTACCGACGGTTGCGTAATACAGCCTGTCGTGAACATATCGTCCGTAAGCTACAGCATTACCGATGACGGTATCGAAATAAGATGCTCGCTTCTTATGCAGGGATGTATGTATGTTTGCGGCACAAGTCAGATAATAAAGCAGATAGAGCTTAACGAAAACGCAGAAAAGCAAAAGCGCGATGATTATTCGCTGAAGCTGTATTTTGCCGATGAAAACGAGGATGTATGGAACATAGCAAAACGCTATAACACTTCTGCGGCGGCGATAGAATCCGAAAACGAGGTCACCGACGGCAAAGTGTCAGGCCTGCTTCTGATTCCGATAATATAACAATACTCAAGATACAGCATTTTGCTGACAGATAAGGAGAATTTATGCCAAAATCAATTTATAAGGATATTTCCGAGCGAACAGGCGGAAATATCTATATAGGAGTTGTCGGTCCCGTCCGTTCGGGGAAATCGACCTTTATCAGCAGGTTTATGAACGTGCTGGTCGTACCGTCAATCGAAGACGAATTCCGCAGGGAAAGGGCAGTGGATGAGCTTCCTCAGTCTGCGGCAGGAAAAACGATAATGACCACAGAGCCGAAATTCGTGCCTGAGGAAGCGGTAAGTATCACCGTTGACGAAAGCGTGGAAATGAATGTAAGACTTATCGACTGCGTAGGCTACATAGTTCCCGGCGCAAAGGGCTATATAGAAAACGAAGCGCCGAGAATGGTCAAAACACCATGGTTTGACGAGGAAGTGCCGTTCAATATGGCGGCGGAGGGCGGTACTCATAAGGTAATCACAGAACACAGCACCATAGGACTTGTGGTAACCACAGACGGCAGTATCACCGATATTCCGAGAGAGGAATACGAGGCGGCGGAGGAGCGTGTGATAAACGAGCTGAAAAGCATAAAAAAGCCGTTTACCGTAGTGCTTAACTGCAGCGATCCCTCATCGGAAGAATCAAAAGAACTTGCTTGCAGGCTTTCAGAAAAGTACGGCTGTACCGTTACACCGCTGAATTGCCTTTACATCACCGAAGAAAATATAAAGGAACTGCTGTCAGATGTGCTGATGGGCTTTCCTGTAAGAGAGATAGGCATAAAACTGCCGAAGTGGTTAGCGTCCCTCGATAATGACCATTACCTGAAAAAGCAGGTATTCGAAGCTGTGAGGACATCTGCGGAAAATATCTCCTGTATGGGTGATTTAGACAGCTTCACGGGCAAAATAGGGCAGTGCGAAAGCGTCAGCCGTTGCAGTAAGGATAAAACGGAGCTTGGCTCGGGAACAGCCTATGTCACAGTGGAGCTGGGGCAGGAGCTTTTCTACAAGGTGCTTGGCGAAACCACAGGCATCGAGCTTAGCGACGAGGGCGACCTTATGCCTTGTATGATTGAACTTGCGAGAATCAAGAAAGAGTACGAAAAAGTCAGCACCGCACTTGAGCAGGTCAGAGCCACAGGATACGGAATAGTAATGCCGTCTGCCGAAGAGCTTACCCTTGAAGAACCCGAAATTGTAAAGCAGGGCGGAAAATTCGGCGTAAGGCTCAAAGCGTCAGCCCCGTCAATTCATATGACCCTTGCAAATATTAACACTGAGGTAAACCCGATAGTCGGCAGTGAAAAGCAATCGGAGGATCTTGTAAGGTATCTTCTCAGAGAATTTGAGGAAAATCCCACAAAGATATGGGAAAGCAATATTTTCGGAAAATCGCTCCACGAGCTTGTAAACGAGGGCCTGCACAATAAGCTGAGCCGTATGCCCGATGACGCAAGAGCAAAACTGCAGGAGGCGATACAGAGGATTATCAATGACGGCTGTAACGGGCTTATCTGTCTTATATTATAAAAGTCCGCCATATAAAAAGACCGCACCTCATCACAGGTGCGGTCTTACTTATTCTAAACCTTACTGCATCGCAGGATTACCGCCAAGCAGACTGAACATATCAATCCCCGCAAGGCTCAGCAGAAAGCTGACAGCAATAAACAGCACAACAGCAACAACAGCCGCTATCCATACCGTTCTTTTCTGCTTTTTCGTCCAGGTGTGCTGAGGACAGGCTTCATCGCTCACGCTGAATGAGATTGTTTCATCGCTTTTTACTGCGTGCTGTGCGATCATATCGTCATTTTCGTGGTTTTCGCCGTCTTCTGCGTTTGCCAATACTTTTTCTTCGCTCATATCCGTCCTTATTTTACTATATATTCCTTAGCCTTTTCAAGAATAAGCTGCTCCCTTTTAAGCACAAAGCTCATCTGATATTCCTTACACTGCTCGGAAAGAGCCTTGAGGCGGCTTACAGCCTCGTCATAAGGCATCCATTCTATTTTATATCCCAGTCTTTCCTGCGAACGTTCAAGCATCGCAGTATCACACTTGTCCGATACTTTCTTTGCCACATAGCAGTGTGAAACCATGCAGAATTTTCTCTTGAACTTATGCTCCTCTATCCATCCGAGATAGCCTAAAAGCTCGGCAGGGTAGCCGGTTTCTTCCGTTACTTCCCTTAAAAATGCCTTGTCGGGAGTTTCTGTTATCTCTATACTTCCGCCGGGCAGCTTGTAATATTTGGAGTCTTCTATCTTCATCATGGCAATGTTGCCCTCGCCGTCTGTCATGACGCCTCTTGTGTTATAACGTGCGTCGTCATCGATGTACTGAGGCTCACCGCCAAAGAAATCGCTTTCGGTTATCTTTGCAATAAGCATTAATATGTCGTCCCTTTCATAGTGCGGAGCTTTCCGCTGTTTTTTTCATACATATAATATCACAAACGCACCTGCATTGCAATATAAAAAGGTAATTCACTTTTGTAGAAAACACCTATATATATGCCTTAATTATTGGTGATTATGCACAGTGGAACTTGACGTGCATTAGTGATATAATAACTTTATCCGACTAAAAAAATATGAGGAAAGATAAAAATGGAAAATACTGCAACCGTCAGCGGCACAGAAGTTAAAAAATACAGACGTGCAGGCTTTATGGACGAGGTAAGAGGCTTCTGCATACTCTGTATGGTAGTATACCACGTCTGCTTCGACCTTAACTACACCTATAATATTCACATCCCGATAATGTTCGACGGCTGGTTTGACATTGTCCGTGACATTTTTGCCGGAGCATTCATGTTCATATCCGGTATGAGCAGCCGTTATTCGCATAATAACGCAAAGCGTGGCATTCCGTGCTTTTTTATTGGTATGATAATAACCTTCATTTTCGCATTCTTTGCACCCTCCGCCCCCATACTTTTCGGAATACTGCACTTTATGGGCGTATCTATGATGATATATGCGATAGGGGATAAGTATTTCCTTAAGATTCCCGCACCGGTCGGAATAGCCGTGTGCGCCGTGCTTTTCTTATTAACAAGAGGAATTATGTACGGCTATCTCGGACCTGCGCAAGGTGTCGGAATAAAGCTGCCCGAATTTATCTA
>OGPH01001354.1_pt1 | contig 18803 bp, 20 predicted proteins | sample 1552891 | NCBI WGS metagenome assembly OGPH01 (sample SAMEA2580272, study PRJEB22360) | human gut metagenome | biome: human gut; feature: human-associated habitat; material: faeces | place: Denmark | collected 2008/2010 | reverse complement strand
CCTCCGGGGAGTTTAATTTTACGCGTCACTCAATTGCTATTGTGTTGTGAGCTTCAAGCTTCTTCGCGTCAGCCTTCGGCACGCTCAGCTTCAGGATGCCGTCCTCATACTTCGCGTGAATGTCTCCGCTCGGCACGTCGCCGACGTAGAAGCTCCTCTGCATCGCGCCCGCGTAACGCTCGCGGCGGATGTACTTGCTGTTTTTCTTCTCCTCATCCTTGTCAAGGCCCTTTGCGGCGCTGATTACCAGATAGCCGTCCTTCAGTTCCGCTTTGATGTCTTCCTTTGCAAAGCCGGGCATATCAATATCCAACTCATAGCCATCCTTCGTGTCCCGCACATCGGTCTTCATCAGGGTGTTGTAATTATAACTCCTGCTCCACGGCCAGTTCATCCAATCATCAAATAAATCTTCACCAAAAATACTAGGCATCAACATAACTCATCGCTCCTTTTCCAACATCCGGCGGCCCTTTGGCCTGCCAGTCAATCTATATTATTAGGTTACCAACTTCTTTAAGAACCAGGGGGACGATTCCCTTCCGGAGGCTTCCGCTTTCTTTGCTTTATGCCTTCCGTTCCTCTGATCTTCGTCCTTTCCTTTGTTCTAGATGTAATATAACACACATTATTAGCACTGTCAATAGGTGAGTGCTAATTATTTTGTGAAAAATTTGTGACGGCTAATTAAAAAAGTAAATACAAGTTCTGTGGAGCATAAAAGGCTCCTATTGCATTTACTCTGCAATGCTTTATGATACTCCTATCTGAACCGAAGCCCGAAGCAGATTAGAGGTTCTTATGAAACACTTGACTCTCTCTGACCGTATCCGTATCGAGGTCCTTCTGGAAGAAGGGAAAAGTTTCTCCCAGATTGCCGCAGAACTCGGCAAATGCCCTACTACTATTTCAAGAGAAGTCCTCAGACATCGTTCTGTTGCACATCATGATAGCCAATCATATCAATAGCAGCAGAGCCAGTTTAAATGGCCATACCCCATTTGAACTGGCTCTGCTGCTATTGGATAAAAACTGATAGAACTCTGCCATCTGACCAGTATACCGGCTGATCAGGTGGTACTAAAGCCGTCGCTTCTAATTAATAAATAAACAACATCAGCTTCGGGTGCAGACACCATAAAGCGCTGTCTGACGGGTAGCAGTTACTTCCGTGAAAGTAACTCGACCGTCTTTTTATGATGCCTGAAAAAGGGAATCCTATCATGTTTCCTGCTTCTTAAGTATAATAAAAAACTATAAAAGATAGATAGTCACACCAGGATATTTCAGCTCCTGGATACGGTTACTTTTTCATTCAACCGGAGCAATTACATATCAACTAATTTTCTAACCGTATTCGCTGTCCTTATCGTCAGCTTAGCGCCGATATTTGCATTTGCTGTCTTAGACCACCAGTTTGTTTTTTGATAATCTTTACGGCTGAAAGACCAGAAAATTACTTCTTTATAATTCGCTACCTTTTCCAACTCTTTTTTGGGTTCTCCAATCTCATCATACACATCAGAAAATTTTGCCGGTGGCATGATGAAGATTAGATTATCATAGATTTCCTTGTTGTCATTGCCCCACCATTCAGGAGCATTGTGTAAAATGTCCTCAAGGGCTTCTCTCGATATGACAAAAACAGGAATATCCAACTCAAACTGATTTTTTATCATTTCCTCAATCTGGCTTGTAAACCTGTCGGTATCATCTTCATTGCTTGAAAAAATTACATTGCCACTGTTCAAATATGTTTTGACTTCTTCAAACGCAAGTTCTTCAAATGCTTTCTTTAATTCTGCCATGGGTATTTTATTTTTTCCACTTATGTTGATTCCTCTTAATAAGGCAATATATCTTTTCATAATCCCCAATATCTCCGCAATTTTCTATCTTTCGCTGACTGTTAGACAGAGACAGATTACAGTGCAAAGCAATCATGGTTCTTTCCAGAAGCCGTCTTATGAAAGTTAGGGGTTTCCGAGAGGTTTTGCTGTTAGACGGAATCTCACACAACCATCAGGGCAGAAAATCGTTTTACTATATTTACTGTCCCCACCCAAATTTTCTAAATCCCCGCCACTTCTAATTGCTTCCATTAACGGAAACAACATCATCATTGTTTTAGAGCAAATTCCGTATCCATCCTTATTGACAGGACAACCATAGGTACAAGTGTATTTGTCACCAATTTCTTCGCCATTGCGGCAGTATCCCTCTGTATGGTCGCCTCTCGAAAAGCCGGTAACTTCAATTTCAAATTCATATTCCTCATCATACCATTTATTCATAGCTATCCTCCCCAAATAGTTTATATCTTTGGCTTTATTATACTATGGCAGATTACTTATGTGAATAGATGATAAGCTGGATTTCCCCTTTTTACGCCCCTCTCTGGGGAGTTCACTTCTGTTCTCATCTTCCTGCCAAAATACCATCGTAGCGTGCTGCTAATTCTCTAAAAATCCAATTCCATTTTCCGTACATCTATCCCATTCTCAAAATGACTATTTGTTTAATACAGCACTATAAATATCCATAACAATACTTTCCACATCTCTCTCAGAGGTAATACGGCTTTCATTTAATACATCCGAAAAATCCTTTTCCCGCCACCATCTTCGCATTGCCTCCTCGCCGAATTCTTGACATTTAGGCCTTGTCAGATGTCTTTTTAACGTTTCTTCAAAAGTTAGGTCAAAATAGTAGGCGTATACTTCTGCATCATATAATTGGATGGCCAATTCAAATAATGGCTTATACCACTCCCTATTCATAATCCCTTCCAGTATAACGAATTCACTATGTCTGCTGCCGTATATCAGAAGTTCTTCCATCAGAGGCAGCGCGGGTGTATCTTCACCGTCTTTGACATTAAGCATATTCCTCCTTATTTCATCTTGCGAAATAATCATAGTATTCTGCCCTAGCCTATTTTGTAATTCTTTCGCAACGGTAGATTTTCCACTACCAGAATTTCCTCTAAGTATAATCAATTTCCGCATTTGTTACCCCTTTAAACACAAATTCCAGATTACCGCTGGCAGCGTTCGGCCCAAAACGTCCTTCTGTTTTTATCCAGAATAAACAAACCGCTCCCTTCCGCAGGCCCAATTCCTTCTCGCCCAAAAGGAAAGTATCCTCAATGCGCTTTTGACCTCATTATATAATATAAACCAGCCAGCCGGAACCGGCTGGCTGAAATTCTTTTTCGATACACTTTTATTCAACTTCTACTCACTGCGTCCTTGTTCCCTGAAGCCATACCGTCCATTCCGCATAGTACTTTCCAAGTACATGAGAACCATCCCCGGAGTACTCTTCTGACAGGCTGCCTTCTTCATCATCAAATCTTTCATTGACATCGATATAATAACAGTTCTGCTCCTGCCCTATCTGTTTGATCTTATCATTCAGTATGTTGATCCTCTCATTGTTATAGATGCTGCTGCTTTCCGATTTTTCCGCGGTAACGTGCATATTGGCTCCCAGAACCACAATCGCCTGAGGCTCAACGCCTGATATGCAATACAATTTTAAAGCTGCTTTTCCTCTAAATCTTTTGGGATACTCCCGTTTACACAAAATCTGAAACGGTCTCCATCTATCCAATAAAATCCTTGAATTTAGCATGGGCTGAAAGGTCTAACTGCTATATTAACAGTAATCGTTCTTTCTGTAACCTTTAGATGTTACGATGATGCATGTTCGAGGTATTCCTTCAGTAAATTAAATATTGTTCTCATCTCTTTTTCATCCAAGTATACTGCCTTTGACACCTTATAGTGATGGCCATATTCCATATCCAAATATTTCTTTCCATTCAGAATAACTGGCTTTTTATACCTTGGTCTAACCGTAATATGCAGATGGGGATTCGGAGTTTCACTTTTATAAAACGAATTCATCAAACAACTCCAATTACATAATTCTGCGCCTAATGCAGCCTTTAGGCAGCATTCCAATTCATTTATCGCTTTCCGAAGTTCATCCCATTCCGTCGCTCTCAATCCTGGTAAACTTCCGCAATGGCGCTTTAATACCAAGATACATTTGCCAATATACTCTTGTTCATCCGCCAGATAAATGGTCCAATATTTCATATCACGCAGTTGCCATCTTTTTTCTTCTTCTGTCAGATTACACCATGCACATTCTCTCATTTTCATATCTTTTCATCCAGATAAGCGTTCAGAAAATATTCCGCCAGGCTGTTGGGCCTGATATTTTCCCGCGCTTCCTTGGGCGTAAACCATTGCCAGGAATCAATCTCCGTGTTCGGATGCAGTTCGCTGTCGTCTTTTACAAAAGCGGTGAAGTTGCACATCAGCGTGTTGGACGGCTCAAAGAAATGGGTTCGGTTGAACCGCATCCGCATGGCGGTCATGCCGGTCTCTTCTTTGATCTCTCTTGCCACCGCGTGCTCCGCCGCCTCTCCCCTGTTCACATATCCGGCCACCAAAATATAAGAAGGCTTCCCATACTGCTGGATCAGAAGGATCTTGCCTGTCTGTTCATTTATCACGATCATGCTGACCGCCACGTTGAACATCGGAAACCTGTACTGCTCACATTTCGGGCAAAAGGGAACCATCCCTTCTCCTTCCAGTTCTCTGCTTTCCAGTTTCGTGCCGCATTCCTGGCAAAAATTCTGTATCATTTTCATGTCTGCTCCCATCTGCGTGCTACCACGCGCATACAATATCAAAAAGGGTGAACGCGTTTATCTTCTGCCCTTACATCCAAACCAGCCTCTTTTTCCGGATTCGATGCTTTTTCAGGCCTCTCCGGCGATTACCTGAAGGGCGATCTCCTTTGCCTTTGTACTGGTCACATTGGCCCCATCCGTCCTCCCCAGATAAATGCAGAAATATACCCGTCTGTCCTCCTGTTCGGCAAACCCTGTAAACCACGCGTCAACCGTGATGCCCTGCGTCTTTCCCAGTCCGGTTTTGCCATAGACGAGCCAGTCCGTATCCGCAGCCTCTTCCACCCGCATAACCTGTTTTAAACGATTCTGCACCTCTTCAGAATATTCTGAATGCGCGCCGAAAATCCGTTCCATTACCTCCGTCTGTTCCTTCGGGGATATCTTCAGGGAAGACTCGATCCAGAATCCGGTAAGCGCCCGATTCTGATTGTTCGTATTCAGCCGCCCCTCCCAATCGGAGATATCGCAGTTCCCATAGGCGAGACTGTCCAGGGCCGTCTGCATGCGTTCGGCTCCGATTTCATCGATCACCTCCCGGAAATACCAGACGCAGGAAGTGCGGAATGCATCCTCAAACCCGATATCCCGGTTCCAGTCTTCGTTCCAAAACGTTTCTCCGCTCCATGTCCGAACGGAACCTTCCGGCACGATAACTCCCTCCTGCAGCCCGATCAAAGAAGAAATGATCTTAAATGTGGAACAAGGGGAACGGCGCGTCTGCGCCAATTCCGGATGATATACCTGATAGAGATTCTGTTCCGGATCATAGATCACGCCCGCTCCATTCAACCCATCAAAATATGCCTCCCAGTCCACTTCCTCCACCGTTGGTTCTGCAAATCGGAGCATCCGTTCTTCCATACTGCTGCGCGCTTGCGCAAGCTGTTCCCTATTCGCCTCCGCCTTTGCCTGAACCTCTTCCTTTGGCTCCTGCTTTCCGGCAGGCGTCTCATTTTTCCCCATACATCCGTTTAGGGCGGACAGACACAGCAGCGCAAGCACCAAACTCCCCGCCCTTTTTCTTCCTCGATTTATGAACATCTTTCCCACAAATTTCCTTTCAAATGAACATTTTCTTCAAGGCAGGCTTTCTGCATATCCTGCCTCCTCGCACTCCTTTTCCATGCGCACCATCTTCACAAGGTACTCCTCTGTTCCTTCTTCCAGGCGTTCTTCTTCACTCCTGATAAAATGATGCCTCTCATAAAATCGGATCGCACCCTCATTCTTTTTCAGCACCCACAGATACCGGCAGCCCCTGCCGCACGCGAATTCAATCAGTTTTCCACCGATCCCCTCTCCTTCAAAGAAAGAATCCACATACAGTTCGCAGATCTGTTCCCCCTCCATGTGGATCATCGCTTTCACAAACCCATCGTCATAGACCCAGATGCCTTCCAGCCGTTTGGGTTCGTCAAGATACCGTTTTGCCAGAGGATATACCTGTATTTCCCCAAACGATACCTGATCATCATGAAAAATCCGCCGATAGTTCATCCGCTTCGTAAAGACAAGAATCTCCGCGATTCTGGATGCATCTTCCGCTTTCGCCCTGCGTATGAAAGGGCATATCTCTCCACAAATCTTTTGCTCCATCCTTTCCTCCCTGCCAAAGCGCTTTTACTCCGGCATAAACAGCCGCCTGCAAGTAAAACCTCTGTCATGCAATCATGAAGAGACTGTGAGAATAAGGATATTCTACCCCTATTTTCACAGCCTCACAACGTTTCCTTCTTTTTCTTATGCCCTGCTGCTCTTCCTGCAGAGAAGAATCCCTGCCAGAAGCAGCACCGGAAAAATGATCCCTGCCAGGATTCCCATTTTCAGATTGTCTCCCAATGTGCTGGACACCGTTCCCACCAGGGTGGGGCCGCCGGAACATCCCAGGTCACCACCCAGAGCCAACAACGCAAACATGGCTGTTCCGCCCTTTGGAAGAGCTGCGGACGCCTTGCTGAAGCTGCCCGGCCACATGATCCCCACGGAAAGCCCGCACAGGGCACAGGATACCAGGCTCAGCTGCGGAATGGGGAGCAAAGCGATGCCCAGATACGACAGGATGCACAGAAAACAGCTGGCAATCATAAACCGATCCAGGTTTATCCGGTCTCCGAATTTCCCATAGAAAGCCCTGGATGTGCCCATCAGCACGGCAAATGCCATGGGGCCGGCCAGGTCACCCGCCGCTTTGGTTATTCCAAGTCCCTTTTCCGCGAGCGTAGAAGCCCACTGACTTACCGCCTGCTCACTCGCGCCTGCACAAACCATCATCACCAGCAATATCCAAAATACCTTTATGCGGAATAATTCTTTTATCCGCAGTCCGGTCTCGCCCTCTTTAATTAATGTCGCTATCGGGACCTTCGTAAATGCAACCGCATTGCAGATCGGGATAATTGCCCATACAACCGCCAGGATCTTCCAATTCTCAATTCCGAACGCCTGGAAAAACAGCGTGGAAAGAAGCACCACTCCTACATGCCCCCAACAATAGAAGGAATGCAACATGCTCATCGCCTTTTCCTTATTCTCAGAAGGACAGGCTTCCACCACCGGGCTCACAAGCACTTCCAGAAGCCCTCCGCCAATGGCATACACCATTACAGAAATCAATATCCCAATAAATGGCTGCGGCAGCACTTCCGGCAGAAATGTCAGAAGAAGTAACCCCGCCGCTCCCATTACATGCGCGAGAACCATGGATGCCCGATAACCGATCCGATCCACGAATCCAACCGAAAGCAGATCCACCAAAAGCTGTATGCCGAAATTAAACGTCACCAGCAACGTGATCTGGGAAAGCGGAATATCATAGGTCCTCTGAAACGTTAAAAACAGCAAAGGAACATAATTATTCACAATCGCCTGCACAATATATCCCACAAAGCAGGCAGTAATTGTCTTATTATATTGATTTTTGCTCATCTTTCCCTCCTCGTCCGCAATCACTCCACAGTGATGATAGAATTCTTTCCGCCTGGAGTCCAGACTCCGCTCTGCGGGCGTCAGGTAACTGCCAAGCAGCAACAATTATATCCCATTCTCCTCCTTAAATCATTGCACAGAATCGCACAATTATGGTATAATATCGCAAAATTTGTTATGATTCTGTCAGATAAAAACCGCATTTTTATTTTGCAGCCGGGTGAGTATTCCAGATGAAACCTTTTGATGCTTATGATGAATATTTATGTATTACAACCGATGATACGCTCAGGGAAACCCTGCCGCATGGTAACAGCAGCTACCCTTTTGCTTATTACCTAGAAAATATCTGGCAGTTTGATTTTCACTGCATTGACTGGCACTGGCACCATGAACTGGAATTCGTATCAGTCACGGAAGGAACAGCGCTCTGCTATGTGGGCTCTGACAGGATAGAACTTCCCGCGGGATGCGGCCTGTTCGTCAACAGCGGGGCGCTTCATCGTTATGAAGCCGCGGACAGGGTAATCATACCCAACATCGTCTTTGCGCCTTCCCTGCTCGCCGTTCCGGGCAGCCTGCTGTACGATACCTATGTGCACCAGGTGCTCTGCTCCGCTCCTTATCAGGTTTTCCGCCCTCAGGTGGAATGGCAGAATAAAATTCTCAAAATTTTGACCTCTGTCTACGAACTGCAGGGTGGGCAGGATGCGAAAAAGGAACTGCACACCGTACAGTTCCTCTGGCAGCTGTGGGAAATTCTTTCCGACCATCTTAAGTCCCAGGGCGGGAAGGCATACAGTGCTTTTCCGGCTCCCAGGCAGGCGAGGCTTCAGCTCATGATGCAGTACATCCATGACCATTACCCGGAGGAACTGACTCTGAAAGAAATCGCTGCGGCGGGGTCTGTCAGCAAAAGCGGGGCCCTGCATATCTTTCAATCCGCCATACATACCCCGCCTGTGTCTTATTTGATCCAGTACCGCCTGGCCCGCGCGGCAGAACTGCTCTGTACGACGGAAAAGCCCGTCGCTTCCATCGCGGAAGAAACCGGCTTTGCCAGTTCCGGCTATTTTTGCCGCAAATTCAAGGAACGGTATCAGATCAGCCCCACGGAATACAGGCGAAAAAAGGGAATGCTCCAGAATGCTTTCCCTATTTTTCCTTCTTTTTCCTGACCTAAAGCTTCACAGCCTGCGCAGAATTCTGCCTCGCCGAATACAAAGCGCTTACCGTTCCATTCCCTGCTGCCATCCGTCTGAGCCGTTCCCGCTTTGCTGGAGCATGCTGATCGCTCGCTGCGCCTGGTTCACATCCGCCAGATTCTCCAAGGCGCAGCGGATGGTATGCGCCCTTCCCCTGTGCGTATAAATATACTCACTGAAAATAATAGATCCATTGCCGTTCCTATGGAACTTGATCTGCATGGGAGGCAGATCCTGCCCGGTATACATTTTGATATTTCTGCCTGTTTGAACAATCAGTTTTTTGTTGGTAACCGCATAAAATGTCCTGCCCCTTGCGGCCGCTTTCCGGAACACGCCGCCAAATAGGAAAAACACACCAAACAGGATAAACGGAATGCCAAAAAGCAGAAAAAAGAACGGCGCTCCCGACAGAATGGCGGTTCCTTCCCAAAAAACAGAAAAAGAAAGCCACATGATACCGAATATGAGTACAATACCATCCGCTCCGGAAAAAACCATTCCCTTTTCCGGCTTGCCGCTCCAGACGATATATTCGTCGCTGTCCAAATACGGGGTAAAAATGCCGGCCACATTCTCAGTCTCCATCCTCATAAATCTCCCTTCTTATTCTAAAATCAATGTCCGAAAAATACGGACCGCTTTTCGATCTGCTCCTTACCACAGAAACTGTTCCTTTTCCGTAAGCTTCATCAGCGCTTCCAGATAATAATAATCCCCATAGATGATGGAAAATTCGTGTTCTGCATCATGATAGGCTGCCGTACATTTCTGCAGCAGGTCATCTTCTTCCTCATTCCAGTTCACCCTGCTGTCCGTCAGCGCATGGAGCAGCCTGAGGGCCGCATGCAAATAAATTTCTCCCGCTTCGCCGCCCTTTCTTTTCGCCAGTTCGATCAGGCCGCAGGAAGCGATCGCAGCCGCTGTTGAGTCTTCCAGCTTCACTTCCGCAGGCTGCCTGAAGTCCACCGGGATCAGGCCGCTGTCCGGGATATTCTCTGCAAAATAACCGGCGATCCGTTCGGCAGTCTCAAGATATTCTTTTTTTCCAGTATGAATATAGCTGAGCACGAATCCGTACAGCCCCCAGCTCTGCCCTCTGGTCCAGGATGAACCTTCCGCATACCCCTGGCCTCCATAACTTCTGACCATCCTGCCCGTGTCCGGATCGAATTCCACGATATGGTTCACGGAACCATCCTCCCGCACAAAGCAGCGGCGGGCCGTATCCGCATGGTTCATGGCAATCTGGCGAAATCTGGGATCCCCTGTTTCTTCACTGGCCCAGTACAGAAGGGGGAGGTTCATCATGCAGTCAATGATCGCCCAACCCCTTCGATCCACTCCATCCGTTCCATCGTTCCAGGCGCGCAGAAACTTTCCCGCGCTGTTATATCTTCCCGCCAGGTTGCCGGCTGCCAGCAGGCCCCTGTTTCTGGCCTCCCGGTTCCCTGTCACGCGATAGTCCGCCACCGCGGTGGGCAGCCATTTAAAGCCATTATCATGATCCTGCTTCTCATAGTCCATCAGGCAGGCGTCCAATTTCCTCTCATTCTCTCTGGCAATCTGCGCATAGCGTTCTTCCCCGGTCAGCGCATACATCTGCCACATCATGCCTCCCCAGAACCCGTTCGTCCACCAGCCGATCTCGCTTTCCCCTGAACGATCGTCATGCACGCCTTCCTTCGTGGTATAAGGAATTTTATGGGCGGAGCGCTCGCTCACCTTCGCCAGCTTTCCAGCAACCCTATCCAGCGTTTTCTGCGCCCACAGCCTCTCTTCTTCTTTCAGCATCTGTCCCTTTCTCCCTTCACTCCGTTTTCCGGAGATTGTAAAATCATCGCAGCAGTTTTTATCATTTGATGCACAACCCCTTAACAGTTTCATCAGATACATCTTCTTTACTGCACTCTATCAGCATTATAACGTAAAAAGCAATTAAAACAATATTTTTGTTCTAATCTCTTTGCATAATCGTTACTGCTCAGCCCTCCGAGTTCCGTCCCCTTTCCGCCGACGTGTTCCTCTGCCCTTGACGCTGCGGCGGGTATGCTGTTTGCCGGGACACGCTCGCGCGCCCTGGCGGCGTTGTCCGACGCCCGAACGGGCGGAGTTTAGCCGCCGCGCGGGAGATGTCCTCCTTGCAAAAGTTTAGAAACAGCCAATTTTTGAAGTGGTTTTCTGAAAAAGAAATCCAGCGGGGCGCTTCCAGGCGAAGGAGGGGCATAGGAAAGCCGCGGTTCGGCCTGGGCGGCAATAGATGAGGGGGAAGAATGGAAATTTTTCTCCAAAGTAAAGGAGGCAAGTCCCTTTATTTGTGATAAAATAAAGACAGTTGTTATCATATATGGTTCTACATTTTATCAGGGAGGGCTTGTGATGAATACCTTAGATGCAATTCACAACAGACGCAGTATCAGAAAATATGTAAAGGGAACCGTTATACCCGAAGAGGATATCCGAAAGATTCTGGAGGCGGCGATGATGGCTCCCAGCGCGTGCAACTGCCGGCCATGGGAATTCGTGGTTGTGAGAAAGGAAGCGCTTCTCACACAAATCATGCAGCTGCATCCTTATACGCAGATGCTGAAAACGGCTTCTTTGGCAATCGTCGTCTGCGGCAGGCCGGAGCTTCAGGAAGGGGTCTGTGCCGGTTTCTGGCCCCAGGACTGCGGAGCTGCCATCCAGAATCTCCTTCTGGCTGCTGAAGAATTGGGATACGGCACCTGCTGGTGCGGCTGCTATCCCGTCATGGACAGGGTGGAAGCAATGCAGAAACTGCTGCAGGTTACCAGCCTTCCGTTGGCAATCGTCGCCGTTGGCAGGGCTGACGAGGCGCCCGCTGCCAGGGGCTTGAGGAACGCGTCATCTGGCTGTAACATGGCCAGTTAGCACGGCAGGCGGCGGGCTTTTGCTCCTACGCGAAAAAAGAAGTTGGCTCCTTCATCCAAAGGGGCCCGCTTCTTTTTCTTTCATCAAAGGGAATGGTCGAACATGGCAAAGGACAGCAGCAGGCTGTCCACGCCCTGACAGATCAGATACATGCCGATCAGCCATCCTGCGGAAATCAGCGCCAGATAAGGATTGAGCAGCATCATGAATCCGAGGAAAAGTCCCAGGATATTGATTACCAGGGTAAAATAGTAGGACACGTTCCCCGCGATCATGCGGATCAGCGACAGGTGGGAAAGCCTGGAAATGCAGTGTGCAATGAACCATAACGGGAACAGCAGCGTCATAGCCCATCTTCCTGCCCCAATATTGCACAGAAACAGAATGCCTGCCAGCAGGCTCAGTATTCCTGTCACAAGGGCTACGCCCGGCCCAAAGCCCGTGCGGCGTTCCATCTTAACATAAAAGGCGATGTCCGCAATTCCCGTAAGAACCGCAAACACTCCATAGACCACCGTTATCCCTGTCAGCATTCCAGACGGGCTGACCAGGCTGTAGATGCCAAGCAGGATCATCAAAATTCCCACAACCAATTCTAACCATTTCAAATGTGATTTTCTCATTGACATTCACCTTCTTCTTCTTTCTTTACAAACTCAAGCATAACAGATAAAAGGGCATTTTCCCATAATCAATGTGAACCATTTGTATAGACACAAAGAAGGATTTGTCAAAGTTTTTTCTCCATTGCACCTCTTCATCCCTAAGGGGACAGCTTTAAGAACAGAGGGGCGTGATGAACTTCTTTTAACACCTTGTCCAACAGATCTTTCATGGACAGGCGCAGGCTCGTGGTATTCATGCAGGGATGACAGCCGATCATGGGTTCTGCAAGCAGGCTTTCATCCATCAGCAGCTGCACCTGGTTTTTTACATCGTTCATCAGGCCCAGCACGCTCACCGAGCCGGGAGTCAGCCCGAGCAGTTCCTCCATCTCCTGCGGCCCGCCAAAGGACAGGCGGGAGCTGTTTACCGCATGAGATACCTGGCTGGTTTGAAACTGCTTATCTGCGGGCAGCATGAGGAGATAGAACGCCGTCTTTTGGCGGTTGCATAAAAATAAATTCTTGCAGATCGCGGCATCCAGAATCCGATCCACCTCTTCACAGTCCTGCATGGTCATGAGGGGCTCATGATCCACATATTCATACTCCACCCCCAGGCGATCCAGCAGGTCATATACGCGGATTTCCCGCTCCAGCCGCCCTTCCAGGTCAGCGGGCCTTCCCTTTGTCAGATGCATGGCTTTTCTCTCTTTCTTATTTATATTTACCGTCTATTTTACAGAAGGAAGGAAACGCTGTCCATTCTATTTTCAATTATTGGGCCCGGCAGGCTACTGTTCAGGCCCAATAATTGGAGTCTTAGTAAGAATAGTTTCTAAACCTCCGGTACATATACAAGATTCCGCAGGATATACACCCCTTCCTGCTCATTCAGCGCTCCCCCCAAAGCCAAAAAGGCATTCCCCGTTGCAATGGACAGGGCATCTCCTTCCGTATCCCCCAAGCCGAACATCTCTTCTATCGCAGCCTCCACTTCTTCCGCCCTGTCTTCCGGAGCGGTATCCGCCGCATTCTCATCCAACGTCACATAGAGATAATCCACATATTCTCTGGCCCCTTCCAGCAGTTCATCGCTGGAAGCATAAGAATATTCTGCCGTATATACTATGTCTCCATTCCCTTCTATTTCCTTTGAATAGGATGCCTCATATCCATCTGAAGACACCACATCCTCATACATGGAAATCCCCTGTTCTTCCAAAACAGCCTTCATCTCGCTCTGCGCATCCGCATTCGTCTCCTCATTCTGCCCACAGCCGCTCAGAGCAAGCAGCAGGCACGCCAGCGCCGCCACCATACGGTTTCTTCTCTTCATACGGAATCTCCTCCCTTTTTTATTTTTCTTCCGCCGGATTGTCGGTTTCCCGAATATAGGCTGTTTTTATTTTACCCCCCCCCGCTTTCATTTTGTCAATAGAGAACCTTAAGTGTCCGTCGCATCGGAGCGAGGAGGGCCGGGCAGGAATGCATAGGTTACTCCCGGATCGTATCCGTCACCGACATGTCCCGGATGCGCCGGATCGGCGCCAGTATGGCGAGGAAAACCGCCGCCAGAACGATCAGCAGGATCAGAAGCAGCGGCAAAGAAGGAAGCGTCCAGGCATCCCCCCAGCGGGCGGATACCATCTGCTCAAAGGACCATTTGTGCAGCAAGAGCCCTGCGGCGCTTCCGAACAAGGCTCCCGTAAGCGCATAGGCCAGCGCTTCTGCCGCCACCATGCCGGCCAGCTGACGGACGCTCATCCCAATGGCCCGCATCATTCCAATCTGGCGCATCCTGGCGGAGACGCTCATGCTGATGCTGTTGATGATATGAAAGATGCAGATCAGCAGAATCACCCCAAGGAATCCATATACGAACAGGGCCATGGCGTAATAAGCGCCTCTCGTCTCATTGTTCTTAATCCTGCTGTCAGAAAAGGAGAAATCCTCTCCGGCCAGCCTGCGTATCGCTTCCACATCCGCATCCGTAGCCGTCTTTTCCAACTGAATATCAATCACCATATACGCTTCCTGCCCGGTCAGTTCATAAAAAAGGGATTCGCTGCAGATCACCATCCATTTTCCTGCCGTCTGGTGGAACGGGCTGTCGGACAGAACGCCTGTAACGGTCACTTCTTTCGCACCCTGCGCTGTATCGAGCAAAATCGTGCTTCCCACCTGCAGGGGATTGCCGCCGTCGTAGACCACCAAAACGCCTTTCCCCGCCTCCGCTTCCTCCACAGAACCGGACAGCAGTTCCTCTTTCGCCCAGTCAAACTGATGGCTTTCATAAGAGAGCAGGTCGATCCGTCCTTCCGTTCCATCCATGATGGCCGGAACATCATAGGAAAAGCTTCTGCCAAACACCCTCCGTACGGATGCATTCTCTTCGATCCTGGCACAAAGCGCACGCGGGACATCGCAGCCGTTATTCGCACTTACAATGGAAAGATCCGGAGCATACGGCTTCAGCGGGTTCACCGCATGATCCATCAGCGGAATCATGGAACTGAACGAAAGGAACAGCAGGATGGAAAAGGCAAAGGACGCGGAGAGCAGAAAAAAGTTCTTCCGGCTGGATACGGCATGATGAATGCCCAAAGCCACCTCCACGCCAGCCAGCCTGGTATTCGCCGCCCGGCGCACCGCCTGAACGGTTCCTGCATTCCCGCTCACCGCTGCCAAGGGTTCCACCCCGGCGGCCCTTCTGGCCGGGGCGCGCGCTGCCATAAGGACGGTGAGCAGGCCCAGGAACGCCCCCGCTCCGATTCCCACCCAGCTTATGCCAAAGACAGGCATCTGTGCAAACCATCCCGGACTCAGGATGCGGAGCACCAAACAGAGCGCCCAGATCACCACCGTTCCGATCATAATTCCTGCTGGAATCGCACTCCTGCACCACAGAAGGGCTTCTCTTCGCACAAACCGCATTACTTGCCTTCGGGTGGCTCCCAGGCAGCGCAGCATGCCGAAAAATTCTGTCCTGCGCGCCACATTGCTGTTCAGGCTCCCGGTAATCATCAGAACGCCGGCCACCATGACAATCAGCGCCAGGAAAACTGCCACCAAATAAATATTTCTCATATAGGAATCGCTGCTCTGCCCAAGAAGTCCCAGAACCTTAGTATTCTCGCTGATCTGGGATTCCTCAATTCCAAGCTGCTGCCTGATATCCGCCAAGGTTTTCTGGATGTTGCACATGGGTGTAAACGCCACGAAAAAATTGCTGTTATAGAACACATCCTCTCCCATTCCGGCCTCTTTCACAATCATGCGGAAGGTCTGGGTATTCAGGTAGACGCCGAAGGCATCCTGCCTTGTGAGCATGGAGAAATCTCCCGTAAATCCGCTGGCAGTGAGCGTCATATGCCCTCCCCATGGAAAACAAAGCTCCACCTGATCTCCCAGCTTCAACCCCAGCCGGTCTTTCACGCTCTTCGTAAATACCGCCCCATTTACCGCTTCATTGCCCTGTGCATCCTGATCTTTCTTTGCTCCTTCTTTCGGGAATTCCCCTTCCGCGATTCCGGCCGAAGGGAAAAGTTTCAGATTAGTTTCATCAAATCCCAACACACAAGTCTGTATTCCTTCAATCGTATAATCATCATCCAGACTATAATTAAACACGCCATACCAACTTGCCGTCTCCACCTCCGGCCTGGCGGCAATCAACTCCGCCTGCTCATCCGTGATTTCCTTAAACGATGCATGCCAAAGCCCGTCCTGAGAAGCTGCCTGTATGTACTGACACCGTATCTCCATATCCGCCATCCCGAACAGCGTCATCACCAGAGCCACCGCCAGCATAATGCACAGACGCGTCATTCTGGTCTGCTTTCTGTGAACGCGTCCGGATAAACGGGTCAGGGACAGATAGCTTTTCATCTCATATTCATTCGTTCCTCTCTTCATTCCCTCGCCCCTCCCAGATCGCTCAGCCTCCCGTCCGACACACGGAACACCCGATCCACCGACGCAGTCAGGCTGACATTATGCGTAATCATCAGCACGGTCTGTTGGTAATGCCTGGAGGCCTTCTGCAAAAGTTCCATCACATCCTGGCTGTTCCTGGAGTCCAAATTTCCTGTGGGTTCGTCCGCCAGTACCAGCATGGGCTTCGTAATCAGCGCTCTTCCGATCGCCACACGCTGCTGCTGTCCTCCGGACAGCTGTCCGGGCAGATGGCGGCGGCGTTCCGTAAGGCCCAGCACATGCAGAAGTTCTTCCACCCGCGCCGGATCCGGTTTTCTCCGGTCAAGAAGAAGGGGAAAAATAATGTTCTGTTCCACGTTCAGTTCCTCAATCAGATGAAAGGACTGAAAAACGAAGCCGATATTCTGCCGCCGGAAGATTGTACGTCTGTTTTCCGTCATGGAAAAAAGATCTTCCCCATCCAGCCATACCTTGCCTGAGGTGGGTGCGTCCAGCCCGCCGATGCAGTTAAGCAGGGTACTCTTTCCTGAACCGGATTCTCCCACCACCGCGGCGAATTCCCCTTTCTCAAGCGTAAAAGACACATCTTTCAATGCCTCCACCCTTGCTTCTCCCTCTCCATATACTTTACACAGATTTTCAACCCGCAGTATTTCCATAAAACGGCACCATCCTTTCCTTTTCGTATACCATATCATCCCCATCTTACAATCCGGTGAATTGCAGCTTACGATTCCGTAAGCCATATATCCATCCAGTTCCCGGGACAAAATGCCGCAAGGATCCGTTTATTCCCCTGTCTGTTCTTTCCATCCTCCGCTTTTCCATACACATCCCTATTATAGACAGATTTCCGCCAATTGCCCACCTGCAGGTTCCGCGGCCCTGCCTAATTTGGAACGGATAGCCCTTTTTCGAGGAATTCTCTCAATAAGGCTCCTTGCTTTTTCTGAAAAATATATGATACACTCTCAAGACGGTTAGATATAGCTAACCGAATTGTTTTGTTCCCCAAAGAAAGGAGGTACTTCTATCAAATCATGGATGTTCACGGCCATTCTTGCCGTACTTTTATTGATTCTTTCCATTCTCTCCCTGTTTGTGGGAGTCCTTGATATCACGCCGGGCGCTCTGCTTGCCGGCGATATCGAACAGCTGGAAATCTTTCTGATCTCCAGGCTGCCCCGTCTGCTCGCCATTCTCTGCACGGGTGTGGGGATGAGCGTGGCCGGGCTGATCATGCAGCAGCTGTGCATGAATAAGTTTGTCTCCCCGACAACAGGCGCCACCATTTCCTCGGCCCAATTCGGAATTCTTCTGGCCCTTTTGTTTCTGCCGAATTCCACCCTCATGGGAAGGGCGGTCTTCGCATTTGCCGCCGCCATCCTGGGAACCTGGATCTTCGTCTGGTTCATTCAGCGCATCCGCTTCAAAGATGTGGTAATGGTTCCCCTGGTGGGCATCATGTTCGGCAATGTCATAGGAGGCCTGACCAACTATCTGGCATATAAATATGAAATGACGCAGGCTCTGTCCTCCTGGCTGGTTGGCCACTTTTCCCTCGTGCTGCGCGGGCGGTATGAGATCGTATGGCTCACCGTTCCGCTGGTCATCCTTGCCTTTCTCTTCGCCAATCACTTCAATATCGTCGGCATGGGAAAGGATTTCTCCAAAAACCTGGGCGTTCCCTATAACCTTGTCCTATTCATGGGGCTCACCATTGCGGCCATGATCACCGCTTCCGTGGTGGTTGTGGTGGGATCGATTTCCTATATCGGGCTGATCGTCCCCAATCTGGTGTCCATGTTTAAAGGGGATCGGATACGCGGAACGCTGGTGGATACGGCTCTGTTCGGGGCGATCTTCGTCCTGGTATGCGATATGATCGGCAGGGTGGCCATTGCGCCTTACGAGCTTCCCATTGAGCTCATCATCGGCATCCTTGGCAGCATCCTTTTCATCGGCCTGCTGCTCTACCGCCTGAAATATGGGCGGAAAGCCGTCCGCTATGTCCTGAAAGGAGGGAAGGAGCATTGAGATCACACGCTGTCAACCGGCGAAAGATTATGATTATGGCGTTCCTGGTGCTTCTTTTGGGCATCGCCTACATGCTGGTGGAGGTAAACTTTGAGAATGAGAAACTCTTTCGCTATGCTATGCGCATCCGCGCGCCGAAGTTGGCCGTCATGCTGATTGTTTCCATTGCAATCGGCGGCGCTTCCATTGTTTTTCAGTCCATCATCAACAATACCATCGTGACGCCCTGCCTGCTCGGCATGAATTCGCTCTATACGCTCATCCATACTGCCGTTGTATTCTTCGCGGGCTCCGGAAGCTTCCTGGCCGTCAATGCCAATGTTTCCTTTGCCGTGGATCTGGTTCTGATGGGATTTGCCGCCACATTGATCTATGGCTGGCTCTTCCAGAAGACGAACCACAACGTGCTCTATGTCCTGCTGATCGGAACCGTGCTGACGTCCTTCTTTTCCAGAATCCAGTCCACCCTGACGCGGGCGATGGACCCCA
>OGPH01001351.1_pt1 | contig 18834 bp, 20 predicted proteins | sample 1552891 | NCBI WGS metagenome assembly OGPH01 (sample SAMEA2580272, study PRJEB22360) | human gut metagenome | biome: human gut; feature: human-associated habitat; material: faeces | place: Denmark | collected 2008/2010 | reverse complement strand
AAGGAGGTTGAGCGGCAAGCGCAGGGCGGGTCTTACCCGACCCGCCGCGGCCAAAGGTTGTCACATCGTCATATTTATTGAGGCCTTGGAAGCCCGCAACCACAACAATATTTTTGCGCCCAATCTCTGCGCGAAGGCGATCGGTTTTGATGGATTTAATGCGGGCGTTGCCATAGGCAGAGCTCGTTTGGAAACCTGCCTGCCAGCCCAGCAACGAAATGACAGGGAACCCAAGCTTTTCAATCGCCATCGCCAGCAGGGAGGCGGACATCTGCTCGCCGGCAGTGAGGAGCACATCCATCTCGCGCTTGGAGCCCTTCGGATTAATTTCAGCCGCCTTTTCGATCAGGTCGTCTGTTGTATCGCCCTGTGCGGATACAACGACCACTACATCGTTTCCCTCGCTGTAGGTCTGCGTGACGATCTGCGCAACGTTGCGAACCTTATCGGCATTCGCAACAGAGCTGCCGCCAAATTTTTGTACAATGAGTGCCATTGCAATACCCTCCTATAATCAATAATCCGTCATCCGGATCACGGATTGCAGCGTAAGCCCGTTGATCCCGGCAAGCTTCGCCTGCAATTCCCGCTCCGTATCCTGCGGTGTGATAAATGCAATTTCATCTGCCGGCGCATCCTCGCAGTGTAGCGCCGTGATCTCGCCAAACGCTTTCCGGGCAGCTTCCAATGCCTGGTCCGGCTTGCTTGCCTGCGCACGGATATAAAGCGCCGTGCGCATATCGCGATAATCGGCCACATAGCCCTCTTCGCTGCTGCCCCAGCCGAAAAGCTTTTTGCGGTTGAGATGCTTTGCACAGTCGATCACATCGGCCACAACCGCGCTTGCTGTTGGCATTTTACCTGCTCCGCGGCCATAAAACACCACGTCGCCAATCGCATCCCCACGCACAAGGATCGCATTGAATACATCGTCCACTCCGGCAAGCTGGCTATGCCGATCCACAACCGCTGGGCTGACCATTGCGCTAATGCGCCCGTTCTGGAGCCTCTTTGCCCGGCCGAGCAGCTTGATCACGCCGCCCCAAGCGCGAATATATTCCACATCCCGCAAATGGATTTTGGTAATGCCTTCCGTATAAACGCCATCCGGATACACATGCTTACCAAATGCCAGAGATGCCAGAATGCAAATCTTGCGGCAGGCGTCAATGCCTTCGATGTCGGCCGTCGGGTCTTTTTCCGCATATCCGTTTTCCTGCGCCAGGCGAAGTGCGTCTTCAAAGCTCATTTGATCCTCAATCATGCGGGTCAGGATGAAATTCGTCGTGCCGTTGAGGATCCCGGCAATCTCGTCAATTTCATTGGCTGCCAGGCACTGGCTGATCGGCCGGATAATCGGGATTCCTCCGCCAACGCTTGCCTCAAAGAGGAAATTGACGTTGTTTTCTTCAGCGGCCTGAAGCAGTTCGTACCCTTTCGCCGCTACAAGCTCCTTATTGGAGGTGACCACGCTCTTCCCCGCCTTGAGGCAGGCGAGCACATATTCATACGCCGGATGCAGGCCGCCCATCGTTTCAACAACGATCTTAACTTCCTCATCCTGTAGAATCTTTTGAAAATCCTTGGTGAATTTTTCTTCATTTGGGTCGCCCGGAAAGTCGCGCAGGTCAAGGATGTACCTGATCTCCATCTCGGTTTGGGTGCTTCTGCGCACAATGCTGCCATGGTTCTTGCCAAACAGCTCCACTACGCCCGAGCCGACCACGCCATACCCCATTACCGCTACATACATGTGTGACAACTCCTTTAACATTCCGCGGGAAAATTCAGTAAACTAGAGAATCTCAGAATATTTTATCATAAAGCGGCGGCATAATAAAGGGAGAATTTCAACTTTTTTCTTTTCTGCTCTACATACGTCAGAACCGTAAGCTGGAGCAGAGAAAAATGAGAGAATTTTGTAACATATTTTTAATTGTATTCATACCCCAGCTGTTATAGAATACAAATAACCTGTTTTTTCAGCAAAAAGGGGCGATGCTTTGCCGGTTTGCGCCTCTTGTGCCCCTAAAACTGCCGTTGCCCCCTGGGCCGCGGCCATCAAGGATGTGGTGTCATGACGAAAATTGAAAAACGCAGGCGTTTTATCATCAACACCGTCTATTTTGCGATCATATTGGGCCTCTTTTACTTTTTCATGCGGTTTGCCTTCTGGACGTGCTTCCCCTTCATTTTGGCCTTTTTTATTGCAATGGCCTTACAGCGCCCCGTCAACTGGATCACCAAAAAAACCCCGCTGAAAAAGGGGCTTGTTTCCGGACTTGCCGTTTTGCTTGCGCTCACGGCGATCATGGCGGTGCTTGCACTGATCGGCGTTCGGATTGTGGAGGAACTACGGGGCTTTATTTCCTTGATTACGGCAAAGCTTGATAATCTACCCGTTTTTCTCAAACAGACAGAGGCCTGGATTTTAGAAAATATTCACTTCCTGCCGGACAGCATTGAAACCATGGCGGCCAACAGCATCCGTGAGCTTTTTCACGACTTGGAAACCGGCGCCGCAAATGGCAGATTGAATATCGACCTCTCTATCCTCTCCTCTCCGCTTTCCGGCGTATGGAATACGGCAAAGCAAATCCCCTCTATTTTTCTTGCCACTTTGATTTCGATTATCGCCTGCTGCTTTATGACGGCGGATTATGACCGCCTCGTTAACTTTGTAAAACGCCAGCTGCCTAGGGAGCGCAGAGAGGCGCTCAGTGCCTCTAAACAGCTTCTTTTCTCTTCCATGTTTAAAATGCTCCGGGCCTATTTGCTCATTATCCTGATCACTTTTGTCGAAATGACCATTGGCCTGGGTATTTTAAAGCTGGCGGGTTTATATGAGAGCAGCTATATCCTTGCTATCGCCCTTCTGACAGCGATTGTAGATATTCTCCCTGTGTTGGGAACAGGCACCGTCTTAATCCCATGGGCTGTTTATTCCCTCTGCACGGGCCGGGTGGGGTTTGGCATCGGCCTTATTGTGATCTATGTGGCGATCTCTGTCATCCGGCAAATCATCGAGCCGAAGCTCGTGGCCGGTCAACTCGGTCTTCCCCCGGTCGTGACGATCGTAGGCATGTATATTGGGCTGCAACTGTTCGGTTTTATTGGCCTGTTTTTAGTTCCGTTAACGCTGATTATGCTCAAACTGCTCAACGATCAAAACCTGATCCATCTTTGGAACAGGGGCGATGCGGCGACCTCCCCTCCAAAATCGCCGGAGCCTGGCCCTAATGGCGGGGGCGATACCACCCTACCACCGGATAAGCCCGTGAAATAATGTGACTTTTCAATTTTTTTCAGAAAATGATTGAAAACGAGCCGCAAAGATTGTATCTCTACAATTTTTGCGGCGTATTTTTTCAGCCTCTTCCATGAGAAGGAAAATATTCCATTCCGGATTTTTCATTGCATATGGGTATAAAAATTTCCACGGCGCAGATACTATTTTTGCCTCAGACGGCGGCGGGTGTTGTTTCCCGCCCTGTTCCAAATGTTATCTGCCGGGCTGCACGGCGGCAGTCAGGGAAAATTATAATGGAGGAGTTATCTATACTATGAAAGCCACTGGAATTGTAAGAAGGATCGACGACTTGGGACGCGTGGTCATTCCAAAAGAAATTCGCCGCACCATGCGGATTCGTGAGGGTGATCCGCTTGAAATATATACGGATGCGGACGGTGAGGTGATCTTTAAAAAGTATTCCCCCATCGGGGAGCTTTCTTCCTTCACCGGCCAGTATGCGGAGGTTCTTTCCCGCAGCACCAATTTGCCCGTTCTCATTTGCGACAGGGATCATGTCATCGCCTGCGCAGGAATTCCAAAGAGGGAAGCGGTAGACCGGCGGATTTCCGCTAACTTGGAATCGCTCATGGAAAAACGCTCGAATTTTGTCTATAGCGGATCGGGCGAATCGCTTCGTCCGGTGGAAGGGCTGGAACGCATGGCCGGGATTGCCTATCCGATCATTGGGTCGGGCGATGTGTCCGGCGCCGTCGTGCTCCTGATGGCGGAAAATGGCGCTACGGCCCCATCCTCAACCGAGATCAAACTCATGCAAGTTGCCGCCTCCTTCCTCGGCAAGCAGATGGAGGAATAACCCGGCTATTTCAAAAGATCAGAGCGCGCTGCAAAGGTGATGCCAAAGCAGCGCGCTCTTTCTCTTTCCCTCCCCCAATCGAACCCGTTGGGAGAAGGCGGGGCCATCTATCTAAAATGCGCCATGTGCCTTTCGGCTGTCCCCGGCTCCCCTGTGGACGGATCAACCGCCACCGGAGGACGCATCGGCGCTTATTGTTATCCCCGATTACAGTCTATGCCTCTCCCCCCGCGTTAGCGACTGTTCTTCTCGCCCATCATCCGGTGTGTTTTGTCCCATTTTTGAAAATTGGAACGAAACCAGCCTTCTTTTCCCTTTCTTTCTCAAAATCATAGGCCAAAAAGAAATCTCCGTTAATTTGCTCACTGCAATTGATTTCTTTTTCGTTCTCCCCTATAATGAAGCGTAACCTTTTTCAGAGGAAGGGATGGATTTTAACGTGAAAAAAAAGATCCTTGGCATTGCTTTTGCCGATGAGATGGAATACGCCCCATTTTTGACCTATGCGCAGCAGCAAGGCTTCCAGGCGGAGGAAAAACGCGGAAACGCCGGCCTTGTGATGGAGCTTCAAGAAGGTGATCGTCAGCTGGAAATTCACGCCGTACAGTGCGGGATCGGGAAGGTGAACGCAGCGAGCGCCGTTTCCTTTTTAATTGCAGATAACGGCGCGCAGATGGTCTGCAACGCAGGCCTCTCCGGCGCGGTCTCCGGGCTGCGGCGAGGTGACCTCGTAGCCGGGGCAACCTATGTGGAATGCGATTTTGATCTCAGCGCTATCGGAATACCGGCCGGCCAGAAGCCCGGGCAGGAATGGGTTTATCAGGCGGATAAAACGCTTCTGCGCCTAGCGCTTGCACACCCTGGCCTGCAAGAAGGAAAATTAGGCACCGGAGATTTCTTTTTAACGGACGTCGATCGCAAAAGGGACTATATTGAGCGCTTTGGCATCACCGCCTTTGATATGGAAACCGCAGCGATCGCCTCTGTTTGCCACAAATGCGGAATTCCCTTTATATGCCTGCGTAAAATATCGGATGATGCTGACGACTCTGCCACGGAACAATACCGGGAAATGAATGAACGGGCGGAAGATACGCTAACCAACGTGCTACAAGATCTTTTTCACCGCATTCTAACGGAAGATGCCCTTTGGAACTGAATCTTCCATACAACAATAGAGGGAAACGCGTGAAGCTGCGTTTCCCTCTATTGTTACTATATGAAAAATTTACACCGTTGCCGCCCTTTTCAGCGCCGTATCGCCTGGGGTGCGGCGGCCGGAATCATCTGATAAATTTTATCATCACCATCCACCATGCTGATCGGCACCTCCGGTGCCAGCAAGTGAACATCTTCTACAAAATGCGCGCTGTTTTCCCGCGGGAATCCCATTACGATATTGACAGCGCCCTCCTTGACAGCGTGTACTGCGGCAGTAATCGCGGGGCTGTCGTTAAAATAAATCGTCATCTCCGCATTCACTGCCTTTGCCTGCTGGTGCAAACGCTCAAGCGTATCAGAGTTTGGCTGGAAGCACTCCTCCATCCGCTGTACGCTGACAACCTGCAACGGTACTCCTTCGCCATCCGCGATCTTTTTACCCGCCCGAATCAGCCGCTCACAATCGGGTTGGCTGGTCACGCACACCAACACGCAAGCTTTCTTTGACATGGACTCACCTCCTTCTTGCTTCCTTCAAGGTACATCCATATCATACCGCTGATATGTTGCGGGTTTTGTAAAAAACAATGACGAAAGTATAAACTTCTCCGCCCATTTTTCACAATTTTTCAACATAAGTTTCATGCATAGTGACCAAATCTTGCCTTATGATTCCTGAATGGCAGAAATAGCCGTTTGATTCTCCCGATCGGATGGCACAAGGCCGATGTAGCTTTTGCCAGCATTTAGATGAAGCTCTGACCCATCGGAAGCATACAGCTTCAGCGGGCTGGCAGGCGTGTTCCCCTTTTTCCAAGTGATCTGCTCGTACGTGCCGTTTGATGCATAAATTCCGTTGCCTCCAGTTAAATCCATATCAATGCACCCGCCCGCATCCCCCATGCTTTTGACCGGGCAATAGAGCACAAGCACATTGGTCACTTCCATCTGTTTGCCGCCATCCTCCGTCATTGGCTGGCCATTCAAGAAGTTCTGATAATGCCCGGAGGCCGCATCATACCGGAACGTATGTTGATAAGCATTTGAGAAGGAGAAGGCCACGCTTTCACATGTGCCGCCGGAAAGGCTTCTAGGCTTACCCTCTTGCGCAAATACAAAGGGAGCTCGGTTCGCCTGATTGGCCTCGCTCCTAAGGTTGAGCCTTTCGAATGCCTTCGCAAGCCGCTCTCCATCCGTGCATCCAGTATGTTCCATGCCCACATTTCGGGTACGATCCCGATAAAAATAGGTATTTGAATAGGTCATCCCATCAATATCGTCTACATTGCGCTGCTTGAGCGCATCATAGGCATACACACTTCCACCCCAATGCACAAAAACAGCATCGAGTCCCTCCGCTATCTCTAGAAAATCGTGCCGTGCGCTACGCACCGAACCAATTTTGGGGATGCTCTGCACATCCGCAAAAAGCCACATCATTCTAGTGATGCCGCCCTCCGCCAGGCCCTCCAACACAATATCCGGCGCACACAGCCCCCACTGCGGGCGGGCTGCGGGCGCATTGTTGATCATCACCGCCACTGGGCGCCGGCCTACCGCCGCCTCCCGAAAGCCAGACAATCCAGTCAACGGGTTCACCGTCTGTTGCGTTTGCGCCTGTTGAGAACCCTTTGGCACAGTGGAGCCTTCAAGCTCCTCCCCATTCCCGCAAGCGGAGAATCCGATGGCCATCGCAGCAAAGAAAAGGACCGCCGCGCAGAAGGCGCGCGCCCTTTTTCCCATCATCTTTTCACAGTCCATAACGATTCATCCCTTCACCGGAGCCGCTTAGCAAATACCCCGCCACGTGCCGAAGCGACCCTTCATTTTTCAATCCTTTGCTATCTATTATAGCGGTTCCACGGCTTGGGTCAAGAATGAATCCTGTCAAATAGAGAAAATAACTGCAACACGATTGCTCTCGTGAGCGGCACTATCTCTGTTTTGTATGATTACAACAAGCTTTGCCTTGTTTCCGCCTATCGTGGAGAGGATGTTCCGGCAAAAAACTTTTGGCAAAGCGCATGCCATAGGCTCTCGTAGCATCGCCTCTCCACGGGAAATATGCTTGGAAAGAGACAAATGTCACACCGGAAATGCCGATGCGCTTTTCGCAAGTTAGGCGCCGTGAGCAATAGAACGATAACTTCGTACGGCGCTATTTCTTTTCGATTGGAATCCAGACCTCGTAATATCTATTTTTATTCCGCTGATCATGATCCGTCCAGAGGTGCAGCACCTCAATGACCAGATCCCCCCTTTGCCTGTAGCCGGAGCTGGGCAGCCATGCGTCAAAAATCAATTCCTCAAGCTTTGGGAACTCCTCCCAGGCAAGCCCTCCGGGTTCTGTTTGAAAGGCTGCATAAGCCCCAGCCGGAATAATTTGCTTTTCGAGCGTATTTTTTTGCACGCTTGTTTCTGGGCGCGCAATCATATAGTTCCCATTTTTCCAAATGCCGTACCAGATACCGTCATAAGCATGGTTAGACGGTTGATTCCAATGCCCTTCACAAATCCGCCCTGGAACATCGTCACAATCATCCGCCCACATAATATGCCGCAGCTCTTCTCTGGTTTTGTAGCCCTGCCCGTCAAACGGTTTGGAAACACCATAAAGTGTGGTTTGCTCCAGTTCAAGCATTCTAAAATTCATTTCTTCCGCTCCCTTAATCCTTATGTGAAAGGAAACCGGCGGATATATCTTCAATGGCTGACGCGAATCCCGTGCCTGCGTGGGAGTGAGCCCGTGCTGCTTCACAAACGCTTTTGTGAAGGAATCGGCGCTATCATAGCCGTATTTCACCGCGGCATCAATCACCTTGATGTTTGACTCGCGCAACTCATATGCCGCGAGAGACAAACGCCTGCGGCGTATATATCCATTCAGTGTCATTCCGGTCATATAGCTAAAAAAACGCAGAAAGCTATCCTGCGTGACGCATGCGATTTGCGCAAGTTCCTTCAGAACGACCTGGCCACACAGATTGGTTTCAATATATGCCGCCGCATCGTTGAGCTGTTTAAGAATATCCACCTGCTCACCTCCGCTTATAATTTTATCAAAAGCTTAAATTTTTGTCCGTCTTTTTCAGGGCAGAATGGAAAGGAATGCTTGAAGAGATGCTTCGGCTGACCAACAGATGCATCATCCAATTTGCCCGTTTAAAACTGATGGAATAATCGTCAATAAAAGAAAGGTTGATAAAATAGCCTTCTTCATTCGCCCTGTGGTAGGAGGCGTTTTCTCGGGGGCGAGAAAACGCCCTCCATCCCATAGGCGGATGAAGGGCAATTTCACCATAAAACATTCAATTCCGTGTTGACTGGGATCACACCAGCCACAGCCCCTATTCTTTCAACAGGGCAACCATAACAGCCTTCTGCGCGTGCAGCCGATTTTCCGCCTCATCGAAGATTTCCGCCGCATGGGCCTCCAGCACCTCCGCCGTGATCTCCTCACCTCGGTGGGCAGGCAGGCAGTGCTGCACCATGCAGCCTTCGTTCGCAGCTCCCAACAGCTTCTCATTCACCTGATAAATCCCCGCAAAAGCGGCGCGGCGCTGCTCTGCCTCGCCCTCTTGGCCCATGGAGGCCCACACGTCGGTAAAGATCACGTCCGCATTTTCCGCCGCCTTCATCGGATCGCGCTCAAGCGTAAAGCCGCCGTTTTCCGCTGCAAAATCCAGCACTTTCTGATCCGGGTCATAGCCCTCCGGGCAGGCAACGCTCACCTTCATCCCAGTTTTCAAACCGCCGACGATCAGAGAATTCGCCATGTTGTTGCCGTCGCCAATATAGCACATTTTGAGGCCTTCTAAACGGCCTTTGTGCTCCCGCACAGTCATCAGGTCGGCAAGTACCTGGCAGGGATGGCAAAAATCTGTCAGGCCGTTGATAATCGGGATCGAACCATATTCGGCGAGCGCCTCCACTTCCTCCTGCGCGAAGGTGCGGATCATGATGCCATCGAGATACCGGGAAAGCACCCGCGCCGTATCCTGCACTGGCTCGCCACGGCCGATTTGCAGATCGCGTGCGCTTAAAAACAGCGCGCTGCCGCCGAGCTGGAACATGCCCGCTTCAAAGGAAACACGCGTGCGGGTCGAGGATTTCTGGAAGATCATGCCCAACGTTTTGCCCTCCAAATGGCGGTGCGCTATGTGGTGGCTGCGCTCATATTTGAGCTGGTCGGCAAGATTTAAAAGCTCCAAAATCTCCTCTGTGGACAGATCGAGCATTTTCAGCAAATGTTTCATGAAATCATTCCTTTCCGGGCAATTTTATTATTTCTCCGTGAGTACTTCCTTCAAAATGGCAATGCCCTGTTCCAATTCCTCCTGCGAGATTGTCAGGGGAGGCAGCAGGCGGACGAGCGTTTTCGCCGTGAGCACCAGCAGCCCCCTTTCCACACAACGAGCAGCAACCGCTTTGGCCTGCTTTGTTTGAAGCACCAGGCCAAGCATCAGGCCCATCCCTCGGATTTCTACGATTTCATCACATTTGGAAAGCGTATCCCGCAGGAACGCGCCCCTTTGGCGCACCTGCTGAAAGAGCGGCTCCTCCATGCGGGAAAGCACCTCGCACACCCCCGCGCAGACGATTGGGTTGCCGCCAAAGGTGCTGCCATGTGTGCCTGGCCCCATCACAGCGCCGAGCCTCTCCACACACAGGCAAGCCCCCACCGGCAATCCTCCGCCGAGGCCTTTGGCGCTCGTCAGAATATCCGGCCGCACACCGAAATGCTCCCATGCATAGAGCTTGCCCGTCCGGCCCACGCCGGTCTGCACCTCGTCGAAAATCAGGAGGATATCCTTTTCCCGGCAGAGCTCTGAAGCCTTGTGCACAAAATCCGCATCCAGCGGCTGCACGCCTCCCTCGCCCTGCACCGGCTCCATCATCACGGCACAGACGGTCTCGTCGATCGCTGCCTTCAGCGCGTCAAGATCATTTGCCGCAGCATAACGGAAGCCCGGCGGAAAGGGATCAAAATACTGATGCAGTTCATCCTGCCCGGTTGCGGTGAGCGTTTCCATCGTGCGGCCGTGGAAGGAATTTTTCAGCGTGACGATCGTCGAGCGGCCCGCCCCATAGGTATCAAAGCTATATTTGCGCGCGAGCTTCATCGCGCATTCATTCGCCTCCGCTCCGGAATTTGCAAAAAACACACGCGCAAAACCAGATTTTTCGCATAACAGCTTCGCCGCCTGCGCAATCACCGGGTTGTAATACAGGTTTGATGTGTGTGCGAGCTTTGCCGCCTGCTCTGCAATCGCCTGCGCCCAAGCCGCATCGCCATAGCCCAGGGAACTAACGCCGATCCCGGCGGTGAAGTCCAGGTAGCTTTCCCCTTCCGGGCCGAAGAGCTGCGCGCCCTTCCCCTCCACCAAAGCGGCGTTAAAATGCGCATAGGTAGGCATCAAATATTGATCCGCCGTTTGTTTGGTCTCTTCATATGTCATAAAAAACCGTTCACCCTTTCGCATAGGATCGCCTTTCTTAGATAAACATCGTTCCTACCCCTTCATCGGAAAACAGCTCGATGAGCAGGGAATGCGGGATGCGCCCGTCCACAATATGGGTGCGGTGCACGCCGCGCCGCACTGCTTCCACACAGCACTCGATCTTGGGGATCATGCCGCCGGAAATGATGCCCTGGTTCTTCAGCCCCGGCACATCGCTGACGTTGACGACCGGAATGAGCGTTCCCTCATCCTCCTTATCCCGCAGGAGGCCGCGCACATCCGTCATCAGCAGCAGTTTTTCCGCATGCAGGCAGGCCGCGATGCGTGCCGCTGCCGTATCGGCGTTAATATTATAAACATCCTCCCCATATCCGCCGCCAATGGTGGAGATGACGGGGATATAGCCGGTCTTTAACGCATCGTTGATCGGCGTTACGTCAACGCTCTCAATTTCGCCTACGAAGCCGAGATCCTCGCCTGAATGCTTCACCGCGCGGATCATACCGCCGTCCAGCCCGCATAACCCCAACGCCTTGCCGCCGTGCGCGCCGAGCAGTTGCACGAGATCCTTATTGACCTTGCCCGCGAGCACCATCTGCACCACGTCCATGGTTTCCCGATCCGTATAGCGCAGCCCTCCCACAAAGCGGCTTTCCTTGCCCAGCCGGTCGAGCATAGCGTTAATCTCCGGGCCGCCGCCATGGACGAGCACCACATGGATTCCTACAAGGGAGAGCAGGACGATATCCGTCATCACAGCGTCCTTGAGCCCCTATGATCCGCCTCCCTTACCCCCCTGGTAATTCTTTGCTTTCCCGCCATATTTGATGACAATCGTTTTCTGATAATATTTCTGGATATATGGAAGCGCCTGCACCAACACCTGCGAGCGCTCAAAATTGGATATCTCCATATGTGCCGTCACCCTCTTTTTAAAACCGTCCTCTTATTTCTCCTTTACCGCCCTATTAGGTGCGGTAATCCCCGTTGATTTTCACATAATCGTATGTCAGGTCGCATCCAAAAGCCTCCGCATGCGCCTCGCCGTCGTGCAGGCGCACATCGATCTTGATTTCCTCCTCCAGGAGGACTTGCTTCGCCCGCTCTTCGCTGAAGGGAATGCCCGCTCCGTTCTGGCATACCTCCACACGCCCTGCGGGGGAGGCGAACGATACATCCGCCTTCGTCACATCAATCTCCGCGCCCGCATACCCCATCGCGCACAGCACACGGCCCCAGTTTGCGTCCGCGCCGAACATCGCCGTTTTCACAAGCGAAGAACAGATCACGCTTTTTGCCACCGTGCGGGCGGTGTCCTGGTCCTTTGCGCCGCTGACCTCGCATATCACCAGCTTCGTCGCGCCTTCGCCGTCGCGCGCCATCTCCCGCGCAATGCGGATGAGGAGGGTGGAAAGCATCTGTGTAAACAGCGCAAAATCCTCATTCTCCGAAACAATCTCCCGGTTCTCCGCCTTGCCGGAGGCCAGAATGCAGGCCATGTCATTGGTTGAGGTGTCGCCGTCAATGCTGAGCATATTGAAGCTGTCCGCCACCGCAGCCGACAGCGCCTTTTGGAGCATCGGGGTGGAGATCGCCACGTCCGTCGTAATAAAGCAGAGCATGGTCGCCATATTGGGATGGATCATGCCGGAGCCTTTTGAGATTGCCCCGATGGTGCATCCTTTACCGCCGAGCATAAAGGTAAGTGCAAATTCTTTTTTACGGGTATCCGTCGTCATGATCGCCTGTGCCGCATGGTCGGAGCCCGCCTTGGAGAGTTCCCCGATCAGCTGCGGCATCCCCTGCTCCACCGGGCTGAGGTCAAGCGGTTGGCCGATCACTCCCGTGGAGGCTACAATGACGTCCGTTGGAGCGATCCCAAGCGCCTTGGCCGTGATTTCACACATGCCCCGCGCTTTTTCAACGCCATCTGCATTGCAGGTGTTTGCAATGCCGCTGTTGCACACCACGGCGCGCGCTTTGCCATCCGCCAAGTTCTGCTTCGTCACGGTGACTGGCGCGCCGCACACCAAGTTCTGCGTGTAAACGGCGGCTGCATTGCACAGGCAGTCCGCTGAAATCAACGCGAGGTCGCGCTTCGATTTGTTTTTTCGAATTCCACAGTGAACGCCTGCCGCAGTAAAGCCTTTTGCCGCGGCAACCCCACCGGGGATAAATGAGCATGTTACCATTGATAGAACCATCCTTCCTGCCTAGGTTAATCCTTATGCTTCCTGCGGAACAGCGCAAGGCCGCCGAACCCGCTGATAATCGCCATATAAAAGCCTAAGTTGTAGAAAAAACCCGTGTTGTTTGCCTCATAGATCTGATAATCGCCAAACAGGGAGAGCACCAGGGAAACCGGCGCGATCCAGCCGTGCCAGATGCCTGTGAAGAAACCGGCGGCATCTGCGGAAGCCACTCGGTGCGGCACGCAGCCACCCAGCAAAAACAGCATGCAGAGCACCAGCAAAACAATTGCGGCCCATTGTCTTTTTTTCATGGCAGGTTCCATCCTTTCCTGAACGGCAGCCTTCCGGCCTGCCGTATTTTAAAAACAGGTGGGAATCATATGAAGCCCCGTATCCTCCGGCAGGCCAAACAGCAGGTTCATATTCTGCACCGCCTGACCAGCTGCGCCCTTGACCATATTATCAAGCGCGGAAACGACGATCAGCGTCCCCGTCCTGGGATCAAGGTGCAGAGAAATATCGCAAAAATTGCTGCACCGCACATTGCGCAGGTTTGCGGTTTTCCCCGCATCCAGCACACGGACGAACCGCTCAGCGTGATAAGCATTTTGGTAGGCCTCGCGCAGCTTCGCTTGTGTTACGCCCTCCTTCAGGCGGGCATACATCGTAGAGATAATCCCCCGGTTGAGCGGCAGCAGGTGCGGCACAAACACAACCTGGAGCTTTTCACCGGCCACGTTGGAGAGCGTCTGCTCGATCTCCGGCGTGTGGCGGTGCGCCGCAATCTTATAAGGGGAGAACGCCTCATTGCAATTAGGAAAATGCGCCGTCTCACTGGGGGAACGGCCGGAGCCTGTCACGCCGGATTTCGAATCGATCACAATCCCCTGCGGCTCGATGAGCCCTTCCCGCAGAGCGGGCGCAAGCCCCAGTGCCACGCTGGTGGGGTAACAGCCAGGGTTTGCAAGGATTCGGGCCTTTTGTATCTCCGCCCGAAACAGCTCCGGCAGCGCATAAACTGCCTGGCTATGCAGCTCCTGATGCGTATAGGCCCCGCCGTACCACTGCGCATAATCCGATTCTTCCTTCAGACGGAAATCCGCGCCGAGATCAATAAAGGCCACATCCTTCTCCGCGCACTGCGCCGCGAATTCCTGTGAAATTCCATGCTGCACACAGGCGAAGATAACGTCGCTCTTCTCGATCGCCTCCTGCGCGGAGCAGCAAGGCAGATCGCACAGCCCGTAAAGGGAGGGGTACACCTCGCTAACCGCCTTTCCCTCAAAGCTAACCGAGCTGACGGCCGCAAGTTCCGCCTGCGGATGATTTAACAAAATCCGGATCAGCTCAACGCCCGCATAGCCGGTGGCGCCGATGATACCTATTTTTATCATAAATAGTCTCCTTTTTATTCGCCTTTCTGCATCAAAGCCCGCACGCGCTCTGCCTGCGCGCGTACATTTTCCGGCGCAGGGCCGCCCAGCGGCGTGCGGTCGGACACGCATTTTTCCAGGGAGATCGCCTCATACACGCCTTCGTCGAAGAGCTCGCACACTTCTCTATAGGCTTCCAGCGGCAGCGTTTCCAACGTTAAGCCCTCGCGGATACAGCGGGCCACCAGCTCTCCTGTTGCCTTGTAGGCATCCCGGAAGGGCAGGCCCTTTCCCACCAGGAAATCCGCACAATCTGTTGCGTTGATAAAACCGCCGGCAGCGGCCTTGCGCATATTTTGCGGCAGCACCGTCATCGTGTCAACCATCGGGATGAAGGCTGTCAGGCAAAGCTTCACGGTATCGAACGCATCGAAGATCGCGTCCTTATCCTCCTGCATATCCTTATTATAGGCCAGCGGCAGGCTTTTCATCACCGCCAGCAGCGTCATCACATCGCCAAACACGCGGCCAGCTTTGCCGCGCACAAGCTCGGCAATATCCGGGTTTTTTTTCTGCGGCATGATACTGGAGCCGGTAGAAAAAGCGTCGTCCAGCTCAATAAACTTGAACTCCCAGGAGCACCACATCACAATTTCCTCGGAAAAGCGGGAGAGGTGCATCATGAGAATGGCCAGCGCCGAAGCGAGCTCAATGCAGTAATCCCGATCGGATACGCCGTCCAATGAATTTTGCGAAACGGCAGAAAATCCAAGCAGAGAAGCAGACTGGGCCCGGTCGATCGGGTAGGTGGTGCCAGCCAATGCGCCGGAGCCAAGCGGACAGACATCCATGCGCGTTTTCGCATCCGCAATCCGGCCAAGATCACGCTGGAACATCTCTGCATAGGCCATTAAATGGTGGCCGAAGGTGATCGGCTGAGCACGCTGTAGATGCGTATAGCCCGGCATAACCGTGCCGGCATGCTCCTGCGCTTTTTGGCAGAGCACCAAAACCAGCTCCTTCACCTGCGCTGAAAGTGCATCACACGCATCGCGCAGATAAAGCCTGAGATCGAGCGCGACCTGGTCGTTTCTGCTGCGTGCGGTATGAAGGCGCTTGCCCGCCTCGCCGATGCGGGCGGTAAGCTCCGCCTCCACAAAGGTGTGGATATCTTCCGCATCGGGATCAATCGCCAGTTTCCCGCTTTGAATATCCGCAAGGATCCCCTGCAACCCGCCAAGGATTTCATCCCGATCCTTCTCGCTGATGATCCCGCAGGCACAAAGCATGGTGGCATGCGCCATACTCCCTTGCAGATCTTGCTGATACATCCGGCTGTCAAAGGAGATGGAAGAATTGAAATCATTTGTTTTTTGATCGGCCTCCTTGGAAAAGCGGCCCGTCCACAGTTTCATTGCTGCGCCATCCTTTCCCGATCCCGCTGCTGGCAGAATCGCCATAAGGGCGTGCCGCAGAAAAAAGCTTCTGCAAGTGCCCGCCCCTATGCTCTCATCACATCATTGATTGCATGGAATCCCTTATTTACCCTCGCGCTCCGCGTCGAGAATTGCCTTCACTTTAATCGGAAGGCCGAAGAGGTTGATAAAGCCCTCAGAATCCTTCTGATTATATACGTCATCCTCATCAAAGGTTGCGAACGCCTCACTGTAGAGGGAATACGGGGAGGTGACGCCCGCATTGATCATATTGCCCTTGTAGAGCTTGAGCTTTACGTCACCCGTGACCGTTTGCTGCGTGCTATCTACAAACGCGTCCAGCGCCTCGCGCAGAGGGGTGAACCACTGGCCAAAATAGACAAGCTCTGCATATTTCTGCGCGATCAGCTCTTTGTAGTGCTGCGTATCACGGTCAAGCGTAATCGTCTCGAGCACCTCGTGCGCACGGTACAGGATTGCTCCGCCCGGATTTTCATACACGCCGCGGGATTTCATACCCACGAGCCTGTTTTCCACGATATCCGCAAGGCCGATGCCGTTTGCGCCGCCAATCCGATTGAGCGTTTCAATCATGCTCACGCCGTCGAGCGTTTTGCCGTTGAGCATTGTAGGCACGCCCTTTTCAAAGTGAATCGTCACATAGGTGGGCTCATCGGGCGCCTGCTCCGGGGAGACGCACATCTCCAGGAAACCTGGCTTGTTATACTGCGGCTCGTTGGCCGGATCCTCCAAATCCAATCCCTCATGAGAGAGATGCCAGAGGTTTTTATCCTTAGAATAATTGGTTTCACGGTTAATTTTCAACGGGATATTGTGCGCTTCTGCATACTCGATCTCCTCTTCGCGGGATTTGAGATCCCAAATCCGCCAGGGAGCAATGATCTTCATGCCCGGCGCAAACTTTTTGATCGCCAGCTCAAATCGAACTTGGTCGTTGCCCTTGCCCGTGCAGCCGTGGCAAATCGCATCCGCACCCTCTGCCAAAGCGATCTCAACCAGCCGTTTGGCGATTAAAGGACGGGCGAAAGAGGTGCCCAGCAGATAATCCTTTTCATAAACAGCGCCCGCCTTAAGCGTCGGGAAGATATAATCCTCGACAAACTCTTTTTTTAAATCTGCGATATAGAGCTTGGAAGCGCCGGTTTTTTTCGCTTTTTCCTCCAGGCCGTCAAGCTCGGTTCCCTGCCCCACGTCTCCAGATACGGCGATCACCTCGCAGTTATCATAGTTTTCCTTCAGCCAAGGAATGATGATCGACGTATCCAAACCGCCGGAATATGCGAGCACCACTTTCTTAATATCACCCATTTTAATTGCCTCCTAACGGATTTCTTTATTCAAAATTATACACCTAATATTCATTTTTTCAAGAATTTTTTGCATAAATATTCGCTTATTCTAGAGGTTCGTACATTTTACCAACTCTATCTCAACCTATAAATATATTTTGGTAAAAAATCCTCCTCCACGATTTTCTCTTTCTCATTATACCGATACGAAGTGGAAAATTCAACCGATTAGCACTTATCATTTCATTAAAAAGCGCGTATAATAGGATGGAAAAATATCATTTCATTGAAAAAGAAAGAGGGTTGATTGCAGATGCAATTTCAGGAAATCGATATCCGTGAGATAAAAGAAAATGCCATCCGGCTTATCCGTGATGAATGGGCGCTTATCACCGCAGGCGATCAAAAAAAGTGGAATACCATGACAGTCAGCTGGGGCGGAATCGGCGAGCTTTGGGGGAAGGACGTTGCAATGATTTTTATCCGCCCCCAGCGCTATACCTATGAGTTTATTGAGCGGGAAGATTATTTTACCATGAGCTTTTTCGAGAAAGAGTATAAAAAAGCGCTATCCTTATGCGGCTCCAAATCCGGCCGCGATATCGATAAGGCGAAGGAAGCTGGGCTAACCCCCCTTTTTCTCGGCTCGGCTGTCGCGATAGAAGAGGCAAAGCTGGTATTTATCTGCCGGAAAGTCGCGTATCAAGATCTCGACCCAGCTGGGTTTCTTGATCCATCGATCGATCCATCTTGTTATCCCGCCAAGGATTATCACCGTATGTATGTTGGAGCAATTGAACGCGTGCTTGTTAAAAAATAACAAATTGTCATCACGCTTTTCCTCCTATTAAAATCGCAATTCTTCCATCGTAGGGAAGGAACGATTGATAATATACCCAAAATACCCTTTTTCAGGCTATATCGGTGCTTTTGATATAGCCTGATTTTTTTATTTCCTTCTTGATGTTGAAGATTATTCACATTCCTATCTCAAATTTGCCCGAAAATGCTATACTTTTACGGTAATTTAGAGCACAAAGGAGAAAATTTCCTTTTCTCATTTTGGAGAACATTTGAAAAGGGGGGAAAAACATGGTTACTACTAATATTGTTAGGAAGGTTGACCGGGTTGGCCGCGTATCTCTGCCGTTATCCTTGCGGGAGCGTCTCGGTTTTGCAAAACAGGATCCTTTGGAAATGCATGCAGAGGAAAACCGTATTATTGTGCAGCGATATATCCCGGCCTGCTTCTTTTGCGGCAGCGGTGAGGGGCTGAAAACATTTCACTCCGTTCCGGTTTGTGCTGCATGCCGCGCAGAGCTTCGGCAAAAACATGCGGAATAAAGCTAGGGTTAAGGGGCGCCGGGGCCGGCGCCATCAATAAAGGAGGGAGCACTTATGGAAAGCTCCAAAAGCACCATATGTAAAGTGGATAAACGAGGGGGGATTTTTCTTCCCCTTTCCATGCGCAAGGCCTTTGATATCGCTCAAAATGTCCGTTTAGAGTTTTCCCCGCAGGATGATGGCACGGTAGTGCTCAAAAAGCTGGATTCTGCCTGCTTTTTTTGTGGAGAAAAGGATTCTCTGGTGAGCATGCATGGCCTTTCCATCTGTGAAAGATGTAGCAATCAGGTTGCTGCATTGGATGAGGAAGAGGTAAAATAGGAAAACAATCCGCAAATGCGCCAAGTGATTGCCTTAGATGTTCGATGATGGAGCACATTTGAGCACAGAAGCAATTTCTACTCCTCGTGAAAAAGTAAAACAGCGGCCGGCCAGATCATCAATGATCTG
>OGPH01001341.1_pt1 | contig 18944 bp, 18 predicted proteins | sample 1552891 | NCBI WGS metagenome assembly OGPH01 (sample SAMEA2580272, study PRJEB22360) | human gut metagenome | biome: human gut; feature: human-associated habitat; material: faeces | place: Denmark | collected 2008/2010 | reverse complement strand
AACTAGGATTTTCTAGTTTATTACTGTTCAGTAATTTTCTTTGTATAAAACAGACAAGTTAAAGGGACTTGCCTTTTATCCAAGTCAAGCACAACTTGTCGTTCTTCTGAACGTTCAAAACCTCTATGCTCATAAAATTGATAAGTGCAAGCATTATCTGTGTATAAATAAATAAGTTTTCCGCTTTCATCTTTTTCAAATGCAGACAATAATGCTGTTCCAACACCTTTAATTTTGCAATCAGGGTCCGCGGCAAGAAAAATTATCTCTCCATCAGGTTTATTCTTTTGACAAAAAGACTTATACATATCTTTATTCGCTTCATCATATTCTTCAACACCTTTTCCCGCCACAAGATGCTGAAGCCAATCAAATATCTTCACATAAATTGCTTTTGACACGCTGTAATAACGTTTTGGCTCATTCTTTATTTCTGCAAGTAAAACACCCACAAAAATATCATCTGCATAAGCACCATAAACTTTTGTTGCACGATTTAGTTCCATATACCAGAAATATTTTGCATACAAATCTAAAATAACTTTGCTATCCATATACCAATCCAAATGCATTCCCTGAATTGCAAATTTCTGAGCTTTTTTGTAATCTTGTTTGCAAACTTCTTTTATCTCAATCAATAGCTTCACTCCTACAACTTCTCATTTGTATATTTCTTTTATATTACCATATTCTTTAACATCTAACATCAGTTATTTTCAAAAAAAAGGGTATATCACTTCCGCAATACACCCTCAACATTCACAGCGTTCCCTTTCTATTTTAAACAACAAGCAAATTCCTCGTTAAGAGGTTGGGTAATTTTCTTTACCCAATACTCTACCCAATCTGTACCCAAAATAGCACGATATTTTATGAGATTTTACAGTAGTTTATAACACTTGTCAAAATAGCTAGAAACCGCTTAAATACGCTATTTAATTCGCTTTTTATCAGTCCAACGATTGATAAATTAGTTTCCCATCTGTTTTGCGACTTTTGAATTACATTCCAGCCTGATTTGTGAACTTTGAAATTATATTCCTGCCTGTATTGCTACTTATATATAATACAGCTATGTATTTATCAGTATTTTCAAGAAATTGGTCTTTCCGGCTAATTAACGATTTCCTGTGTTCCCCAATTTTTAAGTTGGGAATGATTCTGAGCATTTGTTGCTTGATTTCAATTTCATTTTTTCTTATTTGGGGAATCCTTTTTATAAAGTTGGGGAGTATTTTTGTTCCCCAACTTTATAATCAGCAATGACTCATAGCTGAAATTCTCACTTTTCGAATTTCTTCATTATAATATTCTTCCAGTGTCTGTGTCTTCGCCACTCCAAATTTCTTAATGTCTTCTTCCATTATATTATCCAGAACATATGTATAAATGTTTTATATAATGCTGATACTCGAATGTCCCATCAACCTCTGGACAACCTTCGGTTCCATTTTTTTCAAAGTATCTTGTAGCAAACGTATGCCGTAAACTATGTTGGTGGAAGTCCCTGATTTCTCTGGGTTCTCTATTTTCTTGTACTGCCAGAACTCCTTCTTTTTCTCTCATTCTCTTTAAAGCCTTTTTAATTTCTTTTTCTACAACATATCTGACGCAGGGACTTCCCATACCTGTTGTAAATACCAAATCTTTTAAATCATCCGTACTTCTCCAGCGACTGCCCAGTTCCTCTTTTAGCTTATTCTGTTTTTTCTTCTGAGCTTTTAATATTTCTTCCATTTCTCCTAAAAACGAAATCTCTCTGATTGAATTTACCGTTTTAGGGGTTACAAGCATCATTCTCTTTTCTCCATTATAATAACTACAACTCAAGGAACGTCTGACGTGAACTACTTTCTTTTTAAAATCTATATCGCTCCATTTCATTCCACCAAGTTCTCCAACTCGGACACCTGTAAGACACATGAAATAAAACATTTCTTTATACCAGCTATCCTCCATCTCACTCAGGAAATTGTCCTGTTCTTCCTGGGTTAATGCAATTTCTTCTTTTGATTGTTTAAATGTCCAAGGCACTTCTACAATCAAACATGGATTTACTTTAATCAATTGGTTTCCTAATGCAAAATCTAAGCATTCTCTTAAACGCCCCAATGCTTCTCGCATTGCACTGTGCGATACTTGATTCTGTTCCATATAAATTGATTCTAATTCCGTTTACAACCGCTCTTGCTTCATATGAACCGTTCTTCTCTCTAACTCCTCTTGGTAATGCTTTTGCCGTAATTGTTTTCTCCTGAAAAACTCCTTATCTGTTGCTCCTTCAAATTACCATTCATAAACGTGCAAAACAAACATGCGAATTTTTGTTTTGCATTCTTAACTCACTTTCTGACCTGTGCCAACAGCCATTTATCCAGTAAGAGCTTATGTGCATAATTGCGATTGCCAATTTTAACAACAAATATTTTTTCATTTTTCTTCATCAATTCTCTAGTTTTTGTCATCCCAAGATTCAAGTAGGCTGCCGTTTCTTCTACATTCAATGGTACCTTTTCTTGCTCCACATACTACCCTCACACTTTCTTCTTTCTTAGTTGCTCTTTCATACAAACTGGAATCCCAGATTTCTGACTGTTCCAGATGTCTATCTACTACATTCAAATAAGACATATCCTGTAATTCAAAACTATTAAACTCTTCGTACAATGTTCTTTCTATTTCCATACATTTTTGTATTTCTTCACCGTCTTTAAATAAAATATAATGTTTCCCATCCTTCTCATATATTTGATATGGATTATATTTATCTTTTCTTCTTTTAGGATGTCTTCCTTCCATGTGTTTTCCTCCGATTTGATCTTTAGTGTTTAAAATCAAATCGGTACATGGTGGTGACCGACTATGTAGATTACAATGTTCGAAAATTGTCGAATAAAAAAGTGCTACAACTCGTTCAAAAATTGATAACGGACTTTTTTTTATTTTTCTTCTCTTTCTTTTCTATATTTAATAAAATTTTTTATTGCAAGTACAACCAAAACGATTACACAAAATATTGTAAGGTCCATTGAATAAACTGATTTATTGATTATTTTTGCTATTATAAAAGTAATTGCCAGAAATAGAAAACCTCCGGCTTTAAAAATATTGTTACTCATTTATACTTTCCTCGTTCAAATTAATATCGTCGATTTCCGTTCTCATCAAATTCACGCTTCAAAGCTCTTTCCAGTAATCCGATTGTACCAAATAATAAAACTCTCTATAGCTTCTACCGTTTCATTCCACTGGTTCTCTGCACTAATACTTGCATCATTATCACCTGACTGTTTTCCGTAACTTCCAAACTGTGCATAGTTTCCGCCCAGAATTACCTTTTCCATATAATTTTCTTCCTTGAAATACTTTCTGCCAGACTTCACTTTTGAAATATTCAGCCAACTTGGAAACTATTGGCTCATATGCTTTTGTATCAACCTTTGCTCCCGGATAGAAATATTTCATATAATCTCTTTCGCATTATCCTTATCCTTTTAAATGATTTACTCAATAATCTCATATTGTAGCATTTCATATTTCAGCTTTGTTCCTTCGCTTATTCCTTCCGGAAGTAAAGCTCTTGCCACCAACTTTAAATTTTCACTTTCAATATCTGTTCTTTTTAAATTAGCATAATCGCCATCAATACTATCTACAATATAATAAAAAATTTGCATTTCTAATCTCCTTGAGTTGATTTATTTTGCTTTTAATATATCTACAACATGATTTGAAGCACCTATCAAATCACTTCTTTCACAAGTTGCTAAGTGATATTTAATAAATATTTTATATTCTTCTTCCGAAAGATTCTCTATAATATTGTTCATATATGTTGCTGCTCCATCAGTTGCAATTAATTTTTCACGTATCACATTCTGGCCTGAATTTACTTCATCAATATCCTCTATTCTTACCAAGTCAAAAATTTCTTCAATATTTGATTTAAATTTGTAATCTTGTGTTATTTTATCTAAATATTCCATTATATGTTTTTGCTCAAATAAATACTGAAGTACTGTTGCCTCGTTCAAAACATACGCAACAAAAATATGTCCGCCTTTTTTCGTAACACGTATAGCTTCTTCAAGAACTTTCTTCTTATCTTCCATTGTAAACATATGGTACATTGGTCCTAAAATTAACGTGACATCAAACTTCTCATTTTTAAATTTTGAAAGATTAAGTGCGTCTCCCTGCTCTGCGCATATATTCATAGTACTTTTTATTTTAGATTGTAACACTTTTACGTTATGTTCCACAAATTCTACTGCATTAACACTATATCCCTTGTCCGCATAATGTAAAGAATATCTGCCCGTTCCAGCACCTACTTCCAAAATTGAATCACCCTCTTTTAATACATTATCTATGTATTTAGTCGTTGTAATAAATTCTATATTACCTACTCTATCTATCAGTCTCTTTTCTTCATCACATACATCCGTATAAAATTTATTTAGCATTTGTTCCCTATTCATTTACTCCCCTTTCAACTCTGTTTCTTCAATAAATATTTACATTCTAACTTTAGTGTATCATAAAGAAATCAAAAATAAATAGATACTTAATTGAATTTTTGACGATGTACCCCAAAAAGAAAGAGTTTTTAAATATCGTGGTATAGGGCATAAAAAAGCTCCAACGTTAATTAATCACAAGTTATAACCAATATATTATAATTTACTAGTTGTAACTATTATAATAACTAATGCGTTGTAACTCGCACAACAAATAATTAACGTTGAAGTTTTCTATTTCCTCTTATTTAATTTTAACTTTCTTTACCTTTGACCATTTGCTTGCGCCAACTGCTTTCGCTCTTACAAATAGTTTCTTTTTGTTCTTAAGTTTCTTATTCTTGATTGTTACTGTAGTTTTCTTGACGATTTTGTTTACAAGAACTTTCTTAAACTTCTTTGTTTTTGCAATCTGTATCTGATACTTTTTAGCTCCCTTTACTTTCTTAACAGAAACTTTAACTTTGCCTGCTGATTTTTTCTTGATTGCAGATTTAACTGTTGTTCTTCCAAGTTCTTTTGCCGGCTTTTTAACGTTAGGTGTATCCTGTTTTGTTGTAATTGTAGGCGCCTGACCGTTTTCTTTAATGTTAAGAACATAAGAAATGTTGAACTTTGTTTGAATAATAGGATTTCCGTTATTGTCTACCTGATTAGGTGCATTGTGAATATCAAAATTTCCTTCAAACTTTGCATTACGATATCCTTTTTCCCCTTTTGTATCGGCTGAAAGTGACGCATTTACAGTAAGTTTTTCATTTTCAAGCATTTTTGTAATTGGAACATATTTAATTTCATTGCCGTCTGCATCTTTAGTTGTTGTCTCTGTTCCCACAGTTTCAATGCTCTTTCCAAGCTTCTTAAGATGATCAACTGTACCTAAATTTTCTGCATCTAAATATCCTGCAGGATATGCTTTATAGATTTCGTCAAAACCAGGTAATGCGAAAATTGTTGTTTCAATAGAATCAACTGCTGTTTTTGCATTTAACTGCAACGCCTTACCTACTTTTCTAAATAGCTCAGGAAGTTCTGCATTTGTAACAGTTATTGTTGATTTTGTTCCGTCCTGTTTTTCAAAACTTGACAGCACAGGATTAATAAAACCAATTGCAAAAGTTGACAAAGTTTTTACTGTTGCCATTAACTGATCATTTGTAATCTTAAATTTAGGATCAGTTTCTTCTCCATATTCAATGTCCTTAATCTGACCTACCATATCTGCATAAGCTTCGCCATCTTCCTCAGTATATACAGTAAATGATTTAATTAATCTTGGATTAATTTTTTTGTCTAACTGAAGATTTAACATATCGCATACATCTAATGATATTTCATTTAATGCAGGAATTCCAAGAGCCTTGTAAACCTGTGTTGACGTAAGCCCTGTGTATGTAGCAATTATGTCTGTCAACGCCTTAAGGTCAATCTTTACCTTACCATTGTCATATTCGATAGTTGTAACTTTCTGCTCATTTACCTTTGCAACCTTTCCATAAATTTCCAATGAAAACTTTTCAGGTGTTACAATATCAGAATTAATTCTTAATGTTCCGTCAAGGTTATCACTGCCTATGGCATAACAATTATAGTCCGTACCATTGGTAACTCCTAACCCGTCTGTAAATTTAATAAACTCTTTTGCATCCTCGGTAAGATAACCATTTTCATCATAAAAGTCTTTGTTGGTAGCATTAAAATAAAAATCTCTTAACTCTGCAAAAAAGTCATATGCTATTTCATCTCCCTGTAAATTTAATTTTATTACTCCATCTGCTTTTGCATCTGAAACATCTGACATGGCTACAGCCTGATCAAAAACCGACTTTGTTGCTGCCTTTGTGTCCACACAATAACCGCTAAGCATACCCACTGTCAATGCTGTTGACAATGCAATGCTCACAAATTTTTTCTTAAACATTCTTCTTCCCCCCATCTGTATAAAAAATATGTGACATCATACCGGTCTATTAATTATATTCATCTTATGTCCATAATATTACATGAAAATTAATTTTTTTCTTTCTGATATACAGATTGAAGGAATGACAGGCAATAATATTCGTCAGCAACTGAAAAAATTGACAGATGCTGGTAAGGTAAACGTTTTAACAAAGGTATCTATTATAAAAATTCTTCCCATGTCCTTCCATTCAAAGTTTTTGCAATTTCTTCTTTAGTAGCTGCTTCTCCGCTTTCATTCACATATGATACTTCTCCATCTACCAATTCTGCTACTATCGTCTTTTTCAATTTGCCAATTGCCCTAATACTTTTTCCTTTATATAATCCAATATATCCATGATTTGAATATCCTCTAGATGCTTGATCATAATAAAAACCACACTCCACATTATATTCAAGTGTTGTTCCTGCAACAATTGCTCTCATCCATTTTTTATCATCTGGAATTAATTTCTCTTCAAAGCAATATTTCTTATAATCATCTAACACAGCTACAATTTCCGAATCACGTTCATCAACTATATCTTCCATTGAATTAACCAATTGTTCAAATGTAAGATTTACATGCCTTATATGTGTCTTTATTCTATCAATATTGTCTTTATTATACTTTTTTAAGGCTCTTTCAAAATTTTCTTTCAACGATTGTTTCATTGGTTTAGGATCTAATGTCAAAAGAACCTTTATTTCTTCTGTTCCAAATTGTGTAAGATGTCTTTCAAGCTGATTTTGATAAAATTGATTATGTAATTTTGTCTCAACAACTATCTTAAAACTTTTCTGACTTATAATAGCATCCGGTACACTCTCATCTCCAACAACTTGAAGTTCAAAAGTTATTTCAGGTGTATCATCTTGCCCTAAAATTAAAGAATTTAACATTGAAAAAAATTTATCAGCATTATAATTATATAAACGTGACAGCATCAACCTCGTATTTGCTGTATCAACATTTTCCTTTGAATGATATCTTTGAAAATAATGTATCTCCATAAATATAAATCCTCTCAGTTTGTTTATAAGCTTATCGTATATCACTTTTTATAGAATAATTATATTATTATCTCCACACAACTTCTAGAATTGATTTAATTATATATCTTATCAAAAAAAAATATATATAACATCCACTAGAATATTAAATGTTCTATTTTTAAATCTCTTCTCTATAACGCACTTGCTATGAATTTTCCCTAAATTTATTTAATTCTTCTATACGAACGAGGCTCTAAGTCAAATCTATAATTACATAAAGCAAAATCATATAAATCTATATTTTCTTGATTTTTATAATTTATAATTGTATTTATATCAACATAAAATTCTTCTGACGAATACGCCTCATTTGCTGACATCACCTTATCATATTCCCTAATTTCTCTATACTGTTTTGAATTTTTCTTTTCAGTTTTACCTTGTCGCACTCCCATATAAATTGATAATGGTTTTTCAAATGAAATCAACTTACCACTGCAACCTTCTTTAGACTTATCGATATCTATAATTCTCCATTCCTGTTCATATGACCAGTCCTCACACTTTGTTAAAATTGACTGGTATAAAGTACCTTCTTCGGCATTTCTAATATCACTTATTTGTGGCATTTGATTACTATAGATTACCGGAAATATATTATATTTTTCTATTAAATCATACAATCTATACCCTACACATAAACCTGTATGTTGTTCTGCATAGTGACTCCACATTAACATAGAATTATTTCTCTCTGAAAAGCATGCTACAAATACCATACTCTGTAATTTTTTCGATTGTTTATCTCTTTCATATTGTTCTAATTCTTCTTTTTTTGCAAGGTCATGCTCAGTACTTCCATCATATATCTCTTTGCTATGATTGTTATAAAGAAATGCACAATCAAATGGATCATTAAACTCTCCAGCTTGACTCAGCCATAACGCAGGTTTCTCTTTCGCTATACTATTCCAGTTCCTGTTTGTTCCTCTCTGATATTTATAAATTACATCATCCTTAGAAATATTGCATAAAAGCACTTTTCTTGCATTTTGTAAGTCTCCCTGCTCAATACAACTTCTATATTCTGAAAACCAATCTGTATTTCTAATATTTTCCATTACAATTCTCCTTAAAACCCTTTTTTAATATCACAACTATTTTCTATATATTATTTTTTTATGTTAAAACGTTTTAATATCTTTAATTCCTGATTAACTTAACTCATTATTTATTTTTAACCACTTACAAAATTCATCAATTTCGTTTATTAATGCTCTATACAATGCAGTTCTCCACGAATTTTTATCAATCTTCTCCGCACACTCTTTTATCTCATTCAATGACGATTTAACTTCTTCTTTGTTTGTTTGCTGCAACTGTTTTCTATAAATTCCTTTTACATTCTCTAATTCACTTATTGCTCTTGATGAAAACGTTTTATCTAATTTATGTATATCCATATGTGTTTGATATTTTTCCCATATATTACTATTCTTTTCTTTGCAATATCCATTACTATACGTAATACAAACTGAATCTATATAAAATTCAACTTTGCAACTAACCCATTCATCTTTCATTACATCTAAGTATGGATTAAATGGCTGCTTGTAATAATCTGGGCTAAATTTAGCCCCTTTACCCATATTACAATCACGGCACATCGGAACTAAATTAATTGGAGTAACACATAATAATGGGTACTTGCTTTTAGGTAAAAAATGATCTAAATTTGCAACTTTTCCATCACCACAAATCGGACATCTTCCCCCTGCATTGCCTTTTATTATATTATAATATTTATTCCCCACAGAATCTTTTGGTACAAATTTTTGCGTATATAATTTTTCAATTATTTCTTTATGCTCTTTTCCCATTTCAATATGATGAAAATTTTTAACATTAAACGGCACATATCTCTTATAGTTCTTAGAATACTCTTCAACTTTATCTATGTAAGAAAGTGCTATTTGAGTATATGTTTTTTCCTTTTCAAAGCTATTGGCGCATTCCATATATATTTTCTTTTCACTATCTGTTATCGGTGGTTCCTTTAATCTTATCAATCATTCTCTCCTTTTTGTGCTAATAAAGCTCGAACTATACTTCTTGCTTCATCTCCCAATTCTCCATTAAATCGTTCCAAAACCTCATCATATGTATTGTTCTCGGCTACAACCTTTCTTAGCAATGCATTAAATCCTGATTTTTTCACTTCATATCCAAATACTTCATTTGTTAAAACACCTACATTAGTACCAAATGTTTCAACTTGTGGTCTATTTCCCTGTAAATAATCTTCCTCTCGATTAAGAATCCATACACATGACTTTGGTATTTCTTGTAAAACAATCGGGGAATGAGTGGATATAATAGCAACACTATTACGTTTTATTAACATTTTTGATATTCCTCTTATCATTGAAGATAACAAAGGAGGGTGAAGATGATTTTCCGGTTCATCTAAAAATAGTATAGTTTTTTCTGCTAACTGATCTATACATCTAGTTACTATTGATAAAACTTCTTTATGACCAGCACTCATATTATCAAATATTTTTTCTATGTTTTCTGTATTTTTATGAGATAATAAATTACTTTCCGTTAAATTTCCTCCAATGTTATATTTTCCAAATAAAAAGTCTCCATCTGTACTCTACATCTCTATTATAGTAATCCAATCTTGTTTTTTTGTCTTATTAGACATACAGCTCTTAAAACTATCTATAAATTTATTTTTTATATCATCTAATAAATTTAGTTGCTCATCATTCAATCCGTCTCCCTCATATTTTTTTTGCACACCTATGTACTTGAAGTTTTTGTAATCTTCAATTTCTGAATAATCATCAAATGGACTAAATGATACACACATAATGCTTTCAAAATATCCTAACTTACTATTATCTAAATTAGGATATTCAAACTCACCATTGGTTTCCTTATTACCACAAATACTCTTTATCATATTTTTTATTAATGTTGTTTTTCCCGTCCCATTACTTCCTATAAGCGCATGTACATTTGTTGGTGGTAATGAATCAGGTTCAACTTCAAATCTAAGTTTACAATCCTGATACCCTTTTTCTTTTTGTTTAACTATGTAATTAAAAGAATATGAAGTAAGTAGTGCTTCACCATGAGAAATCCTATGAAATTGATTAACACACATATGCACTGATACAAATCTAAGCAAAGAACTATTAAGAGCTCTCTGATTTCCATACTTTTCTAATAATTTTAGGTTGTAAGCTATATCATTTAACTCTTCAAATATATTTTGTTCATACTTTTCTTCTATCTTTCTCACTTTTTGATAGCTTTCAGCAGATTGCCATAAAGAAAAAAAGTCACTAGATAATTCTACAAAAGATTGTTCTAAATAATCTTTTGTATATCCCTCATCAATTCCACTTTTTGCAATTTTTATTGATCCCAACTCTATACGTTTTCCTTCTTTATCAACATATATTGCATCAAACAGCGTTTTGAAGCCAAAATCATCCCAACTGTCAGGTTTAAAAATTATAACATTTCTATCCGTAACGTTATATGATGTAATCAAATATTTCATATATAACTTTTCTCCATTCCTTAATTCTCTGTATTTTTCTATAATAGTCTAAACAAACATCCTTAAATATACTATAATTCCTCTACCAATTCTATCCATGTAGAATACCTTTTTATTACATTTTTTCGTTGTAGTACATCCAAAACAGCATTTATATTATTTTCGTTTAAAATACATTTTCCCTCATCAGCATATTTACACAAATACTTATCTTCATTACATGCACCTAGTTTTTTCTTAATTTCATCTATCAAATTATTAATCAAAATTATTTTACTCTTCTTATTCATTTTTTCAATGTATGCATATATACATACTTCTTCCGGTTCTAACTCAAATTTAAAAGTGTTCATAAATTTCAACACATCCGAAACTACTCCTAAAGGTGTAAATTTATTTGCAAGTAAAAGAAGCAATTCTAACGTTTTCTTTTTTATGTTGACACAATAGTAACTAGTTTCTTCAGGAATCATATAGTTCAAATAATAAGCACTATTTCTTTCACCCCCAAAAGAAACTACTTTCTTAAAATATTTGTCATCAACACAATTATTGTATTGATTGAGTACTGAAAAAATTTTCTCTGCATCATTTTGCAAAAAACCATACTTCTGTATTTCATAGATTATTTCATTCTCACTTAATTTATCTGCATAACTGGCACTATCTTCTGCAACTAATAATCCTTCTGTAGCATTGTCTGTATCATATTTTTTTACTTTCTTAGTCTTTTCGTTTTGCTCATTTTCCCTTTCCATATCATTATTATCGGTCCATAATTCACACTGCGTCATAACTGTCTTAACAGCATCATCCATACCTTCCGGTGGATATTTATGTTTCTTAAGCAGACGTTTAATCATCATTCTCATTTTTGCACGAGCTGAATCTCTTTTTTGCCAGTCTATTGTTCTGTTTTTTCGTAATGTATCCGCTAATTCTTTTGTAATCGCAATCAACTCTTCATTTTCATAAAAATCTTTGATGGCTTGTGGTTTAGTCAACGCGTCATAAAATGCTAATTCATCCGCTGTTAAACCTAACTTCTCCCCTTCTTTACTTGCTGATGTAATCTGTTTAGCGAGATTGAGAAGTTCTTCTATTACCTGCTCATTTGTAAGCATTCCATTGAGATACCTATTCATAACACTCTGTATAATCTCGCTAAATTTTTCAGATTTAACTACATTTGTTCTTCTGTATACATATACCTGTTCTGCTATAAGTTTCTTCAATAATTCTACCGCAAGATTTTTTTCCTTCATTTTAGATATTTCTTCTAAGAATTTAGGAGCAAAAAGTGAAAAGTTTTGAGATACATCTGAAAATAAATTAATTACTCCGTCACTTTTTATGCTCGCTTTTAATAATTCATTTATTCTTGCATTCATTTCCGGAAGAGAAATCTTCTTACCCTGTCCTTGATTCATTAATCTTGTCACAAGTACTCTAACTGACTCAAAAAATGCTGCTTCAACACGCAAAGACTCTTCTACCATAGATGAACAAAGTGATAACGACTGTTTCAAAAGCAATGCCTCTTTTAAAAACTCTGTTTTTTCTTCCTCTTTTCCTATATCTACTATAAAGTTTACACCACCGCTTATTGCTTTTGATCTTTCTAAATCTGTTCCTGTAATGAATTTAGAATAATCATATTTGTGGAAGAAATCCTGACATATAGATAACTTTTCCAAAAACTTAGGGTATGCTACTTTTGCAACATCAGTGTCCCCATAATTCTTCTTGTCTCTAGTAGTATAATCATTCATTGCTTCCTTAAGAGCTGATGCAATACCTACATAATCAACTACAAGTCCACCTTCTTTATCTTCAAAAACACGGTTAACCCTTGCTATTGCCTGCATAAGGTTATATCCTTTCATTGGTTTGTAAACGTACATAGTTGCCAATGAAGGTACATCAAATCCTGTTAACCACATATCAACTACTATTGCAATTTTAAATGGACTATCGTTGTCTTTAAATTTTTTTGCCATTTCTTCTTTATGACGTTTATTGCCAATAATTTCTTTCCATTCTTCCGGATCTTTATTACTGTCAGTCATAATTACTCCTACTTTTTCATTCCAAGTAGGACGCAACTCCAAGATTCTCTTATATATTTTCATTGCAATAGAACGTGAATATGCAACAATCATTGCTTTTCCCGTAAGAATATTTGCTCTGTTATTTTCATAATGATCCAAAATATCACAAACAAGAGAGTCTATAGTCTTGTCATTTCCAAGAATTGCTTCCATCTGTCCCAATTGCTTTTTACTTTTTTGAACAACTTCCGGATCTGCGTTAATTGCCATAAGATCATATTCCTTGTCAATTAATTTAAGCGTTGTTTCGTCAAGTTTTAAATTAATAACTCGGCTTTCATAATAAACCGGTCTTGTAGCCCCATCTTCTACCGCCTGTGTCATATCATATATATCTATGTAATCGCCAAAAACTTCTCTTGTACTTCTATCTTTCATAGATATAGGTGTACCTGTGAATCCAACATAAGTAGCATTTGGCAAACAATTTCTTATAATTCTTGCAGTTCCTATTACTATCTTTGCTTCTTCATTTCCATCCTCATCTTTTACCATTTTGACCTTTTCTTTTAAGCCATACTGTCCTCTATGAGCTTCATCAGCCATTACAATAATATTTCGTCTTTCTGATAATGGCTCTTCTGACTCTTCAAACTTCTGCATTGTAGTAAATATAATTCCGTTAGCCTGTCTGCCGTCTAACCAATCCTTTAGTCCAATATCATCTTTTGACGCATTCTTTCCAAGTTTTCTACATGTAGCATGAACAGGCATTTGTCTTAGAAATTTACTGCATTTTGCAAACTGACCAAAAAGCTGGTCATCCAAATCATTTCTGTCTGTAATAACAACTATTGTTGGACTATCTAACGCTTCCTGTAACAAATGTGCATAAAATACCATTGAAAGAGATTTTCCTGAACCTTGTGTATGCCAAAAAACTCCACCTTTTCCATCTGTAACTGTGGCTTTCTTTGCCATTTCAATAGCTTTGTTTACAGCAAAATATTGGTGATATCCAGCCAAAATTTTATATTTCTTTAAACCTTCATCAGAAAAGCAAATAAAATTCTTAATAATATCCAGTAATCTTGCCCTATCAAACATTCCTTCAAAAAATGTATCAAATTGAGCATACTGTGTATTCTCATAGCTTCCATCTTTCGTCTTCCACTCCATAAAGCGGTCCTCACCGGAAGTAATTGTCCCTGCCTTAGATGTTAATTGATCACTTATTACACTTATGCAATTATAAATAAACATAGATGGAATCTCGTGTATGTAATTTCGTATCTGCGCATAACCTTCTGAAGCGTCTGTTTCTTCTCTAGATGGTGATTTTAATTCTATTAATACAACCGGCAATCCGTTAACAAACAATATTATATCCGGTCTCTTATTACTATTTTCAATAAATGTCCATTGATTTGCTACAATAAAAGAATTGTTGTCTACATTATTATAATCCACAATATATGCTATAGATGAAGCTTGTTCTCCTTCAACTGTATACCTAACAGGGATTCCATTTTGAATATATTCCATAAATGCTTCGTTTTTCTGTACAATATCTCCATTATCGTAATTTTTTAATTTATATAAAGCATCAGAAATAGCCTCCTCAGGTAAAGAAGGATTTAATCTATGCATATATTCAATTAACACATCATTATATAACGGACTATAAAAATCTCTTTCAACTTCTGGTCCGTAAACATACTCATATCCCATATTCTGGAATAACTCTATTAGGGAATTTTCGTAGTCAGCTTCTGTAAATATTGTGGACATATGTATCACCTCTATTTTTTCTCGTTTATAATATCTTTTATATTCTTTGCTTCTTCGCTATTATCATCTTTACATATTGCACTGTAAAACTTTTTAACATCTCCATCTTTTAAAATGTATGTTACCTGATTATTTTCCAATGCAATCTTGAATAATTTTGCTTTCTGATTTTCTGACCATTCTTTAATTTCTAATAATTGTTTAATAACTACATGAGTATTAGCAAAACTTTCACTATCTTCAAGTTTATCTATTAATTCTTCTTTTCTTAGTTCCTCTTCACTCTGTTCTTTTGTTTCATTTATTTTTTCTGAAACACAAGAAAAATGAAAGTCTTCTAATTTTTCATTTGCAATAGTTCTGTCAATTATTTGTTTTACCAACTTTTCTAACTTTGAGCCTGCTGTATAGTCTGCCGGAGCAAAATACTTTATTCTATCCTCATCAAGCATTCTAAATACTTTGGACTTGTCTTTCGTTTCGGCATTATACACTCCTATAGAATGTCCTCCATTTACGTTTACAAGCTTCATACAAGGTATATCTGTGTCACTATCGCCAATATACACCATATTTCTAAAAGGTATATGATATTGATTAGCTTCAAAATGCGAATTTACCTCTTGATTATTTATGTCAAGAACTCCTTTTACAATTCTAAACAAAAACTGCGTTTTATTAGTATAATTTATTACTTGAGCCGGCCATACCGCCTCTCCTCTATCATCATAATAAAATGAACTTGCATATATCTTTTTAAAGTGCTTAGCCACTTCCGTTCCTTCAATCATTTCTTTTAATCCAGATGAAATAATATAATGCTCTACAATAACATCTTTGGTTGTTCCATATTCATTAATCCTATCAAACCATATTTTAACACCAGGAAATAATTTTACTTTGCTTCCCTCATCACGTAATGTTTCTTTGTTGAATACTAATTTTCCTCTTGATTTGTCACGCATCATATACATATACGCAAGATTTTGATCCATATCATTATCTGCAGCTAATTTGTTTTATTCTTTCCAGAAATCCGATACTTCGTAATTAACAGACTGTATATATCCTTGTGCCTGCATATCATCTGGTGATAAAGTCTTATCAAAATCATAGCATATTGCCAAAATTGGTTTATTTTCCATAAAATCATCCTTTCTTTAAATTATAAAAGTTGTAAACAATAATTTAGTAGCTTAAATATTGATGTCGGAGACATCAATCTCACCAGACATTAATTTAGGCAACAAGTTGTCTCGTAAGTTGGAAAGGCGTATAGTTTCAGCTTGCAGGGATTCTATTTCTTGATGCATCGGCAATGCTAAGCCGTGAAATCTCTGTATAATATCGAGATTACTGTGCAAGTTTAGCTGTTTTATTAAAACTTGACTTATATTCTGCTGTGCAGAACCTACCGCAAGATTTATGATTTTTTGCTGTGACTCATATGCAATCTGAAACAGGTATGTATATGGATAATTTTCGTTATAGAGAAGTGCACAGACTGCTTGGTTACAAGTCATCGGTTTAGAAATAACACCATATGCTCCCACAGTAGCGCCATACATAGCAATCAAAACGCTATGTTCTGGCAAAAGTTTCGCAGATGATTTTTTTATTGCTAAATCGTTAATATGCTCCTCAGTTTCATGAATATAATTTCCGAGCAGTTCTTTGGATTTCACCCAACAAATTGAACTGTCAGAATAATACTCATCATGCTTCCGCGAAGGCGTTCCTCCAGATGTTGTAGCAACAACATCTCCAAGAGGTGTATCCATAGCAGAATCACAAAAAAAACTTAAATAGAGTATATGTAGTTGCTGAAGTAAATTATTGTTTATCTTTTTATTTTCGTTAATCTTAGCATCAACAGATGAAAGAATACTAACTAAAACATCTTGCTTTTTTCTATCTATCAACGGAATAGGCATTTGATTAAAAGTCTTAGCATTTATATTTCCACGAGTACTTCCTGTATTAAATGAGTTAATCCAATTCTTATATTGTTTAGATTGGCAATAATATTTTACATATTTAGGATTTACCTTTTTTTCATCAATACTATATTTTATAAGAAAACCCGCATACACAAATTCTCCATCCGTTCCATCATAAAAATAATTCCTTCCTGTGCTTGCTCCCGTTCTTGCAAAAACAATATCATTAGGTCTTAACAAATATTGTTTAGCTTTTTCATCATCAACTGACTTCAAATTTTGCAAATCTAATGTTCCGTCATCTTTTATGTCTGTAATCCTTAAGTAAGTATATAACTTATCTGAGTATGGAACCGCTTTAGCTCCTATGCCATACGTACCTCTTCCATCTATTGTAATTGAAGACAACGTTACTGTTTTTTCAACCATCATATCTTCCTTTCTATTATCCAATATATTTCCTATGCGCAATTTTAACATTGCTCTGTTTTACCATTGCATACTGTAATGTTGTATCTATTTTTCTATGCCCCAAAAGTTGTTGAAGTTGCTCTATTGGCATTCCTTTGTCTATTGCCATAGTTGCAAGTGTTCTCCTAAACTTATGTGGATGTACTTTTTGTAATCCTAACAATTTTCCAAATTCTCGTAATCGTGACTCGATTCCTCCAATTTTTAACCTTTTATAAGGTGATTTCAGTGAAACAAACAATGCCGGATTATTGTCCTTTCGGCTTTCTAAATAGTTTTGCAAATGTATTTTTGTTCTAGCATCAAAATAAACAACTCTTTCTTTACTTCCTTTTCCAAAAACAATGCACTCTCTTTCGTTAAAATCTATATCATTTCGATTTAGCAAAACCATTTCACCAACACGCATCCCTGTTGATGCAAGCATATCTATAATTGCCAAATCTCTTGCTTCCTTACAATTGTCTCTCATCATTTCCAATGCTTCATCTGAATATGTTTCTTTTATATTTGTTCTTGTATTTATTTTATGTATCCGCCTAACAGGACTTTTTAATATATAATCCTCGTCCTCTAACCATGAAAAAAAACTTGATAGAATGCGCCGTATATTGTCTATTGTAACCTTGCTTGATTTTTTTCTCTCTTGATATTGTGTCAAATACATTCTCACATCATCTGTACTAATCCTTTTCACGTCTTTATTCAGTTCAGCCAACATCTTATCAATAGTTGCTTTATAATATTTTAATGACTTCTCTGAACAACCTTCTATTCTTTTTGCAGACAAAAACAACTCCACAAAATTTTGTTCCACTTCTTTATCTTCTGTCACATTGCCATTAATCTCGTATTTTGCAAAAGTATATTGCAAAACATCTCTTAATTTTTCACCTTGTGCATTATTCAAAAATGGTAACATTTCTTGAATAATATCTTTGATTAAATTATCTTTCATTCTATGTTCTCCTTTTTAAATATTTTTTAGAGAACAATTATAGGTGGACGTTCCCTTTGTCAACTCCTGCCACCCACAAGAGTCATGGGATCTATTTTAAACAATAATTTATTTGAGCAAATGCAAGCCCTTTACAAAGCGTGGTTTATTGATTTTAAGCCTTTTAATGGCATTAGACCTGAAAATTGGAAAGATACAAATATTTATGCTATTGCAAACATAATATATGGTGCACCCTTTGCTTCCAAGTTATTTAATACTGATGGACTTGGTAAACCTATTATTCGAATTCGTGATTTAAAAGAACAATTATTCGTCACATTCACTACAGAAGAACATCCAAAAGGTCATTTGATTCACCCCGGAGATATTGTTGTTGGAATGGATGGCGAATTTCGTCCATACTTATGGGGAAATGAACCAGCGTGGTTAAATCAACGAGTTTGTATTTTTGAAAATAATCGTCCACAAGGAAAAGCATTTGTCCTTTATACAATAAAACCCCTTTTGAACAAAATTGAACAAACACAAGTTGCTACAACAGTAATTCACATTGGTAAAAAAGATTTTGATTCATTTAGAATAATCCTTCCTGATGAGACAACACTTAACAACTTTGATTCAATAACAGCACCTATGATGAGTCTGTGAAATAAAGTCTGTAAATAGACATTCTATGATAAGTGATGGAGCTGT
>OGPH01001339.1_pt1 | contig 18961 bp, 10 predicted proteins | sample 1552891 | NCBI WGS metagenome assembly OGPH01 (sample SAMEA2580272, study PRJEB22360) | human gut metagenome | biome: human gut; feature: human-associated habitat; material: faeces | place: Denmark | collected 2008/2010 | reverse complement strand
TGTTTTGGCGTGTTCTTTTTTCAATGTTTGGCATACAGCTCGGAAATCGTTGCAAAACGAAATCCTTTTTCTTCCAGATAGTCAGAAAGACAGGCTGAAGATACGACTTCTTCTTTGGAAAGTTCTGGATGCCGAAAAATATAATCTGCTGTGTTAACCAGTTCTTCTGTGTGTTCCTGTATCCATGTGTGAATATGATCTGCTGTATTTGCGTCTTTTTCCTCGCCTGTCCATACCCCAAGTCCGCTCCCAAGCTTCTCCCCGGATAGCAGATATTTTCTGGCTGCTCTCTGCAGGCTGGTGTCCTCTGCATAGTTTCGGGGATCCGTCTCCAATTCTCCGAAAATCCTCTCTTCTGCCTCTCTCCCCTCAAAATCAACCGCAACAATATGAAACAATGTCTGGAGCTGCAAAATATTAGATTCCGGCTTCATAATTTCTTTGAGCCCCGGATATAAAAGCCAGGAATGACAAAGATATACCTGCTTCTCCTTCCAGAATTGTTCTGCCTGACGAAATGAATCCAGACAGGCATCAAGCTCCAGCTTCTCTCCCTGCGGGATATGCACGCTGATCACGGGATCTCCTTTGTGAACCGATATCCCGTCTGTCTGTATCTCCCATAAAGACGGGATCCTCTCAAATTCCAGACGCCCAAGCCGAAACAGACTCATATCCAGATGTCTGCAAAACCAGTCGTACTGCGCAATCCCATATTCTCCATACGCTTTATAACAATTTTCACACCACAATGTCAGATCATAAAACGTATCCCGGTAAACCCGTCTGGAAATCCCCTGTTCACAATACCGATCATAAACCTCACAGGCCATTTTTGAAAAACAATATAAAAATACCAGCCGGAAATCTTCTCTTTTTTTCACTGCTTCATAAAACAAATTCACATCTCTGAGAAATAACTCCCGCAGCTTCTCATATTCCCCTTCTGTGATCTCCAGCTTTTCAAGCTGCCGCACAGCGTCCGGCATCAGGGATATTTCCTCCCAAAATTCCAATAATTTCATTGTGCACCTCCGTTTTTTGTTTTCCTCTGTTGATTCTATCTGTCAGCATACTTCATTCTTGTGGTATTTGCAATTCGTTTTACGTCTTCCCTTTCTCAATCAGATATATATATACAACATTTTGCACATAATCATAGAAAAATCTACTAAAAAATTGTATAATATATAAAAGTTTATGAAAGAGAGGATTCACTATGAAGCAAAATAATATATTAGCAATGATCCTGGCGGGCGGACGAGGCACCCGCCTGCATGACCTGACAAATAAAGTGGCAAAACCCGCGGTTTCATACGGCGGAAAATACCGTATCATCGATTTTCCACTCTCCAACTGCGCCAACAGTGGAATTGATATTGTCGGTGTGCTCACGCAGTATGAATCGATCTTGCTGAACAGCTACGTTGCGGCAGGCAGACGCTGGGGACTGGATGCCAAAGACAGTGGAGTCTATGTACTGCCTCCACGTGAGAAAGCAGATTCCAATCTGGATGTATATCGGGGGACTGCCGATGCGATTTCCCAGAACATCGATTTTATTGACACCTACGCTCCGGAATATATTCTGATCCTGTCCGGTGATCATATTTATAAGATGAATTATGATGCCATGCTGAATTATCACAAAACCTGCGGTGCAGATGCCACGATTGCTGTGATCGAAGTACCGATCAAAGAAGCAAGCCGGTTCGGGATTATGAATACCGATTCTACAGGACGTATCGTAGAGTTCGAAGAAAAACCGGAACACCCAAAAAGTAATCTGGCATCCATGGGGATTTACATTTTTAACTGGAAGCTGCTTCGCAAAATGCTGCTGACAGATATGAAAAATCCGGATTCCAACCACGATTTTGGAAAAGATATCATTCCTACGCTGTTAAATGATGGGAAAGATCTTTATGCCTATAAATTTGAGGGCTACTGGAAAGATGTTGGAACAATCGACTCTCTCTGGGAAGCAAATATGGATCTTCTGGACAAAAATAATGCTTTGGATCTCAACGATCCCGCATGGAAGATCTATACGGAAGATCCGACAACACCTCCTCATTATATCGGACCAAACGTCGATATTAAACGCTCTTTCATTACCCAGGGCTGCATGATCGACGGTGAAGTCAAAAACTCCGTGTTATTTACCAGTGCCAAGATCGATACCGGCGCCAGAGTCATTGACAGTGTACTCATGCCGGGAGTGATTGTCGAAGCAGGAGCTGTCGTACAGCGCGCCCTGGTCGCTGACGGAGTGCGGATCGGGAAAAATGCCGTAGTAGGCAGTCCGGACAGCGAACATATCGAACTTGTTGCAAAACGTGTGAAAGGAGCAGAATAATATGAGCAAGGCATTAGGAATCATCAACTTTTCCGGAAACCACATCTGGGTAAAAGGACTGCAGTCTTACCGTCCGATCGGTGCCATGTCCTTCCTCGGAAGATACCGTGTCATCGATTTTCCGCTTTCCAATATGAGCAACAGCGGCATTGACCAGATTCAGGTGTATATTAATCAAAAGCCCCGTTCTCTTACCGAACATATCGGAACCGGAAGACATTACAATATCAACTCCAAACGTGGAAAAGTCCGAATCCTCTTTTCTGAAAACGGGATTGAAAACAGCATTTATGACAACGAAATTGCAGCTTACATAGAAAACATAGAGTGTATTGAAAGTACTCATTTTCCATATGTGGTCATCGTCCCAAGTTATATGATCTATACTATGGATTACAGCCAGCTTTTGCAGGAGCATATTGACTCCGGGGCAGATATTACCTTGCTTTATCATTCTGTTGACAATGCAAAGGATCACTTCTTAAACTGTGATCTTCTGAATCTGAACCGCCAGAAAGGTGTTCTCTCGATTGAAAAAAACAGAGGAAATGCAAAAAACAGAAATATCTTCATGGATACTTATGTAATGAAAAAAGAACTGTTTATCGACCTGATCAAAAAAGGGCATGATATGTCCTCTATGTACACACTGCCCCAAGTCATCAATATAGAATGCAGCGAACTGGATATCCGCGGAGTTTCCCACCGTGGCTTCTTTGCCGCCATTACAGATTTGAAAAGCTATTACGAAGCGAATCTTTCCCTGCTCGATTTTAAATCCGCCTTCAGTCTGTTTGATGATAACTGGCCGATCTATACAAAAACGACAGATTCCTGTCCGACTCAATATTTTGAGACTGCAAATGTAAAAACCTCTTTCGTATCCAACGGATGCCTGATCGAAGGCACTGTGGAAAACTCTGTGATCGGACGTGGATGCATGATTAAAAAAGGTGCTGTTGTAAGGAATACCGTTCTCCTTCCGGGCGCTTATGTAGGAGAAGACGTTCATGTGGAAAATCAGGTGGTAGACAAGCGTGCAAAGCTCTTACACGCCAAAGAAATTATTGCAAATGTAGACAATCCGGGATATATCAAGAGGAATGATACCGTATAAAGTAAAGCAGGATGCTTAAGGATTTATTCCTTGTCATCCTGCCTTATTTTTTCTTTTATCAAAAAATAATCTGAATTCCATTCGGTTGTAAAATTAAATCTGCAAGTTTTTCGCTGTCCAGAGAAATATGCAGAAAATTTCTGCCGGGAACTTTTATGTGATTATCTCACCCCAAACTGATATATTGTCGTGGTGTCGTATTTTTCTCCTTTTTTCAGTACCGGTGACGGGAAGCTTTCCTCATTCGCCGCATTCGGATAATACTGTGTCTCCAGACAGAAGCCGGAGTTATCGTGGTAGATCATGTTGCGTTTTCCTCTGACTCCCTCCAGGAAGTTTCCGGTATAGAACTGCACACCCGGAAGATCCGTATATACTTTCATGGTAATTCCGGACTGCTCTCCTTCCACCTCTGCAATCTTGCGCAGTGTCTGATCCCATCCATCGATGACAAAGTTGTGATCATATCCCTTGACCAGACGCATCTGATGATAGTCGGATGCCAGCTCTTCTCCGATCACTTTTCCTTTTGTGAAATCCATCGGTGTACCTTCCACCGGCCAAATCTCTCCTGTCGGAATCGAACCGGTCTCTTTTACCGGTGTAAACGAAGATGCCTGCAGTCTTATCCAGTGACGTCTTACGCTGCCGCAGTTATGTCCATTCAGGTTAAAGTAAGTGTGGTTCGTCATATTCACGATCGTTGTCTGATCAGATTCTCCTTCATAGTGGATCTTCAACTCATTTTGATCTGTCAGGGTATAGGTCACGGTAATCGAGAAGTTCCCCGGATATCCCTGGTCTCCATCCGGGCTGTCCAGATGAAAAGAAACACTGTCTTCCTCCTCTTTCACACAATCCCAGAGGCGGAACGCATAACTGTCCGGTCCACTGTGCAGGTTATTCTCTCCCTCATTTTTCGGAAGGTGATACTCTGTCCCATCCAGCACAAATCCGGCGCCTTCTGTCCGGTTTGCCCCCCGTCCGACTGCTGCCCCGAAGAAAGTTCCGTTCTCTTCATAATCCGATACTTTGTCATATCCAAGCACAATATCCTTGCGCTCTCCCGCAAAATCTTTCATCTCCACGGATACGATTGCCGCTCCGAGACTGCTGATCTTCACACGCATTCCCCGAATGTTGCGCAGCGTATAGGCAGTTACTTCTCTTCCATCTTTTGTGGTTCCAAATATTGTTTTTTCGATACTCATAAGCTCTCCTGTCCGGCATCTTTTCTCTTCCCCAATGCCTGTCCTGTTTACTTCATATTGTAGCTCTGTTTTGCCTGCTCCGCAAACACTTTTTCAGGAAAGTGGAATCAGGATCCGCAGTTCAAACCAGTTCTTTTTCAAATCTGTTGTCACAGAACCACCGTATTTCGCCGCCGTACTTTTGATACTCTTCATGCCAAACCCATGAAAGCGGCGATCTTTCTTTGTTGTGACAGGCATTCCGTTTTCAAACTTTAACTGCTCTTCACAATAATTCTCACACCGGATTCTGAGAAACTGTTTCTGCTTTGCAACGGACAGATGGATCAGCCGTTTTTCCTGTTCATTCAGCTTTTGCACACTTTCAATAGCATTATCCAGAATATTCCCAAACAATGCACTGATGTCCATATCTTCCATAAAATTCAACGCACTTCCGTCTGCCACACACGTCAGTCCAATCCCATTATTCTGACAATACAGACTTTTACTTGTCAGAACAGCATCCAACACTTTGTTCCCCGTCTTATTCTGGGCTTCATAAATCTTGATTTCTTTTTCCATCTTCTCCAGATACTCTACCGATTTTCGGCTGCCCGCTTCCGATTTCAAAAGTGCGATCTGATGCTTCAAATCATGATACTTCTGATTGACAATCTCGATGCTCTCCTGAGAAAGCTGATAATTTTTGTACTGCATCTGTAAAATATTCTGCAGCGTGTCCACCTCAAATTTCATCTGCAGCTCCCGCACCTGAATGTGGTACGCATAGAGAACCGCCATTCCACTCATATCTACCAGGGTCCGGATAATAAACATTTCCGCTGCAAACTGACTGCTGAACGGACTGTCCTTATCAATATAACTAAGGTTACTGACTGCAAACACCGCAGCTGTAATGATCAGAACCGTAAACAGCTCCCGACGATTGATATGGATTTCTTTGCCGCCTTTTTGCAAATACTTTTCCAGCAGATATAAAATTCCGAATATGACCGCATACACGACCACAAGGAGCACCCACTGTACACTTTTTGCATGATTGACCTGAAACGTTTTCACCGTATAATAATAGATCTGCCAGCCGAAAGATGCAGCAAATTCTCCACTGATAAACGCCCTCGCACAGTAATATCCGGCTTCAGCAAGTGAAAACTGACAGCATCGGTAAATATAAATCAAAAATAAGGTGACCGAAACCAACATACATGGAAGAAACAAACTGGTCCTCACCCCGTCCGTGACTTCCATAAATCCCACGATCGCCGCCAGAAATGCCAGATGTGTCACATACCGTTTTACACCCCGGATCCGTTTCTCATTCGTGCATGTCACAATAAATGCTGCCAGCCAGTATGCCAGCGAATAATAATATCCCGGAGTATTGATCATTTCCTGTACACTCATCTATTTTCCTACCTCGTTCATAAAATCATTGAGCGCATTTAAAAATGCCTTCTTTCTTGCGCGGCTTACCTGAATACAGTCTCCATTCACGGTGATGTCACTCCCCTGAAAATTTTCCACAAAATCCAGATTCACCAGATAACACCGGTTACACCGGAAGAACCGCTCTTCCTTCATGCCGTCCGCCAGACTTTCCTCTGCATCTCGCATCGTGCCTTTTGTTCTGTAATCCTGATCGACCGTGTGATAGATCAGATCATGGTCCTGCACCTCTACATAACAGATCTCGGAAAGATCCAGCTTCATCATACCGCCCTTCACCGCGATCGTCAGATATTTCTTCTCCCGCTTTTTCAGTCTCGTCAGTGCACGGTCGATCCGCTGCGTAAACGCAAAATAAGAAACTGGTTTTAATACATAGTCCAGGGCATCCACCCGGTATCCCTGTATCGCATACTGCGGCATATTCGTAATAAAAATAATCACAACTTCTGTATCCATCTTCCGGATTTCTTCTGCAGCCGACATCCCGTCCATAAATTTCATCTCTACGTCCATAAGAATGATATCGTAGTCCGCCCGATACTCTGTGACAATATCTTCCCCATCCGAAAATGTCTGTACGCTGATCCTCTCTTTACTCTCCTTCTCGTATTCTTTCAAGTAAGAAAGCTGCTGCTCTGCATACGCCGGATCATCTTCTACCAGTGCAATTCGAATCATTGTTTCGTCTCCTCTCAACTGTTTTTATCGGTTGTTTTTTCTTAGTATACCAAGCCTGTTTTCAAACGTCAAAATAAGGGTGCCTGTAATAAGACACCCTTCACTCTTCTCTATTTTTCCTCTCTTACTGTTCTGAAAAATGAAGAGATAATCGTCATGATAACTGCTGCCAGAGTACATCCCATTCCGATGATCGCACTGGACAAATCCGCCATAGTCTGCGCATTTCTTTCAAATGATAAAATAGTCGCAATGCTGTTCACTCTCAGGCGGACAAAAAATACAAATCCTGCCATCAAAAGCACTCCCGCCAGAATCGGAAGAATATCCAGTACCGGCATTTCCGGCGACTTTTCCTGTCCGGCCACAAAAAGAATTTCCAGAACCACCCCTGCCACAAGACATCCTACAACTCCCCAGCTGATTCCAAGATTGGAAAAATATGCCGTGTTGCAGTTGATCACATAAAATACGATTCCTGCTGTTCCGAGAATTAGTGCAAGCAGCATCAGATAAAAGCCTGCAGCCTGTTTTTTGATAAAATTCATAACATACCCTCCCTTAACTGTTTTTACGTCTCTTGGCATCTCTTATATACATCGCAGCTGCTGCCAGTGTAAGCAGAGCCAACACTGCCGATGTTGCTGTCAATGCATTATCATACCATGTACGCACATCCTTAATCTGTGAAGTCTCATCCAATCCATCCATTGCGTTGGAATTTGCAAGCGCATAATTCTGCCACATCATAACATTTTTCAGATCCTGCATCATAGACGCATCTTTGCTGACCGCCTCTGTGGTCCAGTAATTCCATTTTGCTGTTACAGCTTCCATATTACTGTCACCAGTATTGCAAGTCATCGTTACACCACAGTGTACCGCTTCTTTTAACACACTGTAGTTTGCATCCTGGATAAAGTCTTCTGACATCAGCCCCTGGAATCCCCATTCTTTGCGGAGAATATTCATCAGCAGACCATAATGTGCATTCCCTGCAGTACATCCGATTCTGTTAAATGTTGTCATCATACCAAGTGTCTGTGCATCTTCCACACTTACCTGTGTTCCACGCAGTTCATTCTCACGTGCTTTCTGCTCTGTCATAAATGTTGCAATACCGGAACGGTTGATCTCTGTATCATTGAATGCAAAATGTTTCGGCGCTATGATACATCCGTATTCTTTTCCTGCTGCAATGTAAGCTGCTGCCTGATATGCTGTCAAAATCGCATCTTCAGAATAATACTCATGGTTTCTTGCATTGTAAGGTGTACGGTGAAGGTTCGTTCCTGCACCCCAGAGGATTGGAAGATTTGACCAGATGGAATAATTTCCGGTCACAGCTCCGTACTCTGCAGCCATCTCTTTACTAAATGTCTGCGCAATCACTGTTTCATTACTCATTGTTCCGAATTTGTAATTCAGATTCTTGTCATCCGGATCGATGACATACGGATCTGCGGAATCTGTATCTGTATTTGCGTACTGTCCCAATGTATAAGAATTAAATCCGTTCGGTCCGTCATTCTGTACTGCCTCCGGAGACACGATCGATACAATTGATTTTGTACTGGTTCCACCAAATCCAGTACGGATCATCGCTTCTTCCAGTGTGATCTGATCAATCAAATCTGTCCATTTTTCATTTGTCAAGTCCGTCTCACCTTTCAGGCTTGCAAGTGTCAGCCCATTGTCCTCGCCAAATGTAACTTCATCCGGATTTCCCTGTTCCTTGATCTCTACCAGGTCATTTTTCATCACTTCGATCATTTCATCTGTTGCTGTCAGATCTTTATATGTTTTTGGCCAGGTTGCTTTCCAGTCACTTCTTGATAAGTACGTTACTGTATCCGGCATATAGTAGTTCAGATCCATATCCTGCAGCTGATTTTCTACCGCTGTTCCATTGTTTGAATATGCAAAAGTCTCAGAATCTAATGTATCCAGTATCCATTTCTTCACATTCGCTGCATTTCCTGCATCCGTCATTCCGTTCGCCTTTGTCATACCCTGTGCTGCCAGCACATTGTTGACCGCCTCATGAGAACCATTTCCGACTGTAAAATAATAGTCTCCTGCATCCAGGATCCAGTTTCCTTTTGTTCCCGCCGCATTGTCACATGTGCTGTCCCAGCTTGCCATATCCTGAGCATCTGCCGTAATCTCGACAGTAACAGATTCTCCCGGCTGCAGCACATCTGTTTTCTCATAATCCAGAAGCTGTACCGCCGCTTTTTCTACTGCATGTTTTTTATCATATTCCGTATATGGAAGAGACGTATACAACTGTACTACATCTTTTCCTGCCACATCTCCAGTATTTTTTACCGTTACTTTGGCTGTCACTGTCTTATCTTCCAGATTCACATCCAGACTGTCCAGAGTCTGAGAAAATGTTGTATAAGACAGTCCGTATCCAAATGGATACGAAACTTCATCTTCATAGTTCCATGCTTTTCCATTGGAACTTCCGGTCTTATCGGAAGCATTTCCCTGTCCCAACACCGTATCCGCATATCGTGTCTCATAATATTTATATCCTGTATAGATTCCTTCTGCCTCTACGATCTCGGAATTGATGGAATATGCAGAATCCGCATTTGTCCACTCATAGTTCCCATAATTCTGCGCTGCAGGAGAGCTTGAGTTATCCACTGCATAAGTATCCGCAAGATGTCCGGACGGATTCACCTCTCCACTGAGTACATCTGCTACACCATAGAAGCCATAACCTCCCGGAAGTCCGACTTCCAAAATCGCATCTACGCCTGTATTGTTTTTGATCTCTTCAATTTCCATGGCACTCGCATTATTCAGCATCACGATCAATTTTCCATTGTTTTCCTTTTTTGCATTGACTGCTTCATCGATGATTGCACGCTCTGTGTCAGAGAGTCCCAGCGGATCCGCCTGATTCAGATCCTGTTCTGGATTCACCCCATCTTCTCCCGGTGTATAGTTGGCATTTTCTCCTGCTGCACGGGCAAGTGTCACAATCATGACATTGTAATCCGTCATACTCTTTTTCCAATTTGGTTCTGCCTCATCCAGCGTTGCTGTCTCAGGTTCCAAACTGGTAAATACTCCAGTTGTAGCCGGTGCTGTTGCACGATAATAGGTTGTCACACCCCATGGAAGAACTGCCTCTGATTTAAATTCTTCCTTTAACCCCTGATACATCTTTTTTAATGTCGGATTCATCTCAAATCCCTTGGATTCAAACGCTTCCAGCATATCTACCGTATCTGCATCCGTTCCCTTATTTTCACTGAGAGTACTTCCAAAATCGCCCCCTTGTACCGGATAATAACTGCTGAATCCAAGTAAAGAGATTTTCTGCGTTTCCTCCTTGGAAAGCGGCAACGCTGCATTCTCATTTTTCAACAAAACAGAGCCCTCTTCATTCATGCGTTCTCCCAGATCTTCAATGGAATCCAGAAGCTCTGTTGTTGAGCTGTAATCCGACTGAAATGTGTAATCCTCTGCACTTACATCTTCAGTCACCATTTTTGTACTCTGAGTGCCCAGAAACTTGTCAATGTCCGTACGAAACCCGTCTATCACCAGAGTCGCTGACATAGACAGCGTCAGTAAAGATGCTGTTGCCGTAGTTACACCGCGCCAGATGCGGCGTTTTGATTTTGTTTGTTTTTCCCGTTTCTCGCTCATAACGTTCCTCCTCTTTGACTCTTTATGAGAACTGGCTTTTTTGTTTTTTTCGAGCCTTCGCTTCTGCTTTTGCTCTCTTCTCTGCCAGTTTCTTCTGATAGCTTGCTTCCTGCATTTCAAAATCCAGGCCTTTTTTCTTACAATATGCTTTGAGTTCTTCGATTCTCGCCTCTTCTGCCATGCGCTCCGCCTCTTCCTGTTCCATGCGAAGTCTTTCTGCTGGTTCGATCCACACTCCTCCGGCTTCTAACACCGCTTTTTTCTGATGCTGCAGAATCGTCTTCTGATCTTCCTCAATATGCTTTTCTACTTTTAAGAAACACATCAGGATTACGATCACCGCATAACAGATGATCTCTGCCCCCAGATAACACAACGCCAGCATGGACTGCACGCCTCCGTTCTGAACTGACGCAGAGGCATCATATCCGGTGGCTGTAAGCAATGCATTGATCAGACCATTCCCCAGTCCTGTCATTCCCACCATGATCGCTCCGTACACAGACATCGTAAATCCATCACTTCGAAATCCATTTTTTGCCTCCAGATGGTCCAGTACATCAGACAAAAGAGCCAGTGTCACATACATTGCAGGAATCGAACCGATTCCTTTTAAGATCACACCAATACATACAATGGTAAAATTGTGAATATCCAGAAAGCTGACCAGACCTCCCACAACCGAAATTGCCAGACCAATAGTCACTGCTTTTTGTTTTCCCAGTTTATTTGCAATCGGCCACGCCAGAACCATTCCGATTGCTGTCGGAAGTCCTCCGATCAGCCCCAATGTTCCCATTGCCGTTCCCGCAGCCGCTTCACTTGTGATTCCGTCAAACATCCAGCGGGAGTAATAACTCATGGAACCGTTCTTTACCAGACCTCCAAACTGGAACAGCAGAAAATATAAGATAATGATCCACCAGTAACCGTTTGACACACAGGCTTTGAGCTGTTTCATCATCGGAAGCTTTTCTTCTTTGATCGCCAGCTTCATATTTTCTTCTGTCACTCGCTCCCGTGTGAAATAATATTCCAGCAAGATCGCCAGAAATGTCACAACACATAATACGATCATCACGAGCCGCCAGTTCTGATAACTCTGTGCGGTATCAATAGCGCCGTCTTTTTCCACAAAGAGAAAACTCTGCAGCAGCATCGGCACTAAAATACTTGCCCCGATTCCTACAGCAGCCACACCGGATGCATTGGAAAATGTTGCCAACATTCCCCGGTGATCGGAGTTTCTCGTAGACAGCGCCACCATAGAGCTGTGCGCTGTGTAGAAAAACGGATACGCTACTGCATAGTAAAAGTTATAGGACAGCGCGATCCAGATCATCTGAGTCGATGGACTCCCATTTTGAGGTGTTAAAAACAACAGCGCGATCGCAATTGTCACAAGGGGCGCCGACAGCAGCATATACGGTCTCGCCTTCCCCTGAGATGTTCTGGTATTATCAATCAGACGCCCTACCAGAAGATTTCCAAGAATCACAAAAATGACAGAAACCATCGGAAGAACCGCTGAAAAAATCCCAAATTTTGCCGTATCCGTCCATCCAAGCACATCCGAATAGTAGCGGTTTAAATACGCCCCGAAGATTGCATTTGAAATAAATGCGCAAAACGGACCGAGAAAATACCCCAGTATCATTTCTTTCGGCTTTACATTTGCCGAAGTGATTTTTGTCCGCATCAGCGGGTTGTCAAAAAACTGATTCTTTTCCATTTCGGTCATTCCTTTCCCTGATTGCTTCTTTTAACGTATAAGTACCACTTCCCAATACCTTCTGTGTATTTCCCGGCATCACCAGTGTACATGTTGTTCCGACCGGAACCTGCACCTGGATCGTAAACATTCCATCTTCAATCTTCCACTCACTGGAAACTGTTCCATAGGCTGTGTTGACACTTCCCTTTGCCCATTTCAGATTTCCTCCCGTCAGCGGCTGGATCCGGAAAGAGCGGTATCCGCCCTCTGTGGCCTCGATTCCGGCAATCCTGCGGTACAAAAAGTCTCCCACTGCACCACTTGCATAGTGATTGAAGGAAACCATACCTCCGGTCCCGTCATCTTTTCCCGTGTTGCAGGTGCCGTCCTCCCGAAGTGCATCCCATCGTTCCCAGATGGTCGTTCCTCCGACTTTCATCTCATAGAGCCAGGATGGACAGGTATCCGTAAGGAGCATTTTAAATGCCTCTTCCTCATACCCATTGTCTGCCAGCGCAAACAGAACGTACGGCGTTCCCGGAAATCCGGTCGTAATGTGATACCCGTCCTTTTTCACCAGACGCGCCAGATTTGCCGCAGTCTTCTTTTTATCCTCTCCGGAGAGCATCTGATAATACAGAGGCAGCACATATGCTGTCTGAAACTCTTTCTTTACCGTGCAGTCTGCTTTCATCAAAATTTCCCGGTATGCCTCCCCGGTCTCCTGACTGAGTTTCCGGTAATACTTTGCATCCTCTTCCTGCCCCAGAATATCCGCGATCTTTGCCAGAATCCGGCTGGAATTTGCCATACATGCGGTGGCGGTCCATTTTCCTCTTCCCATCCACTCCCACATGCCGACACCCGGTGCACACCAGTCTCCATAATGATGCAGAAGCTTCCAGATCCTGCGGTGTTTTCCCGCAGAAAACAGCTCTGCCCAGAATTTGCATGCCTTCAGATATTTTTTCATCACCGGATACATCCGCTCTAAAAGCCCTCTGTCTCCGCGAACCAGATATTCCGCCCACGGCGCCAGGATACAGACATCGCCCCAGTGATCCACCGCCATCGGGATCATGATCTCCCACTGCAGCGGTACCCGGACAAGCGGCACCGTAACCGGAATCCCGCCGCCTTTATTCTGCTCTGCCTTCACGTCCAACAGCCATTTCTCCAGAAAACGGCTGATATTAAAATTGTAAGCTGCCGTAGGCGCAAACAGTGCAATATCTCCCGTCCATCCCATTCTCTCATCTCTCTGCGGACAGTCTGTCGGGATATCCACAAAATTGGACTTTGCTCCCCAGCGAATACTGTTCTGCAGCTGGTTGATCAGTTCATTGGAGCAGGAAAAGTTTCCGTTGTCTTCCACATCCGAATAGAGTGCCAACGCGGTCAGTTCCAGTTGATCCTCTTCAATTCCACGCACACCCACATAGCGGAAGCCCATATATGTCATTTTCGGAGAATAGGTCTGCTCTCCATCTTTACAAATATAAACCGCTTCTTGCTTTGCAGTTCTTAATGGTTCTGTATACAACTCTCCGTCCATCAGAATCTCCGCGTGACGAAACTCCACTTTTTGTCCCTGTCTGCCACGAATTGCCGCGTGTATCACCCCTGCAAAATTCTGTCCGAAATCATAAATCAGCATACCGCTCTTTGCTCTTGTAATCTGTACCGGACGAAACTCTTCGTGTGCACGTACCGGCGCTCCATACTGTGCCATGATCTTTGGATGAATCTTTACCTGTTCGAAGCTTGCTTTTTTCCAGGAAATTTTCTCCAGATCCACGGTGGCATCATACACTTCCCCGTTGTAAAACTCTGTCTCTTTATAATTTCCTTCTTCCGTTACTTCCCACTCTTCATTTGTCCCGATTGTCTCTCCCGTTCCATCGGTATACAAAATCCGCAGCTCTCCAAGCAGCGCCTGTCGCTTTGCATACACTCTGTTCCGTCTTTTATAGGTGAAAGAGCCAACTGCCCAGCCACCGCCGACCACAGCAAGCAGCTCGTTTCGATCATTCAGCATATCTGTCACATCATAAGTCTGATACTGCAGCTGATTCCGGTAGGACGTAAATCCCGGTGCAAAATAATCCTGTCCGACTTTCTCTCCATTTAACAACAGCTCATAAATTCCCAGCGCCGTTACGTACAGTCTCGCACTGGCAATTTCTTTTTCACAGGAAAACCTGGTTCGAAATGTCATCGTCTTCGGAGAAATCTTCGCCTCCTTAAACCGATACTCTCCGTCAGTGATCCACCGTCCGGACCAGATTGTATCCATACGTCCCGTCTCAAATTCCGTGCTGGCCCAGGCACGCTCTCCCGCGTCATCCTCTGCTTCCACCCGCACCGTATATTTTGTAAACGGCTGTAATCTGCTGCCCTCATACGGGACTGCAATCTGGCAGTCTGTTTCTTTCTTCCAGTCTCCTATCGAAATCACCGCTTTTTTCAATGTTACATTTTGTCTGTCACTTTCCAGACAATAGGAAACTCTCGGCTGCGGATTATCCGTCACACATCCTGTTTCCATATTTTCTACTGTCAGTCTGCTTATTTTCAGCATTCTTCCACCTCTTCTTTATTTCTTACCGGAATCTGTAACGTACAGGCATACTTCCCGTCTGACACCTTCAGATCAACCGTGCCAGTCTTTCCGGCCCGAACCACTGCCAGAGCCTCTCCAAAATACGTATCTGTTTTCGAAGTACGATATCCGCGCTCATTGTACGGGCATCCGTTTCCAAGCCCCAGAAGCTCTCCGTTTTCTACATGCACTTCCAGCGTTCCCCGCTTCAACGGTTTGACTGTCCCGGTTTTATCTGTATACTGCAGTCTCACAAAACACAGCTTTCCGGCTTCCGTCTCTTTTTCTTCCGGGATTCCGGTTAAAATCGTTTCCTTCCCCGCTGTATAGAGCACATTTCTCGCAATCTCCCGGTTCTGTGCATCATAAGAAATCGCTTCAATGATTCCTTCCTCATAGATCACATCAAAGGAAGTTCTGCAGTCATTTTTCATCTTCTTACTTCCAACCGACTTTCCATTGATAAACAGCTCGACCCTGTCTGCTCTTGCATACACTTCCACCTGTGCCTTTTTCCCGGAACATCCATCCCAGGACCAGGACTCAATGGCATTGCTCATCTTCCATGCTGATGGCGAGTGCTTCTCCCCGGTGTGATTAACCGGGCAAACCGCGATCACCGGCTTTTCCATCAGTTCAAATGCCGTCTTCGTATAGGCAGCCTCGGCCAGTGGTTTTCCGGTCAGATCGATCCTTCCACTTCCTGCAGTGATCCATCCTGCTCCATGTGAGAAATCCGGCGCATAATCACTGTATTCCCACGCACCGACACCGACTTCTCCCATATAGTCCATTCCTGCCCACACAAAATCTCCGATGATCCTCGGATGTATTTTCGCCATCTCCCAGAAAGCATACGCGTCAGAACAAAATGTCTCGCTTCCCAGGATCAAACGCTTCGGATATTTTTTCAGATCTTTTCCATAGCGGTAGATACCATAGTTGTATCCTGCAATATCCATATTGGCAAAAGCATCTCTTGTTTTTACATCACAGCCGTGAAGCGTTGCTCCGATCTTCATCGTCTTACTTCCAAGAATCCCTGCCAGATTATTGAAAAATTCACTTCCTACTGCCTTTTTCTTCCCGCCCGATCGGCTTGCTTCTTTCTTCGCCTTCTTGTCACTGTAAACGCCGAAGCCAATGGAACTTAAGAAGTTAAAAAAGATATTGATCCCGCAGGTTACCGGTCTTGTTGCATCCAGACTGTGCAGATATTCTGTCATCTGTCCCGTGAGACGGATTCCTCTCTCCTGCGCCGTCTCAGAAACCTCATTTCCTGTAGAATATAAGATCACCGAAGGATGATTGTAATCCTTTTCGACCATATCTTTTAAATCCTGCTTCCACCATTTTGCAAAGTGATTTACATAATCATACTCCGTCTTGTGTATATACCACACATCCACGAATTCATCCATGACCAGCATCCCCCGCCTGTCACAGGCATCCAGAAGTGCTTTGGAACAAGGATTGTGGGCAGAGCGGATGGCATTGTATCCATTTTCCTTTAAAATTCGAATCTTCCGTTCCTCTGCCTCCGGATAACAGCAGGCTCCCAGCACACCGTTGTCATGGTGGATACACGCACCCCTCAGGATCACCCGTTCACCGTTCATCAAAAATCCGTTCTCTGCGCTCCACTCAATCGTACGGATTCCGAATATTTCCTCTGCTTCATCTTCTTCAAACCGCACCCTGCATGTGTATAAAAACGGAAACTCAGTACTCCACAATTTCGCATCCGGAATTTCCAGCTGCATCTGAAAATTTCCATCCGCAGACTTCTTCACGCTTGCGACCGGCTCCTGACCGGATACCAAAGACTCCCCTTCGAAAATTTCCAGTTCCAGTTCTCCCGATGCAGATGTCTCAACCTTTACATCGATCACTGCCGGATGGATACTGACTGTGGAAATCTTTACCCCATTGATGCCGATATGCTTCTTTGGCAGCATATATAACGATACAGGCCGGTATATTCCTGCTCCCGAATACCATCTGCTGTTTGGCTGATCTGCATTGCGGGCAATGACCTGTATCTGATTTTTCATTCCAAAATGAAGAAACTCATTTGCCTCTACGTAAAAATTTGTATATCCATACGGACGAAATCCTGCTCTTTTCCCGTTGAGATACACTTCTGCATTGCGGTAGACTCCCTCAAATTCAAAGACAAGTCTGAAATCCTCATATTCCTGCGGTACAGAAAATTCTTTCTCATACACATAGTCAAATCCTTCAAACCAGCCGATGTTAATGCCTCCCAGGCTCTCCTGCGTCCGCTTTTCATCCAGCATTGCATCATGAGGGATCGTAACCGGTTTTCCCTTTCCCGAATCTCCGGCGTGTCTGCATGTCCAGCCGTCATTAAATGCAATCTTTCTCATTTCTTCTTACGTCCTTTCCTTTTCCATGGCTGAATCATACCATTTTTTCGCGAACAGTAACGATTTCTTACGTGAACGGTCTGTTTTTCATCGTATTTTGCAGCCCTGTTTTTGTCTATTTTTTATAGATTTATCACTTTTTCAAGCTTCTTAACTATTGATTTTTTAGTATATTTCCTTGTTTTTTGTAATTTTTCAACAATTTTAAAGTTGTTTTTCATGGATTTAAGCCCTTATTTTTGTGTATTTTTAATAATTCAAATCAAATAGATATTCTATAGTGGCTCTGTATTGAAGTATGCTTTTTATCTTGCCAGCGTAAAATAAAAATTTTGCGACCGCCAGACACACATAAAAATATCCATGAGCAAATCAAACTAAGATTTCCCCATGGATATTTTCCCTTACTACTCTTCTGCCAAATACGGTTTTAATATTTCAATCAATTCATAAACTTTTGTTCCAGGTGCTGCTTTAGATGGTAATTTTCCCTCATTTGACGCATTCAATCTTTTTGCATTTCCTATTGCATATTCCATATACGGATGTAAGATTTCATACATATCTTTACGATTTTTCTCATACTCACCAGCGCCAATTTGTTTTAAACACTCCGTTAGCTTTGGCCAATATTCTTCTCGATGAATATCTGACTGCATATATGAAAAATGTAATAAAAACCATAATTCTATACACTGATTAGACCAAATGGCATGAAACGTTGTTTCATCATTACTATCTGTATCACAAGATTGCAAAACAGAATCTATATGATCTGCCGGAAAATCATCCGTATCATAAACAATCCAAACATGTTTGTATACATTTGAACTTTCTTCCGCACGAGTTTTCGCTTTCTGAAATAAACTAATCGTATTATCACCTTCACCATATACATCTAACTTTATCTTCTCTGGATATTTCTTATTTATAACATCCTTTATTGAACCAAAATATTCAGGTTCTGTATCTGTTCCTTCTGTTACAATAAGGTGATACTCTGGCTGAATCTTGATAGCTCTATCCAATCTCTTTTTCATCCATTTTTTATCTAAATCACTTTTTTTCGGAGGTTTTAGGCTCAAATCCACTCACCCCCACTCAACATGTTCTGCAAATAAGGATCTGCACCATACCTACCTTCCAAATACTGCTTATCATATGCAGCTGTATTGTTCACTCTTTCATTGTCTTCCCGTCTAATTTCATACAAGGAATAAACTTGGCTGCTATGGTTTTCATCCAAAGCTGCAAACCATATTTCATCTCTTCTGAATACTGTGTTTTTCATTGTAGCAATATCATGAGACGTAAATAAAAGCTGAGCTCCATATTTATTGATTTTTTTATTCTTAAACATAGATATTACGTATCGCAAAAGCTTAGGATGCAGCTTTGCATCTAACTCATCAATAATTACCAGACGTCCTTCCTGTAATGCTACAAGTATAACCGGAAGCGCTGCAATCAACTTTCTTGTTCCATCAGATTCATGATTAAACGGCAATTCATATTTCTTACCCGAAATTGTTCGTACAGTATATAACTGCTCTTCCTTTTCATCATATCTATAATCCTCTACATCAATGCCCATTTCGTTTAACAACATAATAATCTGATTCTTTGTCTGTTCATTATCAGATACCATAATCTGCAATTCTGCAACAGGGTTCGCATAATTACGAATGATACATGACTCAAACCACTCTTGAACCTCTGTTATCACAGGTATATTATAATTAATTGCCAAAAAAGATAAAAATGGC
>OGPH01001315.1_pt1 | contig 19300 bp, 14 predicted proteins | sample 1552891 | NCBI WGS metagenome assembly OGPH01 (sample SAMEA2580272, study PRJEB22360) | human gut metagenome | biome: human gut; feature: human-associated habitat; material: faeces | place: Denmark | collected 2008/2010 | reverse complement strand
GAATTTGCCTGAAAGCGAAGATCTTGCCAAGAAGGTGAAGGAAGCTATGGAAGCGATTGAGAAATACACCGCAGAATTGGAAGATACTCTTCCGAAGGATATTTATTACAGCGTTAACAGCGAAGATGATCCGCTCGTATTGGCGAAGCTCCTGAAGAACTTTAAGGATATTCCTGCGGATGTGGAACTGGACATCTTCGGTGAGATTTACGAATACTTCCTGGGCGAATTTGCTCTGGCTGAAGGTCAGGGCGGCGGTGAATTCTTTACCCCCGCATCTGTTGTCCGTTATATGGTTGAAGTCCTTGCGCCTACTGAAGGTAAGCTTCTCGACCCTGCCTGTGGTAGCGGCGGTATGTTCGTTCAGACCGCCCACTATATCGAAAAGCACAAAGCGCAGGGCAAGCAGATGAACCTGCGTGCTTACGGTGTCGAAAAGACCGGTGCAACTGTTCGACTGGCGAAAATGAACCTTGTCCTGAACAATGTCCGTGGCACCATTACCCACGCAAACTCCTATTACCGTGACCCATACGACAGCTTCGGTAATTTTGACTATGTTATGGCAAATCCGCCTTTCAATGTAGACGGCGTAGAACTGGATCAGGTAAAAGATCAGCCCCGCTTTAACACATACGGTGTTCCTCAGAACAAGACCAAGAACAAGAAAAAAGATGCTAAGGAAACCGTTCCTAACGGCAACTACCTTTGGATCAATCAGTTCGCAACTGCTCTGAATGATACTGGTCGTGCAGCTCTGGTTATGGCAAACTCCGCATCCGATGCAAGTAACAGCGAAAAGGATATTCGTGTAAAACTGATTGAAAGCGGTATTATCAGCCAAATGGTAACGCTACCGTCCAATATGTTTACCTCTGTTACACTGCCTGCTACCTTGTGGTTCTTCGATAAGGCAAAGGTAAAGAAGGATGAAATCCTGTTTATTGATGCCAGAAATATATTTACTCAGATCGACCGTGCGCACCGTAAATTTTCTGATGAGCAGATCAGAAACCTCGGTATCATCACCAGACTGTATGAGGGCAAGACTGAGGAATTCGAAGCCCTGCTGGCTGAATATCGTGCAAAACTGGCAGATGCACCAGAACTCTCTGACGATGAAGATATCATGCCTAAGAGCTACTGGCAGTCCAATATTGACTGGCTGACAGAGCGTTTCCCAGAAGGAGAATACAGAGATGTTGTCGGTCTGTGCAAGGTAGCTACAATTGGCAAGGTTTACGATGACAAGGGAAAGTTTGTTGGCTATGAGGATGACAGTATCGGTGATCAGGACTTTTCCTTGAATCCGGGCCGTTATGTTGGTATTGTGATCGAAGATGACGGCTTAACACAGGACGAGTTCAAACAGCGAATGATGGCATATTACACAGCACTCTCCAAGCTGAATGAAGAAGCGCATGGCTTGGAAAGCAAAATAGCAACCAACTTACAGGAGTTGCTCCAATGAGCCAAATAAAGAAGAAGCATATTCGATCTAAAACAATTTGGCAGATTTTTTTGTTGTTCTTTGAGATTGCCGTTATAGTTGGCGGTTTGACTTGGAGCAGCGGCGTTTTGTGGAAATTTGGATCTGGATTGGATGTTTTAGAACGAGTTGGTTTGTTCTATGGCTTTTATCAGATTCTTACTTTTATTATTCTGTCAAACCTGAATGACATAAATGCTGACGAATTTCTTGCGTTCAAAAATACAGCATCTATTGCATTGAAAGCCTGCGAATATAACGATGAAGCCTGGAAAGGTATTGCCAAAGACCAAATTGATAAGCAATTAGATAGTGGTGTTTTCAATGATATGCTCGTTCGTAAAAACTATAGTGTGTTGAAACAATGCATAGACGAGAACGCATTAAAAAACATTGAATATATAATTGTCTGGGCAGAACATTGTGCTGAGGAATGCAAATTACAATGGAAGTATTCATTTTTGCTTAGAATTATCAAATGAGATTTTTGAGGGAATATTATGGACGAAATATACAAATTGGGTGATTTGGCTGATATAGGAAGAGGGTCATCTCCTCGACCGATTACAGACCCACGTTACTTTGTTGACGGAAATATTCCGTGGATAAAAATTGCTGATGCGACTGCATCAGGAAAATATATATATGAGACCAAGGAACATGTGAATGATTATGGGGCATCTTTTAGCAAAAAATTGAAACCTAACACATTAATAATTGCCGCAAGTGGTACTCTTGGCTTCCCTAAATTTTTGGGATGTGAAGGATGTATTCATGATGGATGGATCTATTTTAGTGATATTAAAGAAAATTTAATTCTGCCCGATTATTTGTATTATTATTTGATTACGTTACGAGGGTATTATAATAATCTTTCCTACGGAGCTGCTATACAGAATATCAATACGCCTATCATTAAAAAAACTAAAATATATCTTCCAACAATAAGAGAGCAAAAACAAATTGCAGAGATGCTTTCAGCGTACGATAGATTGATTGAGAACAACAATCATAGAATTGCGATAATGGAAGACATAGCACAAGAACTATATAAAGAGTGGTTTGTGCGTTTTAGATTTCCCGAATATAAAAACACCAAGTTTGAAAATGGTATACCGTTAGGGTGGAAGAGGTTGCATTTTAGCGATATCGCAGAAATAGGGCGTGGTTCATCCCCAAGACCAATCTCTGATCAACGATACTTTGAGAACGGTAGTATACCGTGGATTAAAATTGCTGATGCAACATCATCTAAAATATATATTCATACAACAAAGGAGCATGTTAACGATTATGGCGCTTCGTTCAGTAGAAAGTTGCCTGCCGGATCACTGATTTTGGCTGCAAGTGGTACTCTTGGTTTCCCAATGTTTTTAGCTGTTGAAGGGTGTATTCATGACGGTTGGCTATATTTCAGTAATTTCGAAAAGAAATATTCTAAGTACATATATTATGTACTTATGGATTTAAGGAAAGTCTTTAACAATGTCTCCTATGGAGCCGCTATACAAAACATAAATACTGAAATTGTCAGAAAAAGCAACATACTCATTCCTGACGATACAACTCTTTTTAAGTTTGCTGGTTATGTTGAAGAATTACATAACAGTATTATGAATTTGCAACAACAGAATCAAAATCTTGAAAAACAGCGTGATATGTTATTGCCTCGTCTGATGAGCGGCAAACTGGAGGTGTAAGTATGAGCGTGTTTTCTCAGCGCTACGGATATAGCGAAGATCAAGGAATTCAATATGAGCGTGTTGGGAAACGGCTCAGAAATCGCCTTTGGAATCACTTTTTCTCCGCTGAATACGATGCCGATCCATTTAATAGGCACGATGATAGCCTTACAAAGATTGAACACCTGATGGATGGATTGGGGTTGACCTTTAATATCCCAAGGTCTCCTACAGCACGAGCAACTAACGCCAAAAAGCTGAAAGAGTATGTGTTCGATGAGACAAAATGGTATCTGATCTATGACCTGATCGAGCGTTATGTCGGTCTTTTTGACAAAACAACTCAACGTGAACTTTGTAAGGAGTTCAATGAGATTTTGGAAGATGAGTGTTCTGGATACCGCTTTGTAAAGGGGTTGATCACACCTCTTACTAACAAAGAGGAAATCAAAACTATTGAAAAGGCAACGAACACAAAATATTCCGCAGTCAATACGCATATCAGCAAGGCGTTGGCTCTGTTTTCTGATAGAACAAAGCACGACTATGAGAATACAATCAAAGAGTCAATCAGCGCAGTTGAAGCCCTGTGTTGTATTATTACAAATGATAAGAAAGCTACTTTGGGCGATGCCCTAAAGAAGTTGGAAAGCAAAGGAATCAAGCTACATAAGGCACTTCAGAGCGCTATGAGTAGCCTATACGGGTACACATCCGATGAGGGAGGTATCCGTCATGGGAGTATTGATTTCGCCGGTGCAAGCAGTGAGGATGCAAAATATATGCTGATCTCCTGCTCTGCATTTGTAAACTACTTGATCGAAAAGTGGGAAAAGGTTAAATAACTTACTTCTCGCAAAAATGGAGGTGTAAAAAGATGAAGATTAAAAAGCTACATCTCAAAAAGTATAAAAGATTTTCTGATCTTACCATTGATCTCGGGGAATCACCTAAGCGTATCGTTGCTTTAGTTGGTCCCAATGGCTGTGGTAAAAGTAGCGTATTTGATGCGATGCTATTTTTAAAAAATGCCTATGGACGTATAGGGGGATCGAGCTCACGCAAAGATTATAAATATCATTCTCTTGACCAGGCTCCCAATTATGATTATCAGAACGTATCTATTATATTTACTGATGGAGAGTTTGCAGAAGTAAATACCAGAAAAAAACAGGAAGGCAAAGAGAATACGATTTTTTCCTTTAGAAGTTCTTTTAGATACAATGGTTCGTTAAACGTTACTGAGAGCAAAGCAGTTTCAGAATTGCGAAAAAATGATTTTGGAGCATCTTCAGCTGCGGATATTGATCAGCGTATTGACCAAAATTATCGCCGCTTGAATATAAAATATAATAAATATTTAAATGATAATGATTGCCGTCCATCAGAAGCCAAAGCGCATGTTATTGGCGAACTAAATTCTGCAATAGGTAACTGTCTAAAGTTAAAAATAGACAATCTTGGTAGTATTGAAGCAGGAAAGGGAACATTTTTTTTCAAAAAAGAAGATACCGCAAATGCATTTGAATACAATGTGCTTTCGTCTGGAGAAAAAGAAGTTGTTGATATTCTTCTTGATTTGTACCTGCGAAAAGATGAGTATACAGATTCCATCTATATCATCGATGAACCCGAACTCCATCTTAATACCGCAATTCAAAGAAAACTGTTAGTTGAAATAAATAAGATGATTCCTGAGAACTGTCAGATTTGGGTTGCTACACATAGTATTGGTTTTCTAAGAGCATTGCAAGATGAACTGAACGAAGCATCCCAAATTATTGAGTTCAAGGAAGATAACAAATGGGCATCTCAGGCATATACCCTTACTCCGATGGTAAAAAGCAGAAATAATTGGCGCAATCTGTTTGAAACGGCACTGGATGATTTAACCGGACTTGTTTCTCCGAAGCGTATTGTCTATTGTGAGGGACGAGCAGAGCCGACTCGTACAGGTGGAGAACGTGGATTTGATGCCGCAGTATTCAACAGTATCTTTGGTGAGAAATATCCGGATACATTATTTATCTCAAGTGGTGGCAACACTGAACTTGATCAACGCAGCGAAATTGCTATCAGTATTCTTTCAAAAGTGTTCTCTGATGTAGAAATACTGGTTTTGAAAGATAGAGATATGGCATCTGGAAAAGATACCACGGAAGCTGATAGACAGATGTATTTGAGTAATAATCCGCAAAATCATAGAGTCTTAAATCGTTTTGAAATTGAAAACTATCTATACGACAAAGAGGTTCTCAAAAAATACTGTGAGATCAATGGCAAGACTTTTGATGAGGCAGCCTATGATGCTTTTGTTACGGATATAGTCAATCAGCAGATAAAAGACAATACCGGATATATTCGTAATTTCTGTGGTATTGTGGGAAGTATCAATGCCGAAGTGTTCAAGAAAAATTTGGCCAAAGTAATTGATGATTCCATGCAAGTATATAAAGAACTCGAACGTGTAATTTTCCAAAGAGCGTAACGAAGTAGGAGATGATTCTATGCCGAAAATCATAACAGAAGATATGATTGAGCAAGCCGCAATTAAAGCTTTGCATGAGCGGCATGATTATGATGTTCTGAACTGTATGACAGAAGAACCGGACACACTTCCTGACGGAACCGGACGTAAAGATAAGAAACAGGTTGTTCTGCCAGATGTGATGTTCGAGAGCCTGTGCAGGATCAATCCGGATATTCCAGAACAGACAGTTCGTACTGTGGTGGACGAGTTGTGCCGTACTCCGGTTTCCGGTGATCTAATGCTGACCAATTACCACAACTATCAGAAGATCCGTAACGGTATCACTGTAGAATACAATAAGAACGGCAAGAAGACCTCCAACATCCTCCGTCTGCTGTCCTATAATGATGCTTTGAGTAATGATGCTTTGAGCAATACATTTACGGTTGCTTCTCAGATGTGGATCAAGGGTGAAACCCATTGGCGCAGACCGGATCTGATTATCTTTATCAATGGATTTCCGATGGTTTTTATTGAATTGAAAAACAGCAATATTTCAGTGAAGAATGCCTACGACATCAATTTGAAGAACTATTTGAAGGACATTCCATATCTGTTCAATTACAACCAGATTTGTGTTCTGTCTAATGGCATGGAAACTCGCCTGGGTAGCTTTGCTGCAGGTTACGAGTTCTTCTTTGAATGGCTGAAGGTGGAGAACGAAAAAGAAAACCCGGACAGAAAAGCCATCCGAGAGAACTGTACCAGTTTGGAGTATTTTATTGCCGGTCTTTGTGAACCGAAGAATCTGTTAGATTACATAGAGAATTTCATTCTTTACGACCGCCGCAGAACAAAGATCATTGCAAAGAACCACCAGTTCTTTGGTGTAAATAACGCCTACAATGCTTTCCTGCGTCGTGAGGAATTGAAGGGTAAGTTGGGTGTGTTCTGGCATACTCAGGGTAGCGGAAAGAGCTATTCTATGGTTATGCTTGCCCGTAAGATCAAGCATAAGTGTACTGGTAATTTCACTTTCCTTATTGTTACTGACCGTGAAGATCTGGATACGCAGATTTATAAGAACTTCCTGCGTACAGAGTTTATTACCGCTAAGGATAAAGTGCAACCTGCGAATAGTAAGCAGTTGCGTGAAGAACTGAAAACCAATAAGTCCATTCTGTTTACGCTTATTCACAAGTTCAGATACGACAAGGGTAAGAAATACCCTGTTCTGTCTGAGCGTGATGACATCATTGTAATTGTTGACGAAGCTCACCGCACACAGTACAAAGATTTGGCGGAAAATATGCGCACCGGTTTACCGAATGCGCAGTTCCTGGCATTTACAGGTACACCCCTACTTGGTGCAAAGCGCCTGACCAATGCGTGGTTCGGCGATTATGTCAGCGAATACAATTTTGCAGAATCCATCAAAGATAATGCTACTGTACCTCTGTACTACGTGAAACGTGTACCAGAAGTAGAGTTGCAGAACGATTTCCTTGATTCTGATTTTGCGGAAATTCTGGAAGAAGAAAATCTGACTGATGCGGAGCAACGTCGATTGGAAAACCACTACGCAAAGGAACTGGAGGTTATCAAACGTGATGACCGTCTGGATGCTATTGCTCAGCACATTGTTTATCATTTTCCTCGTCGTGGTTTCAGAGGAAAAGGCATGGTTATTTCCGTAGATAAGTTTACTGCCGTGAAGATGTACGATAAAGTAAGCTACTACTGGAAAGAAGAAATCAAAAAACTAAATGCGCAGATAACCAAAACCAAGGATGCGGCTGAAAAGCTCCGCCTAAAAGATATGGTGGATTATATGCGCAAAGTGGAAATGGCTGTTGTCATCAGCGAAGATGCCGATGAAGAAGCTAAATTTGCAGCGGAAGGATTGTCGATAAAACCGCATCGTGATCGCATGAACAAAGTTGATGAAAATGGTTTTGATATTGAGGATAATTTCAAAGCCCCCAACAATCCGTTGCAACTGGTGTTTGTTTGCGCAATGTGGCTGACCGGTTTTGATGCACCGTCTGTTTCTACCTTGTATTTGGACAAGCCTATGAAAGGTCATACTCTGATGCAGACTATTGCCCGTGCAAACCGTGTCTATAATGGCAAGGAATGCGGTCTGATTATCGACTATCTGGATGTGTTCAAATATTTGAAACGTGCATTGGCTGATTATGCGTCCGATGATGGTGGCTTAATGCCGGTGAAGGATGTAGAAAAGCTTCTGGGGCAGTTACACGAAGCGATTGATCTTACCAAAGCATTTTGCCTGAGCCATAATGTGGATCTCAGCAAAGTTGTTGAAGATGGTGACACCTTCAAGAATCTATCGTTCTTTGAGGATTACGCCAATATTATTGTTGGTAACGATGATGTGAAGAACGAGTTTTCTGTGATGGCAAATACTGTCGATGGCTTGTATGAGTCGCTTAGACCGGATATTTTCAAAATGGGTTTCGAGCCAGCTTACAAAGATGCCATTCTTTATCTAAAGGGAATTATTGATGGCAAAATCCGCCCCGAAAAGATTGAAGCGGCACAAGCCAAAATCAATGAGCTATTGGATCAAAGTGTTATTACCGCAGCAGATGCGAGAAAGTACACCATCACAGAAGCTGGTAAAGAGCTTGACTTATCCAAACTGGATATTGATGAACTGAGATCTCAATTCAAAAAGCTGAAGAACAAGAATCTTGAAATTGTAAATCTTCGTAAGCATATTGAAGAAAAGCTTCAGAAAATGCTGCGACGCAACATAACCCGCACAAAATTTGCGGAGCGTTTCAGAAATATCATTGATGAGTACAATGCTGGTGGCTCTCAAAACGATGATTTCTATGAGAAGCTTCTGAAGTTGATGGAAGAACTTCGCGCAGAAGAAGAACGTCATATTAAAGAAGAATTGTCGGAAGCTGAATTGGAATTGTTTGACCTTCTTAGAAAAGAACATCTTTCTGCCGATGAAGAAAAGCGTGTAAAGTTGGCAGCCAAAGAACTGTACAATACGCTTACTGAAAAACGCAATGAGTTGTTTATTGTTGGATGGCAAAATGATCCTCAGCCGAAGGAACGAGTGAAGGGTGAGATTGTCTATATCCTGAATAAGTTTTTGCCAGAAAGCTACGACAGGGAAATCTTCTTGAGAAAAAGTACGCTTGTATTTGATCATATCGTCGATCAGGCAATGACTGGTTATAACTGGGTGGCGTAATGTAAAAATTATATCAAAGTACTTCGTCTCAATTTGGGACAAAGTACTTTTTACTTGAAGATGCAGAATCACTTCGGTCCAAGTTGGTCTGAAGTGACAACACAACTTCCCGACAAATTGTCGGAAAGTGAAATTTCCGCCAACTCGTCGGGAATAAAAATAACGTAAGCGTCAAATAAAACAGTGTATAGAAAAATAACCGCCAACCTTTTATACTGAAAGCTCAACGGTTATTGACATAGTTCTTTTATTATGGGATTCCAGGGCAGGTAATCATCCAGATATTCGGGATGTTCCAGGAAGGCGCTTCCCGGCATGTCCGCCAGGATATATTTCAGGTACTTCATTGGGGCAAGCCCATTTGCTTTGGCAGTCTCAACCAGTGTATAGATCCCCGCACTTGCGGCGGCTCCTTTCGGACTTCCTGCAAACAGCCAGTTCTTTCTTCCGATCACGAATGGCCGGATGCAGTTTTCTGCGAGCGAATTACTGATCGAACAATGCCCATCCTCCAGATAATTGAAGAATTCCTGACGGTTATTTAATGCATAATAAAACGCTTTGGAAAGTTTGGACTTTGGCAGTTCGGAAGCAGCACTTTTTTCTGCCCACGCCCAAAAAGCCTCGAGGAGTGGTCCCTTGTTGTGGTCAAGCTTTTTTGTAACACTTGTGGCTAAAAAATATCGCTTGGCAACTATGCTGCCATTCGTGCCTCGTATGGTGTGCGATAGCCGTTGAAGCTGTGAGGGCGTACATGATTATAGTCAACGTATGCAAATTCTTCTACTTTTTGATAGAGTGCTTCTTCTGTTGTGAATTCGTATAAGTTTGTACACTCGTTTTTCAAAGTGTTGAAGTAACGCTCCATCGGTGCATTGTCATACGGATATCCTGCTTTGCTCATACTCTGTGTCACATGTACCGATTTACAGAATTCAATAAATGCTTTCGATGTATATTGCGATCCCTGATCTGAATGCAGAATGAGTCCCTCTTTGATGGCGGACTGGGATTCCAGTGCTTTCCGAAGCGTTCGGATCGCAAGGTCACTGGTGATATTGCGGTCCGTTATGCTGGCAATCACACTTCGGTCATGCAGATCTATAATGGTACAGTTATAGCGTACTTCATGATTCGCAAGGAACAGATAGGTAAAATCCGTGCACCATTTCCGGTTGATTTCATCTGCTGTAAAATTCTGGTTCAGCTGATTATCGAATACCTTATGCGGTTTTCCATGTTCATATCCCGGCTTCTTTGGACGGACGATGGAACGGAGGTCAAGCTCCGTATTCATATATTTATGAACCGTAACGGCGCTATAAGAATAGCCTTTGCGTTCCAGATAGACTTTCATGCTCCGATAACCGTCGACACCATTGTGAGCATGATAAATCTCCTGAATCTGTGCCTGTACTTCTGCTTTCCTGGCATAATAATCCGCCTTCCGGTGTTTCCGGTAGTTATAGTATGCGTTTGGACAGATTTCGAGCCTGCGAAGCAGCCAGCGTAAGCCAAACAGTTTATGATGTTCCTCAATAAATCGATAAGCCTCTAATCGATTTCCTTTGCAAAGAATGCCGCCGCTTTTTTTAAGAAAAGATTTTCTTTCCTTGATTCTTCCAGTTCTCTTCGGAGCCTTAAAATCTCTTTCATAAGTTCTGCTTCGTTCAGGGTATTGGGATTGATATCGGCTTTGGCTTGGCATTCTTCACTGAATTCACTGCACCATTTGGAAATACTGGCTTTGGATACGCCATATTCTGCAGTAATACTTTTATAGGTGCGTCCCTCCTCTAAATGGAGAAGGACAATCTTCTTTTTAAATTCTGGCGTGTAACTTTGTGGCATAATGTGTACCTCTTTTCTTTGTAAAATTGATTATATCTTATTAGCCACTTCCGTTACAACTTTATTATAGCACTTCACTTTGATCTGAACTGATCTGCAACGAAAGAGTCATGGCCTTTCGTTTCTCATATCCCTCTATCAAAGCTCCCAACACCGAAAAAAGTAAAAACATTGCTATAATATAAAAATTCAAAGAAGCGATGATAGCAATGATCCCCAGCATCGTGAGCAGCTGGCCTACAATATTTAATGCGCTGTCAAACAGATACCCAAAACCATGCCAGTCACAATATAGGAACTTCTTAGATTTTTCCTGCATATCAAGGAAATCTGGGGTCTCCAGATTTTCATAATCTGCATCTGCCAGTCTGCGGTGTAGTTCGCTGTCAAATTCCGCACTCACATGACACCTTCGCGTAAAGCCATCCCAACTGAAATATTGAGATAAAGCAGTAGCAACAGCCACATAGCCTGTCAGTACCAGAACATAAAAAATCAGTTTCTGTATGTCTTGTTCTCCCATCAGTTCATCTATGATAAACTTGGGAAGAATGGTCATCGCGATGGGGATAAGGGAAGAAACTAGTTGATAAAGGATCCTCCACAGAATATAGAATTTATCGTATTTCCAACCGTATTTTAGGAAAAATTTCAGGCCTTTGTACATGGTTGCTCCTCCATTCCACCCAATCTTAAAATAAAGAGTATTCATTCTTTTCTCATCTTATTTTCTATATCAGTAATACCATTTCCTCTGTTCATTATAAAGCCTGCTATATTCTCCGGCATGGCCAATCAGCTCGTCATGGGTTCCTATTTCCTGTACTTTCCCATCCTTCATTACTACAATTTTATCCGCAAACTTGCATACCCCTACCCGATGGGAAATGATAATTGCAGTGCGATTCCTTGAAAGCATCAAAAAAGAGTTTAATAATTCCGATTCTTTTATGGCATCTATGGCACTCGTCGGCTCATCCATGATTATCACAGGTTTATCCGCAAATAACGTTCTCGCAAGTGCAATCTTTTGCCATTGGCCTCCTCAAAATTCTACGCCATTAAACTCCCGTCCCATTTCTGTGTCATATCCACCTTTTCTCCTAACTTCTTCTTCCATACCAACAAACTTCAGCACTTCCTGTATTCTGTCATTTGCATTAAGTTTATCAAGATCAGATATTGCAATATTTTCTCTGATAGAAAGATTATATTTCCCATAATTTTGCATCATTACCGCAATATTTGAATAAATACTCTGATAATTTAAGCTTAAAACAGATTTTCCATCATACAAAACCTCTCCCTGTTCCGGAACATACATTCCCAGAATTAGCTTTGAAAGCGTAGATTTTCCGCTCCCGTTTTGCCCCAAAACAACAACTGTTTCATTCTTTTTAATTTCAAGATTCACACAATCTAATGCTTTTTTATCTGCACATGGATATGTGAAAGAAACATCCCTTAAGCGAATTGCGTTTTCCAGTGAAGCATCCTCTCCTCTTTCCTCATCCCTTTCAGGTTTATCGAGGAAGTCAAAATATATTTTTGCATCTTCAATTTCTTCCACCCAAGCTCCAATATCATCCAAAAACCTCTTAACACTATCCTGCAGACTGATAAATGTATTAATACAGGCGCCTAATATCCCTATGCTTAAAACCTCTTCCAATGTTAAATAAATAATCAACAGAATGGAAAACAAATAGCCACACATGCAAAGAATGTTGCAAAAAAATAGATTCTTATTATCCTTTCTGGTTAACTGCCAAACCTCCTCATTGACTTCTCGATTCACAGAGTTCCATTTTTGAGCCATCGTTTTATCAAATCCCATGACTCGCATTTCCTTAGCAGTCTTTTTATCACTGAACAGCTTCCATAAATATTGTAAATATCTGTTTTTGTGTACTTGCGTATTTTTTAAACTAAAGAATGACTTTCCACGAAGCACTCGAGTTATTCCATATGGAATGACCGAAATAAGCATTGATACTACTAAAATTTTCTGATATCCGAACAACAAAACAGCAATACTAACAATTGTCAATCCGGAACAAACTATATTTATCAATCGATGAAACGCTGCTGGAATCACTTCATCCTGAATTGTCTGTTCCGCTCTTAATCTTTGATCTAAAAAAGATGGTTTTTCAAATTCTACAGGCGCAATTTTAGTCATCTTTATGTAAAAATCCCGCTTAAGAGCATTGAGACTTTTTTCATAAATCCCCGTATTCTCCAATATACTGGTAGCAAGCAGCATAAAGTCGCGCAGAACATAGATCACCGCATAAAAAACTGCAAATGCGATCACATTTTTATACTCTATCGAACTGCTCACTGCCGCAATAATTGAATCAATCATTCCCGCCACTGCTATATTCAGCAAAGCAGGGGTTAAAGCATTTACTATGGAATATAGAAAAAGGACAGCCACGGAAATAGGAGCACTTTGGGCTATAATCTTAATTATTTTACATATCACATATATAAAGGAATTTTTCTTCATTTCAAATTCCGCCCTTCTCCAAACAGCAGCCTTTCTCTATCGCTTTCTGCTCCGTTTTATACCATTTGCTTTGTTCATTCCACATAAAAGTATAAATACCATTTTGGCCATATAATTCTTCATGCGTACCTTGTTCCGCAATTTTTCCATTCTCAAGCACTAAAATCATATCTGCCATTTTGGCACTCGGAAGACGATGAGAAACGATTAGGCATCCTTTTCCTTTCGTTAATTTAAGGAATGATTCATATAGTTTACTCTCCGCTATTGGATCCATAGATGCAGTAGGCTCGTCTAAAATACGAAATGCAGCTTCTGACAGATTTGTACGGGCCAAAGCAACTTTTTGCCACTGTCCCCCTGACAGATCAACACCATCATTCTCTATTTTTCCAAGCTTCATATTCAGATCCATTTTCTCATCCAGACCTATTTGCATTGCTTCATACAATTTCTTATCATCATGTAAATATTTTAAGTTTCCAAATGCAATATTTTCACGAAGAGTACCTGCATATGTCCCGTAATCCTGAAACATCACACTAAATATTTTCCCTATTTCCTCATTCCTGTACGCATTTAGATCTATTCCATTTATCAAAATTTTTCCTCGATCCGGGCGATACAATCTACATAAGAGTTTAATAATTGTGGATTTTCCAGCTCCATTCTCTCCTACAAGAGCTACCTTTTGACCAGCCTTTATACAAAAGCTGAGATTATTTAATACTTTCTTTTGTGTATCCGGATAAGTAAACTCTACATTCTCAAACCGTATCTCCACTTGACCATTTGATATATCTGCGCGCTTCTCCCCTTCTTTTACATCTTCCAGATTCATAAATGTATCAAAATAGGCTGTAAGTTTTGATTTATCAGCTACCATCTGAAATCCGTGCGAAAGTTGATCTGATTTACTTAATAATGTTCCAAGCGACATAATCAAAACACTAAATACACCTATGCTGAGTTGCCCTATGCGTATCATATAAATCAGATCAAACACCACAAGGATCATCCATATCTTATATAATGGAATACTGATTAGATAATATAAATGCCCGCGAAACGTCACATGTATTCTTTCATCCAAAACAATTTTGGATATCTCTCTCCATTTCTTAACTATATAAGAATCCCCTTGCAAGATTCTCAATTCAAAGTTCGTATCTTTATCAGATAATAGTTGCCCTAAGTACTCCATTTTGCGCTGGTTCATCGACTGATGTTCAACCAGTCCGTTCATAACAGCCGTCACTTTATAATCACACCAAAGCATTGGAATAAGCAAAATGAAAAATACAGGTATATACCATATTCTGGCTTGTGCAAAGATCAAAATACTCCCGATTAAGCTAATTCCTTTGGCTAATAGATCTACCAAATTAACATATAACTGAATCATATTTTCCTGCGGAGTTTCGCTCATACACTTTATCGTGTCAAACATTTTTCGATTTTCAAAATACGAATAATCAATTGACATAAATTTATTCAGCAAAATAGGATTCACTGCGTCGTTCATTTTTCTCTGCAAAAGGATATAAAGATGTGTATTTACAAATTGACTTGCAGTTTCCAAGAGCAGGCAAATCGCCATTCCCGCCACACTCACCGCCACTTCCCATAGAGGCTGTTTCCCATTTAGGTACGAAATTATACCATTTATAATTCTTTCTATAAGCATCAAAATAACAACGGGCAATATCCCCTGCAAAAGCATAAACAATGCCTTTCCAATTGCAAGCCCCCTCGCATAGCGAAACATAATTTTAAAAATCCGAAATATATTCTTCAATTTTCCCCCAACACTTTATTGGCTGCCCAATACCAACCTCTTGCCCTTCAACTCATAAACCCTGTCGCACGTTCCCATCATATCTTTATCATGAGTCACAATAATACATATTTTGTCTTTACTGATTGCACGGATCATTTCACGGAACACCTCGCACAAAGCCTTATCCAGATTGGCCATCGGCTCGTCAAACACAATGATGTCCGCTCCATTGTACAAAGCCCTTGCGAGCGCGATTCTCTGTTTATGAATGATAGTGAATTACTCCAACTCATAAAAGACTGGAGTAATTCTGTATCTGACCGCTTTAATATTTAGCGGTTACAAAAAACAAGCCAGTACTCATAGTTTGCCGTTTATCAAAAGGAACCATGAAGTTACAGATGCAACCCCATGGTTCCCTTCTCCTATAATTCTACATACAACGAACTATATTGCATTTAAATTTTCAATTAACCTTTTTCTTATTTTACTCTCTATCTCAATAACTTTAATTTGAGTTAAAAATTAATTAATTTAAATAATTATATCTCCATCTACTTCTTATATCTCAATACTCTCCTTAATGAATTACCTCAACCTTTAAAGTCTCTTAAACATTTCCTACTCTTTCATTATATATAGTTCTCACAATCCTTCCTTCTTTTATTTCTATCTCACAATCCGCTATTTGCAATGCACTTGCACGATGCGAAATAAGTATTATAGTTTTTCCCTTATCTATCATTTTTTTAATTGTATTATATATATAGGCTTCGTTTTCTGCATCTATACCGCTGGTAGCTTCATCTAAAATAATCACATTTGACTTCTTCAAGATCGCTCGTGCTATTACAATTCTTTGCTTTTCTCCTCCCGAGAAATTACTTCCATGTTCTAAAACCATAGTTTTGTATCCGTCAGGCTTTTTCATAATAAATTCATGAGCACCAGCAAGTTTAGATGCTTCTATAATTTCATCAAACTCCATCTCTGTATTATCACAACGAATATTTGCTTCTATAGTATCATGAAATAAATATGGAGACTGCCCGATATATGCATAATAATCCCTTATTGCCATCAGGCCTAATTCTTCGTAATTACTTTCCCCAATAAATATTTCTCCTTTTAGGGGAACATATAATGCTAATAAAAGTTTAATCAAGGTGGATTTACCGCTTCCAGATGGACCATAAACTACTGTGATCTTGTTTTGTGGTATTCTTAAATTTATATCTTTCAGGATTTCATCTTGTTCATCATTATATCGAAAAGAAAGATTCCTAATTGAAATCTCTGCTCCATATATCTTTTTTCTCGCCTTCACATCAGTCATTCTCTCATCTTTTTGCTCGAACAACTCCTGAACTCGTTGACAACTCACAATCTGATAAGCAATTCCTGCATAAAATTCTCTAAGATTGCTTATCATATAAGATATTCCATCCTGAAGGAATAAAAATGACATTATTGATCCCAAATCAATTTTATTCAAGAAATATAGTATAATACCACAACTAAATACAAAAATCAAATTTATAGCTTCAAAAACATCTTCTAACATGTTCAAAAAGACATTTTCTTTATTTATTGCCAACACTTCTCTTGAGGACTCTTCACTAGTTCTCTCGTATTTTTGGGCAATTACGTCTTTTATAGCCGATATTTTTATAAAACTTAATCCCTTGATAATTTCATATAAAATTTGGTATTGTACGTCTGTTATTTTTTGAAGTAATTGATTTTCTTCTGTAATTTTGAGTGATACTTTTGCCATTATCCACGTCTCACATAAACATAAAAACACTACTACCAACGATAACTGCCAACTAAATATCAACATAATAATAATAGAACCTACACCATATAAGATCCCCATAAGTAGCCGAAAAATTGACTCAGTATAAATCTTAGATATGTTATCAAGATTATCTCGCAACCGTGTAGTTAATTCTCCTGTCTGAAATTTTTCAAAACAGCAATATTGATATTTAAGCAGTTTCTCAATCGCACATTCTCGCAAATTTTGAGTATATATATGCATACTACGCTCTTTTAAATAATTACCAATCGGATTAAATACAAGTACCATAATAATTATAGATACTGCTATCGCATACACATATGTCATATATTTTACATCTTTATATTCTACAGCATTTACTAAATATTTTTCTAACAATCCAACGCAAATTTGCATTAACGGAAACATTGAACTTTCTATAAAAAGCCCAATTCCAAATTTTAAAAAAGGAAACTTTACCCATCTTAATGGTTTCCATATTGTTTTAAAATAAGCAATCATATCTTAGTCCCCTGCATATAGAATTGATTATAAAAAAAGCCTTTCTGTCTTATCAATTCTTCAAATGTTCCAGTCTCTCTAAGTATTCCATTTTTAACAAACCATACTTCATCGCACTTCTTTATTATCTCAAAATTGTGTGAAATAATAATTCCTGCAGCGTCATTTTGCCTTATCAATTCATGAACTTTTGTTATAACTTCTTTTTCTGAACTTATATCCATGGAAGCCGTTGGCTCATCGAAGATATAGAAAAGAGCCTTATGAAGGAATATACGAGCCAACGCGATCTTCTGTCGCTGCCCTCCAGATAAGTTCTTTCCACCTTCATGCAAAACTGTATGAATACCATTGGGCAGATTATCAACATATTCTTTCAACCCCGCCTGACTTAAGGCTATTTTTACTTCTTCATCTGTTATATTGTTATTGCCACATCGTACATTCTCAGCAATCGTTCCCGGTAAAATGTAGGCATTCTGTGAAATATAAGCAATATTTTTACGCCAACAATCTATATCTAAATCTTTAATATCGCTTCCAAAAATCCTTATTTGCCCTTCGTCTATTTCATATAAACCACATATTAATTTTACAATTGTCGTCTTCCCTCCACCACTATTACCAACTATCCCTATACATTGTCCCCTTTTAATATTAAAACTTAACTTTCTAAAAATTTTTTTATTAATATCATATCCAAAACTAACCTTATGAAATACTACAGCCATCTTTCCCTCGGGTACTAATTTACACCCCCCTTTTCTTTCCTCTTCCATATTCATAACTGTATCAAGTCTCTTCATAGATTGACAAGCATTTTTCATTGCAGTTGTAGAACTAAAAAGATTAATAATTGGTGAACTAATAGGACCTATTAGCTGAGAATAACCAAACAACAATGAAACTTCTATTTCACCAATATTCACAAGATACGCCCCAAATATAAAGGTGATTACCATAGGAATATAGGTAACTGCCAAAATACACGCTAGTGTTACTGCTATATTAACATCATATTTCTTAGTTTCTTCAAGAATTTTATACAACACTTTTCTTAGTTTTTGAATTTGCATACCTTGCATATTATATGCCTTAATTGTTTCCATTCCATGAATTGTATCATAAATTCCATCAGAATAAATACTATTTAGTTCTTGCATAGACTTATATAGATAACTACTTCTAGAAGACAATTTATTTAACAATATTGCCAATATCGGAATAGGTATAAAAACTAAAATGCTCAATTTCCAATTATAAAAAAACAGATAAATGATTAAGAAAGGGGATAAAAATGGGACTAAAATTAGAAATGGTTTCGAAAAGGTTTGTTGGAAAACAAGCAGTTGATAACATCTCTTTTGAAGTAGATAAACCAGGAGTATTTGGCCTTCTTGGAACAAATGGTGCTGGTAAAACTACAACAATAAGGATGTTACTTGGAATTATTAAAAAAGATACTGGAGAAATTACTTGGAATGGAAAACCAGTAGAAAGAAAAACAGTAAATTTTGGATACTTACCAGAGGAAAGAGGTGTATATCCTAAAACAAAGATATATGACCAATTAATGTATTTTGCAGAGCTTAAGGGAATGAATAAATCAGATGCAGATACAGAAATAAAAAAATGGGCAAAAGTACTAAAGGTAGAGGAATATTTACCAATGCCTGCAGAAAAGTTATCAAAAGGTAATCAACAGAAAATACAATTTATGACTTCTATTATTCATAATCCAGAACTAATTGTGCTAGATGAGCCATTTAGCGGATTGGACCCAGTAAATACAGAAATTCTAAAAAATGTTATTATAGACTTAGTAAAACAGGGAAAATACATCATAATGTCAAGTCACCAAATGGCTTCTATAGAAGAATTTTGTACAGATATTTTAATACTAAATAAAGGAAAAACAGTATTAAAGGGAAACTTGAAAGAAATAAAAAATACATATAAAGCAAATAGGCTAGAAA
>OGPH01001274.1_pt1 | contig 19884 bp, 14 predicted proteins | sample 1552891 | NCBI WGS metagenome assembly OGPH01 (sample SAMEA2580272, study PRJEB22360) | human gut metagenome | biome: human gut; feature: human-associated habitat; material: faeces | place: Denmark | collected 2008/2010 | reverse complement strand
CAGGTGTACGCTATGCGGCAGATGGAATAACCTTCCGCAGGGAGACGTTTGCCTCCGCGCCGGCGGGCTGTCTGCTGACGAAGCTTTGGACCGAGGAAGGGGTATCCTTTTCATTTGACTGCCTGTTGGGAAGGAACCACAACTGTACGGATGAGGTAGAGGGGCGCGGAGAGGATACCGTTCTATTCCATGTGGATGCGCCGGAAGGAGGCATTTCTTTCTGCATGGCCTTGCATGTTCGTACAGTGGGCGGAAACGTGAAGAGGATAGGTGAGCATTTGATCGCAGAAGATGTGAAGGAAGCCTATCTGTATCTGGATGTGGAAACCAGCTTCCGAAGGAAGGATGAGACAGGTTCTTGCTTGGCTTGTGTGAAAGCTGCCGCTGGAAGAGAATGGGAAGCATTGAGAGAGGAACACATCCAGGACTTTGGGAACCTGTTTGGCCGTCTTCTCCTGCATTTTTCAGGAACGGACGAGAACCTGGATCAATTTCCTACGGATAAGAGGCTGGCAGCTGTGCAGCAGGGTGCGGAAGATATGGGGTTGATAGAACTGTATTTCCAATATGGCAGATACCTGTTGATATCGTCCAGCAGGCCTGGCAGCCTTCCGGCCAATCTGCAGGGAGTCTGGAATGATCAGATGCAACCTGCCTGGGACAGTAAGTATACCATTAATATCAATACAGAAATGAACTATTGGATTGCGGGTAACGGCGGCCTTGCAGAGTGTCAGCTTCCGTTGTTTGATCTGTTGGAGAGAGTGAAGGAAAATGGAAAGGAGACGGCGCGCAGGATGTATGGCTGCCGTGGCAGCGTGGCGCACCATAATACGGATCTGTATGGAGACAGCGCCCCGCAGGATCACTGCATTACATCAACCTTTTGGGTAATGGGAGAAGCGTGGCTAGCCACCCATATATGGGAACAGTATCTCTACACAGGTGATAAGGCTTTCCTGGAAAAACATTTCGATGTGCTGGATCAGTGTGTGACATTTTTCAGGGATTATCTGGTGGAACTGCCTGATAAAACCCTGGCAACCTCTCCGTCTATGTCGCCGGAAAATACTTATCTGCTGCCTGACGGAAGTAAGGGCGTACTCTGCGAGGGAGCGGTAATGGACACGGAAATCCTGATGGAGTTGTTCCGGGATTATTTGGACGCCTGCCGCGTCTTGGAAAAGGATATTGAAAATCAGAAAGCTGCAAAAGAGATGCTGGAAAGACTTCCGGTATTGAAGATTGGAAAGCATGGACAGCTGATGGAGTGGATGGAGGATTATGAGGAATGGGAGCCTGGCCATCGGCATATTTCTCATCTTTATGCAGTTTATCCTGGCAGTTCCATTACCTGGGACCAGACCCCTGAATTGATGCGGGCGGCCAAAACCTCTCTGGAAAGGCGATTGGCGAACGGAGGAGGTCATACAGGATGGTCAAGAGCTTGGATCATAGGCCTGTGGACGCACTTTAAAGAGGGAGCAAAGGCTTATGAGAATTTGAAAGCGATTCTTTCTATGGGAACCTATCCAAATCTGATGGATAACCATCCGCTGGGTGAAAACGCCTATGTGTTCCAAATCGATGGGAACCTGGGAGCGTCTGCAGCCATATTAGAGATGCTTGCATACAGCAGGCCAGATCGTCTGGAACTCCTTCCGGCAATCACTAAGGAAACTTCCGGAGGAAGTGTGAAAGGCTTGGGATTAAGAAGCGGCGGTACGCTTTCTATGGAATGGGAAGACGGGAAGGTGCGGAAGATGGAAATTCTGCCGGAAAGAGATGCTGTTTTGAGCTTGTGTGTGAACGGGGAGGAAAGGAAGATCCATTTGAATGCAGGAGAAGTATACAGAAGAAGCTGGGAATCTTAAGCCTCTGGGGAAATATTAACGGAACAATTCAGGCAGGGCTGAATTGCTACATATCAACGCGAAAGGAAAGCTTTTATGCAAAACAGAATATGTAAGAGAATGAACAATGACTGGAAATTCGCCTATGGAGATTTCTTCCCGCAGGCTGGATGGGACGGATTCGATGACAGCGACTGGTATGATACCGGCATTCCGCACTCTTTCGGCATTCCGTACTTCATGACAAATGAATTCTATGTGGGCTATGGGTGCTATCGAAAGAAGCTGGAAATCGACGCGGCGTGGATGGGGAAAAAAATTGCGCTTGAGTTTCAGGCTGTGTTTCAGGATGCGGAAATCTATATAAACGGAAAGCTGGCGGGAAGGCACCAGGGCGGGTATACAGCATTTCTGGTGGATATCACGCCCTATGTGAAGGCGGGAGAGAATCTTCTGTTCGTGCGGGTGAATAACCTGTGGAATCCCAGGCTGGCGCCGAGGGCAGGAGAACATGTATTCAATGGGGGAATTTACCGCGATGTAAGCCTGCTTGTGACGGAAACCCTCCATGTGGCCTGGTATGGAACCTACGTTACCACGCCGGAAGGAACGCGGGATGCCGCTCCCGTACGGATTCGCACGGAGGTGACCAATGATTCCGCCGTGGTGGAGCACTGCAGGCTGCGCACAGTGCTTGAGGGAATGGAAGAGGTGACAAAGGAGAGGGAGATTGCACCAGGCGAGACGGTATTCTTTGAACAGGAATTCCTGGTATCCCAGCCCAGGCTTTGGAGCCCTGAGGAACCGAACCTGTACACGGTTTCGAGCATTCTGGAAAAGGATGGGGAGGTGTGCGACAGATACGAGACAGAGTTCGGCATCAGGTGGTTTGTATTTACGGCTGAGGAGGGATTCTTCCTGAACGGAGCGCATTATGAAATATTGGGAGCCAATGTCCATCAGGACCATGCGGGGTGGTCGGATGCGGTCACGCATGCCGGGATCCGGAGGGACGTGGAGATGATCAAGGAATGCGGGATGAATTTCATTCGGGGTTCTCACTATCCGCATCATACGGTATTCGCCCGGGAGTGCGACAGACAGGGAATTCTTTTCTGGTCAGAGAACTGCTTCTGGGGGACGGGAGGGCCGAAGGAAGAGGGGTATTGGACGGCCAGCGGCTATCCGGTGAAGGAAGAGGATCAGGAAGAATTTGAGGAAAGCTGCCTGCGCACATTGGAAGAGATGATCCGCACCAATAGAAACCATCCCAGCATTATCGTTTGGAGCCTGTGCAATGAACCGTTTTTTTCAAATATTGAAGTAATCGGCAAAGCGAAGGCGCTGATTCGCAGGCTGGCGGATGCAGCGCACAGACTGGATCCCACTCGGCCAGCTGCGGTGGGAGGAGCCCAGCGGGGAGGGTTTGATTCCCTGGCGGATCTGGCCGGCTATAATGGAGACGGCGCATCGATTTTTCCGGATCCCGGTTTCCCGAATTTCGTTTCAGAATATGGCAGTACGGTGGAGGATCGGCCTGGAAAAGGCGGGCCACGTTACAGAGACGGCGTGGAGACAGATTATGCATGGAGATCTGGGAAAGCGCTTTGGTGCGCATTCCATCACGGAAGCATTCTGGCGGATATGGGCCACATGGGGATGATTGATTATTATAGACTGCCTCTTCGCACCTGGTATTGGTATCGTGAGAAGAGAAGGGGCATTCCGCATCCGGCGGATGTGCCGGAAGGGATGCCGGCGAGGCTCAGCTTAATGTCCGACCGAACGCGGATGGGAAGCGACGGGACGGAGGATGCTTTCTTGACGGTCGCTTTGCTGGATGCCGAAGGGAAGCGGGTGAGCGCGCCATGTACTGTAATATTAGAGGTGACGGCAGGAGGCGGGCTTTTCCCCACGGGAAGAAGATTTGTCTTTTCTCCGGAAAAGGGGAATTTTGCGGAAGGGCTGGGCGCAGTGGAACTGCGTTCCTGGTATGCAGGAGAAGTGGTGGTTCAGGCGTCGAGTCCCGGACTGGAGGGAAGCGGCCTTACTCTGCATGTGACGGGAGAGACGCCCTGGAAGGGGCAGATTGCCAAATGGCAGGAACCTCCTTATTTGACGGGAGCGCCCGAAAGGGAAAAACGCTATAATATCGCTCCGGATCGTCCTGTATTCTGCAGCAGTGAAGCGGAGGCGCACCCTGCCAGGAATGTGACTGACGCAGCGGGAGAGGACTTCTGGTATCCTGCCAGACAGGATGCCGGGGAATGGCTCCTGGTGGATCTGGAAGGAAGCAAAGAGATGGAGGAAGTCACCGTGGTCTTTACAGAGGTGGTGAATGAAGCCTATGAGATCGCGCTTTCTGACGACAGGGAAGAATTTCGGACGGTATACCATTCGGAGGGAGGAGACGCTAATAGTTTCCTGACCGTGCATTTACATGGGGAGCGGGCAAGATATGTACAACTGCTTTTCCCCAATCTGCCGGCTGCTGTACTTCGCATGGAGATCTGGGTATAATTACCCGGATTGACAGCCTGAAGGCAAAATTTTATAATGGAAGAAACCGGAAGGTTTAACGTTCAACAAAAGAAAGGAATTGAAAATATTCAGTCAGGTTTTATTTTCAATTCGCATGGAGGTAAAAGTGAAAGAGGCATATCAGATTCCAGAGGCATATTTGGCTGTGTATGCGCGCTGTCCCAGGAATGGCAGCTATCCGGATGGACTGGCAAGGAGCATACATTTTGCAATCAGCAGGGATGGAAAGGTTTATGAGCCGCTTTATTCCGGCTATGGCATGTTATTCGCTACAGGAGAGGTGAGAAGCGACAATACCATACAGCCGTTAGGTGTGAAGAACCCTAGAATATTTCAGGCCGGGAAGGGACAGTTTGGGATCACGGCCGTACGCGTTTTGGAGAACGGCGAAGCGGATGAGTCCAGCAGAGGAAAGATACTTCTGTGGCTGACCAACGATCTGGAAGATTTCGGAAAAGAGATGTGCATCGATCTGAAGATGGAGCGGGATGTGGAAGTGGCAATCTGCCATTTGGAGGAAGAGACGGGAACCTATTCTTTCCTATGGAAGGATACGGAAGGAGGTTGCTGGAAGAACGAGACCCAAAATCCATCGGATGCGGCTGCGATGTCCGAAGCGGCCAAAGCAGTTTGGGAAGAAGAGCAGGGAGTATGGAAGCCATGTTTTATGAGTGAAGGACTTCAGGGAGAAGCGTGCTGCCTGCCGTGGAAAGAACAGATGGAAGAAGATGCCCTGCCTGGAAATCAGCTTCCTATTACCAGAAGCCTGTGCGATCGGCTGGCATTGCGCTGGGGAAAGCTTCGTCATGTGGGCGTGCGCCTTCCGGAGAAAGTAGAGGTTTCTAGCATCCAGGACGTAGAAGCAGTGAAGGCGTGCGCAGTTTATTCGGACGGTTCTACCGCCCTTAAAGAGGTGGAATGGGAAACCAAAGAAATGGATTTCTCACAGCCCGGAGAATATGAGATCATGGGTACGATTGCGCAGGACAAACTTCCTTTCCCTCTGACGAAAGGGTTTGCAGATCCGGTGATTATGAGGCGGAATGGGAAGTATTATTTCCTTTCCACGAACGATAATACGGATGATGTGGGACTGTATGTGCGGGAAGCGGACAGCCTGGAAGGATTGTTTTCCCCGGATGTGAAGCTGCATCTGATCCTGGATAAAAATGAGGAAAAGGGTTTTGTTCAGACATTCTGGGCTCCAGAATTTCATGAAATAGGCGGAAGATTATATATTCTTTTTGCAATCAGTGGAAAAGTCTGGGGGCCTCAGTGCCATATGATGCGCCTGAAAGAGGGCGGCTGCATTACGGATCCGGATGGCTGGGAGGAACCTGTACGAGTGGTGCGCAAGGACGGAAGTGCGTTGGCAGCGGAGGGGATTACGCTGGACATGACTTATTTGCAAGCAGGAGGCCGTTCTTATTTGATCTGGTCTTATCGCAACGGGATTAACAGCCCGCTGGATACTGGTTCCATGTTGATGATAGCGCGGACGGATGAGAAGGAACCCTGGAAGCTTACCAGTGATCCGGTTCTTCTTTCAAGGCCGCTGTATGGATGGGAGAACGTGGAACATACGATCAACAATGAGGGGCCCTATGCGTTTATGGTAGGGGATGAGGTATATCTTACCTATTCCGGCGGGGCTGCGAACGGATATACCTATGTGGTAGGGCTGCTTCGGGCTTCTGCCCAGTCGGATCTTTTGGACGGTTCATCCTGGAAGAAAGAGGGCGCGCCGGTACTTTCGTTCTATTCGGTGGAAGGGGAATACGGCCCTGGACACAATTCCTTCTTTGTGGACAAGGATGGAAGTTTACGCATTGCTTACCATGGAGAAACAGCTATTGATGGCAACCTGCGTTGCAGCGGGATTCGTCGTATCCACTTCGATCTGCAGGGAAGGCCAAGGTTTGACCTGTCCGCCGAACGAGATCTGGATCCGGCACTTCGGCAGGTTCGGATGAAAGTGCGCGTGCGTTAAAAGGAGAGCCTGCTCTTTGGGAATGGTATTGGAAAAGGAGGGTATTAATGATGCTGAAAACAGTAAAAACGGAAAATGGACTGGTGCGGGGGCTTCCTGCGGCGGATCCGAGAATCACTTCTTTTAAGGGGATTCCCTTTGCCGCTCCGCCGGTGGGCGGACTGCGCTGGAAGGCGCCGCAGCCTGCCAAGAATTGGGAAGGCGTAAGGGACTGCTATGCGTTTGCGCCTATTTCCATGCAGAGCATACCTGGCCTGAACCAGGAAAACATCTATACGCGGGAATGGAATGTGGATCCGACCATTCCCATGGAGGAAGATTGCCTGTATCTGAATGTGTGGACGCCGGCAAAGTCGGCGGATGAAAAACTGCCGGTATTCGTGTGGTTTTTCGGTGGCGCATTCCAGTTCGGGAATACGGCGGAGATGGAGTTTGACGGGGAGCGGCTGGCCCGCAGAGGAATCGTGGTGGTAACGGTGAACTATCGCCTGAATGTATTCGGCTTCCTGAACCATCCTCAGCTGACGGCAGAGAACCCGGAGGCGCCGGGCAACTTCGGCAGCCTGGATCAGCAATATGGCCTGCTGTGGACGAGAAGGAATATTGCCGCTTTCGGCGGGGACCCGGAGAATATTACCATAGGGGGGCAGTCTGCCGGGGGTGCCAGCGTCATGACGCAGCTGAACTGCCCGGCCAATGCGCCTCATATTAAAAAGGCGATTGTGATGAGCGGTATTTTCAGCAACCCGTTTCAGGAAAAGCGCCTTACGGATCTGAAAGAAGCCGAGAAATGGGGAGAAGAATTCTTCCGCTTCCTGGGCGTCTCCACCCTGGAAGAGGCCAGAGCGCTTCCTGCGGAATATATTCGGGATAAAAACGACGCTTTCGGCCATTATTGGGGTATTGTGGCGGATGGTACCTTCCAGAAGCAGTACTTCTGGGATGGAGTCTATGAAGGCGCACAGCTGGATGTGCCGCTTATGCTGGGCTTTACGGATAATGAGTTCTTCATGGAACCATCTGCGCAGAGTATGGGAGAATTGGAACAGGAGGCCCAAAAAGTTTTTGGCAGTCAAGCCGACACTTATCTGAAGCTGATCGGAATGGGAGTTCCGGAAGGTATGGAAGAAATGGAACGGCTGGAAGCGATGAAAAAGAATGCGGCCGTCTGCTCCATTGAACTGGCGATCCGGATTCTGGCGCATAAGAGAAAGGAATTCGGTAAAAATGCCCCTGCTTTTGTCTATGAATTTGGCCCTGAGATTCCAGGATGGGATCAGCCTGGCGCTTTTCACTCATCGGATCTGTGGTTCTTCTTTGAAACCCTGGCAAAATGTTGGAGGCCCTTTACTGGAAAGCATTATGATCTGGCAAGGCAGATGTGCAACTACTGGGCACAGTTCATTAAGACGGGTGATCCGAACGGGCCGGATGCGGACGGCATCATGCAGGAGAACTGGAAGCCATTCACGGAAGAAGAGCCTGGAATGATGCAGTTTTATGAGATGCCGTCCTTCCAGGAACGGCCTGCAGGAGAGCTGATGACTTTCCTGATGGAAGAGATGGGAAAATAGAAGAAATAAAAAAATGGAAGAGATGAGGAAATAAGGCAGCGCAAACGCGCAGATAGGAGTGAACATGGAGAAAAATATTGAGATCAATACAAACGCAGCTGTCCCGTTTCATAATAACGTGGACTTCTGTGTGGGAACGGGGCGCATCGGCCTTGCGCTTCAGAAGGAATACCAGGAGCAGCTGGCGCTGGTACAGGAAGAAATCGGCTTTTCCTATATCCGCGGCCACGGCCTGTTTACGGATGATATGGCAATTTATCAGGAATATACGGATGAAGAGGGACGGATCCAGGCGGAATATAATTTTACCTATCTGGATTTGGTGATGGACAGTTATCTGAAGCTGAATATCCGTCCTTTCCTGGAATTGGGCTTCATGCCGGAGAAGATAGCATCCGGCAGACAGACCGTTTTCTACTGGAAAGGGAATGTGACTCCGCCCAAGACCTATGAAGCTTGGTGCGCTCTGGTGCAGGCCACTCTGCGCCATTTGCTGGAACGTTACGGGGAAGAGGAAGTGCTTTCCTGGCCCATAGAGGTATGGAACGAGCCTAACCTTCCGGGCTTTTGGAAGGACGCGGATATGCAGGAATACTTCCGTCTGTTTGCCCGCACGTTTGCCGCGGTAAAGGAAGTGGATGCGCGCTTCCGTGTGGGAGGGCCGGCGGTCTGCGGCGTGCAGGATGAGCTTTGGATCCGTTCTTTCCTGGAGTTCTGCCGCAAAGAAGGAATCCATCCTGACTTTGTGACCAGACATCATTATACAACGGAGGTGCCGGAGGACGAGGGCCATTATGGCTATGCCAAACTGTCCGAGCCGGAAGGCGGTTTTGCCAATCTGCAAAGCAGCAGGGATATCATCGACAGCTTTGAGGAATACAAAGGGATGGAGATCCACATCACGGAGTTCAACACTTCCTATATTCCAAACTGTCCGCTGCATGATACGAACCAGAATGCGGCCTATATTGCCCATCAGCTTTCCAGGCTGGGAGATGTGAACGAATCGTATTCTTATTGGACATTTGGTGACATCTTTGAAGAGAGGGGCGTTCCCTTTTCTCCTTTCCACGGAGGCTTCGGCCTGGTGGCAAACGGCGGGATCCCAAAGCCTACCTTCTGGACGTTCAAGTTTTATAAGGAGCTGATGGGAGGCGTATGCGTGTACCGTTCGGAAGAGGCGGTGATCGTGAAGATGGAAGACGGAAGCTATCGGGGCGTGGCCTGGAACCGGACGATGGAAGGCAGCGGGGAAGATCTGAAGCTGTCCTTCGAGATTCCCATGGATGCAAAGGAAGTATGTGTGCTGACGGAAACAGTGGATGAGAAGACCTGCAACCCGCTAAAACTGTGGCACGATATGGGAGAGCCATCCAGTCTGACCGAGCGGCAGAAGAAGGTTCTGAAAGAGGGAGCTAAGCCTTTGGCGGAGACCGCCAGGCGCCAGGTGCAGGACGGAATGGCTTCTGTGGAACTGTATGTGAGAGAAAACGGCGTAGTCTACTTTGAACTGCAGCAGATAAAGGCGGGCGGAGACAGGGGATATGACTATGCGCGTACGATAGGCAAACGCGCCTGAAAGACGCGGCCTGGTTCGTGCCTTTCAGGCCGGGAGAATGGTATGCCGAGGCGCTGTGGAACGTCAGCAATATCATTTGGTCGGGACTGCTTTAAAGGAATGCTTGGGAGGATATGAACATGCTGGAGGCACAGCTTCGCAAAAAAAGAAGAATCACGCAAGTTGAACGCAGGGGAAACGCCCTGTTCCTGCATGCGGAAGCGGGGCTTATCCGCATCTGGCCGCAGACGGAGACGATCGTGCGCATCTCCTATGCGCAGAATGGCCAATTTGGGGAAAAGCAGGGGGCGGAGTATACGGATTTGTCCGCTTCCCGGAAGGCAGAGGGCTTGTGGAACTACGAGGAAGGAGCGGATGAGATCTTCCTTGAGACTGCAGCACTGCGGCTTGTTGTTTCTAAAAAGAGCGGCTCCATTCGGTATGAACGAAAGGACGGAACCCTCCTTGCGCGTGAGCGGGAATGGGAAAGCAAAAACGTGGAGGAATTCGACGCTTTCTGCACTGTCGTGAATCAAAATACACAGCTGGAAGAGATACAGACGCCGGACGGCGTGAAGCGCCGGATAAAAGCGGCGGATCGGGTTTTTGACCGGAAGCTGTGCCATACCCGTCTGTATCTTACGTTTGCGGAAGATGAATGCCTGTATGGTTTGGGACAGGCGGAAGAAGGGGTGTGGAATCTGCGTCATACCACGCAATATCTGCATCAGGCCAACCTGAAGATTGCAATGCCCCTGCTTCTTTCGAGCGCAGGATATGGGCTCCTTCTTTCCACGCAGTCAACGGCTATATTCAATGATACGCAGGCAGGTACTTACCTGTATACAGAAGCGGATGAATACCTGGATTATTATTTCCTGGCAGGAGAGGCGGCGGAGGTGATCCGCGGTTTCCGTGCGCTGACCGGGAAGGCGGCGATGCTGCCAAAGTGGGCTTTTGGCTATATTCAATCCAAGGAACGGTATGAGACGGCTCAGGAACTGGTGGATACGGCGGCTGAGTTCCGCCGCCGCGGCATCGGCTTAGACTGCCTGGTACTGGACTGGATGAGCTGGAAGGGAAATCTGTGGGGACAGAAAACCTTTGATGAAGAACGGTTTCCGGATCCGGCAGATATGATCCGCCGCCTGCATGAGATGGATGTGCATTTCATGATTTCTATCTGGCCCAATATGAGTGAGGCATGTGAGAATTACCGGGAATTCGCCGAAGCCGGGCTGCTCCTTCCCGCAAGCGAGGTGTATGATGCCCTGTCCGAAGAAGGCCGGAAGCTGTACTGGAAGCAAGCGGAGCGGGGAATTTTCCGCTATGGGGCGGATGCCTGGTGGTGTGATTCCTGCGAACCGGTGACGCCGGAATGGAGCCGGCAGATGAAACCGGAGCAGGGGGAGATGTATCGGGAATTTGTGGATGCTGCCGGAAGCATCCTTCCAATGGATCAGATCAATGCTTACGCTCTGTATCATACCAGGGCGATCTGGGAAGGACAGAGAGGCTGCATGGAAGAAGCGGGCGGTCAGGAAAAGCGTGTGGTGAACCTGACGCGCAGCGGCTGGGCGGGAAGCCAGAAGTACGGCACGATCCTGTGGTCAGGGGATATCTGCGCCAGCTGGGAGACTCTGAAGAGACAGATTGTGGCAGGACTCCAGTTTGTTTCCAGCGGCCTTCCTTATTGGACGCTGGATATCGGCGCATTCTTTGTGAAGGGGGGAACTCCCTGGTTCTGGAACGGTCAATACGATGAGACGAATGAAGATCCCGCTTATAGGGAGCTTTATGTGAGATGGTTCCAGTATGGGGCCTTCCTGCCCATTTTCCGCAGCCATGGTACAGACTGCGCCAGGGAACCCTGGCGGTTCGGAAAAGAGGGAGATCCGTTCTATGAAGCGATTGTTGCGGCCATCCGGCTCAGATACAGGCTGCTGCCTTATATCTATTCGCTTGCCGGCGCGGTATGGCTGGAGGATCAGACCATGATGCGGCCTTTGTACTTTGACTTCCCCCAGGACGAACGCGCCTGGAAAATCTCGGATGAATATCTGTTGGGGCCTGCTCTGTTGATCTGCCCTGTAACAGAACCGATGCGGCCTGCGGAAGGGGAAACGGTGGTCAGAAAGGTGTATCTGCCTTCAGGGATTGCATGGTATGATCTGTATACGGAAGAACGGTACGAGGGCGGTAGGGAAATAGAAGTCGCCTGCGATATCAGCCGTATCCCCGTATATGTGCGTGCCGGCTCCATCCTGCCCGTAGCTTTGCCCGGAGAGAGCGCGGCCCAGATGGAAGGGGCGGATATTTGGCTGCAGGCCTATGCAGGAGCAGACGGAAGCTTTACGCTTTATGAAGATGCCGGAGATGGATACGGCTATGAGAGGGGAGAATACTGCCTGACCCATGTCACCTATCGGGAAGAGGATGGACATTTATCCTGGGAAACGGAAGGGGACATTCGATTCCGCAAAGGGAAACTGGAAGGCAGGATTGTGGGATAGAGGAAGGTCCGGATGGGGTTGGCGCCGGAGGGCGGAGCATATGCGGAGGGTTGAGCAGGAACAAGACAAAGCAACTGTCCGATTTGATATAAAAGGATTGACTTCAAGTAAACTTTAAGCGATATAATGATTCTCAATAACACCGTAGAACGCGCCGTGGAAGATACAGGAGAATGGAAATCCATGGGCGGAGACGGGAAGGAAAGGAGAAGAAATATATGGTTTATAAGAATTATCAGGACTTGAAGCTGTCCGCTCTGGGAATGGGAGCCATGCGTCTGCCTGTGATTGATGGGGATGATTCCAGAGTGGATCAGGCGGCTGTGGAAGAGATGGTGGCATACGCCATGGAACAGGGTGTGAACTATTATGATACCGCTTGGGGCTATCATGACGGGCACTCGGAGACGGCCATGGGAGAGGCGCTGAAGAAATATCCGCGCGAGTCATTCTATCTCGCCACCAAATTCCCGGGATATGACCTGTCCAATATGGACAAGGTGGAAGAAATCTTTGAAGCACAGCTGAAGAAATGCCAGGTGGAATATTTTGACTTCTACCTGTTCCATAATGTGTGCGAGATGAACATAGACGCCTATCTGGATCCGAAATATGGAATCTACGATTATCTGATGAAGCAGAAAAAAGCGGGGCGCATCCGTCATCTGGGCTTTTCTGCGCATGGGGATCTGGATGTGATGAAGCGTTTCCTGGAGGCCTATGGAAAGGATATGGAGTTCTGCCAGATCCAGCTGAACTATGTGGACTGGACTTTCCAAAAGGCGAAAGAGAAGACGGAACTTCTGGCCGAATATCAGATTCCGGTATGGGTTATGGAGCCGCTGCGCGGTGGGAAGCTGGCGAACCTGTCACAGGAGCAGGAAGAGAAGCTGAAAGCGCTGCGTCCGGAGGAAGGGGTTCCTGCCTGGGCCTTCCGTTTCCTGCAGACGGTTCCAGGTGTGGCCATGGTGCTTTCCGGCATGTCCAATATGGCTCAGCTGAAGGACAATATCCACACTTTTGAGACAGAAAAGCCTCTGTCTGATGCGGAGATGAAGGAACTGCTCGCCATGGCGGACGATATGGTGAAGCGGATCGCCCTTCCCTGCACTGCCTGCCATTACTGCGTGAGCCATTGCCCGCAGGGCCTGGATATTCCTTCTCTGCTGGCGCTCTATAACGAACATTCCTTTACGCAGGGTGGCTTCATCGCGCCCATGGCGCTCTCCGCGATACCGCAGGAGAAGTGGCCGAGCGCCTGCATCGGCTGCCGGAGCTGTGAGGCGGTCTGCCCGCAGCAGATCAAGATTTCAGAGGCGATGTCGGATTTCGCGGGCAGGCTCGGAGCGTAAGAGGGAAGGTCCTATTGCGCGGAATGCTTTGTTCTTGTCTGGAAGTCGTCTTCGATTTTTTCTTTCCAGTTGGGGGACAAAGGCATGCCTTCACGGATGGTAAGGATTGTATCGCTTAAAACCGTATAATTCAGCCGGGTGCCTTGGGGATCGCTGTGGTAATGAACCGCGCGATCCCTTTTCACGCCCAGGCTTTCCGCTGTGCTGACCGCATCGATATTGGCGCCCAGGAAAAGAAATTCCCATCCATGGCTCTCTTTCCGCTGACAGATCATTTCCCGTATTTCTCCCAGAGTATAGCGGGTGCTGGCATTCTCCAGGCCATCTGTGGTGATGACGAAGAGCGTATGTTCAGGTATATCTTCGTTTCGTGCATATTTGTGAATCATTCCGATATGATGAATCGCTCCGCCTATCGCATCAAGCAGGGCGGTGGAGCCGCAGGCTGTATAGTCCGCTTCTGTCATTGGCTTGATCTGCTCAAGAAGAACGCGGTCATGGAGGACGAGGCTGTTTTGATTAAAAAGAATGGTGGATATGAACGCGTCTTTCCCGAGTCTTTTCTGTTTTGCGATCAGGGAATTGAAGCCCCCGATGGTATCTGATTCCAGTCCGCTCATGGAACCGCTGCGGTCAAGAAGAAAGACAATTTCTGACAGATTCTTTTTCATGCGATTTTCCTCCTATTGAAATGCAGGCATAACGGGTAAAAATGACATCATTCATACCTGTCAGGCCATATAAAAATGACTGCAGGGTTGATTGGATGCAGCGGCTCAAAAGATTGGAGCGGCTGCTTTTCCCTACAGTCACATCATAGTCTTTTATGCAGTTCGTTGTGTCGCCCGGCAGGCGACATTTTCATCAAAATGAGAGCGCTCGGGACAGCATTGCCTGCCAGATGGTTGGCGCAGCCTGAAGCATTCTCCCTCATACGCCGAGTAGCGGCTGGTCAAAGGCGAAGAGGGCTTCGTTGATTTCAAACACATTGTAAATTCCCTTACGGATAAAATATTCTATGATAATATCGAAGGAATTGGAGCGGGACAGGGCAAATCCCGCTTTTCGCAGCATTTCTTCTGTTTCGGAAAGAGAAAGTTCCAGAGCGATAGCAAAAGCCAGAACCGTGGGTTTGGAAGGTTTATAGAGCCTGTCACTGCGTATTTTGGAGAAGAGCTTTCGGTCAATATTGGCTTTTTTATAGCATTGGGCATCCGTTATGCCGCGTTCATCAATGAGGCGCAGCAGCATTTCCGAGAAACTTTCATCAATCTGGCTGAGGGCTTCCTCCAGGGAGCCAGCCTGGGGAGAATGCGCCGCGGGCTTTGCTTCCGGCGAAGGAGAGCTGGGCGGAAGCGGAGAAGCCGGGCGCAGAACGGGCGGAATCTTCGGAAGAGACATCTCACACAACTCTGCGGGCGTGGGCGCAGGCCGATCCAGTTCAAAGCGGCGGAGTTCTCTGCGCCGCCTGTCTTCAGCTTCAGAAGCCTGTACATAACGATCATCAATATACTCCCTGATATCAGAAAACAGTTTCTCACCGATGGTATAGGATTGGCGGTCAAAGACAACCAGGTAGACGGTCATGTCATCCTGAGAAGAAGCATCGGCTTTTAGCAGAAAGGCGCTGATAGAATCCACAGCCACACGCAGGGCCTGATCCTTTGGATAGCCATAGATACCGGATGAAATCAGGGGAAAGGCTACGCTCTTACAGCTGTATTTCTGGGCGAGAGACAGAGAGGAACGATAGCAGGAAGCGAGCAGTTCCTTTTCGCCCGAATGGCCGCCCCTCCAGCGGGGGCCCACCGCGTGAATCACATAGCGGCAAGGAAGTCTGCCCGCTCCGGTTATCCTCGCTTCTCCCGTGGGACAGCCGCCTAACGCGCGGCATTCAGCCAGCAGGGCATCCCCTGCGGCGCGGTGGATACAGCCGTCCACCCCGCCGCCTCCCAGAAGAGAAGAATTGGCGGCGTTGACGATTGCATCGACGTTCATCTTTGTGATATCGTTTCTGACAATGAAGAGCGGCATCAGGATTCCTCCTTTGAAACAGGCAGGTTTGGAAACGCTGCATGTTTGGAAATATCTTTTCTCCTATTATCATAATCAAGCAGATTCTCTTGGATCTCCAGCATAACATAGGCATTCTTTTATTTCAATTTGGAACCATACCCTTTGAGTCTCGAAATGTTATCACTCAGCCCTCCGGGCTGAGTGATAACCTCGAAATTGTATTTTTCCACATTTTTTAGAGAAGTACAAATATAGTTGTGAAAAGGAATATAAAATACGAAAAAACAATCAAAAACAATTGTTTAATACGATGCTCAGTGATATACTGACCCTATGGGAAACCAGAGCACATATAGGCGGCCTGCCCTCCAGCTTCAGATAAAACGGAGGGATAAACCCTCCGGAATCCAAAGAGGAAGGAGGGGATAAATCATGGTTACATATGCTGACTTAATACAGTTTTGTATACTCATGATCACTCTAGTAGGATTGTGCTATACGATCTTCGGGGAAAAGAAATAGCCGCCAACTAGCCCAATAGTTGACGGCTGGCCTCGTTTGAGGCTAAAAGATTAACTATACAAGGGCGGGCCATGTGTCTCTGGCTTTCCCTTTCTTTACTCTAACTATAGCATATTCAGCAGTCGGATGCAATTATTATCCCAAACAAGTATTTTTTAATATTTGCCAGTTTTTGAAATGACTTCTCGTTCATTCGGAGTTTAAGCAGTTATTTTTTCCCATTATGGCAATGTAATCATTAAAGATAAATTCTTTTTTTAATTTGCAACTTTCCATCCCCCATTTTTGTCTATAATATAAAAGGTTCCATACAGCAGCCCTTCCCGCTGGGTTGGAAGAACTGCAGTGGAATCTTTGAAGAAGTAAGATGCCGCCGCCTATTATAAAAGGCGCGCTGAACCAGAGGGGCGGCTTGAGGAAAGGTAAGATGCATTATGAAACAGGAAACGTATGAGAGCCTGGTCAATTATATCTTGGAAAATCAGGATCGATTCTATCGTTTGGCATACAGCTATGCGGGCAACCGGGAAGACGCGATGGACATTGTTCAGAATGCCGTCTGCAAGGCCCTGGGAAATTATGGGGCGCTGCGGGAGGCAGGTGCGATGAAAACCTGGTTTTACCGCATCCTGGTCAACGAGAGCATTTCTCTGATCAAGAAATACCGCCTGGAAAGTCCTGCCGGAGAAGATGCGCATGTGGAATCGCCTTATTACGAAAAGGGATATGAGACCGGAGAGGATCTTTACGATCAGATCAATAAACTTCCGGAAGATGCGCAGAAGATCATAAAGCTTCGTTTTTATGAAGAGCTGTCTTTAAAGGAGATCGCGCAAATTACCGGTATGAACCTGAATACGGTTAAGGCAAAACTGTATCGGGGACTGAAACTGTTGAAGGAAGAACTTCAGGAGGCGGAATGATGAGTAGAATGGAAGAGGCAAAAAGGCGATATGATGAGATTCAGGTTCCGGAGGAACTGCATGAAAGGCTGGAGAAACTGATAGCAGATTCGGCCCCGGATCGTGTGAAGGAGGCGGCTGCCGACGGTAAAAGAGGAAACGTCGTTTGGATGAAGGGATGTGCCTGGGTAGCGGCGGCTGTGGTAGCCCTCTTTACGCTGGCGCTCAATACCAATACGGCATTTGCCCAGGAAATGGGAGAGATCCCGGTGCTTGGCGCTGTGGCAAGGGTTCTGACTTTCCGTTCCTATGTAAAGGAAGATGCGGATATGGGCATTGCGGTGGAAATCCCCGCGATTGAAACCATTGAAGAGGATACCGGGCTGGCAGAAGAAGTGAATCAGGAAATTCTGGAACGGTGTGAAGCATATGCGCAGGCGGCCATACAGCGGGCAGAGGAGTATAAGAAAGCGTTTCTGGAAACAGGCGGAACACAGGAAGAGTGGGAAGCCCACAATATTCAGATTCGTGTCTGGTATGAGATTAAATCTCAGACGGAAGATTATCTGTCCTTTACGGTGTCAGGTACGGAGAACTGGACTTCCGCTTACAGCGAGACCTATTATTATAATCTCGATCTGAAAGAAGGAAAGCGAATCAGCCTTCAGGATGTGCTGGGAGAGGATTATATTGCGATCGCTGATGCTTCTATCCGGGAACAGATGGCACAGATGGAAAAAGAGGAAGGGATTACCTTCTTTTCACAGGAGGAAGGCGGATTTTCTGGAATTACAGAGGAAACGAATTTCTATATGAATGAAAAAGGGAATCCGGTGATTGTTTTTGATAAATATGAGATCGCGCCCGGTTCTGCCGGGGAGATCGAGTTTGAAATTCCCCAAATGGGCTGATGTTCTTCCGGCCTTCGGGCCGGAAGATGTAGCAAATAGGAGGCGCGCGTTATTGTGTGCGGGCTTCCTGATTTTAAAGCCGCTTATGCGGACAGAATGAATGATAAATGCCGCTGGAAGAAAGTACGACGTTTCAGTCTTCCTGAACGGATATGCACAAGCGGCGGAAGGAGAGGAATATGAAAAAAGCAAAAGGAATATTGATGGCAGGACTGATGAGTTTGGCGCTGGCGGCGTGCGGACAGGAAGCACAGCCGGAGGATATGACGACAGAAACCATATCTACGCAGGCATCGGAGGAAGCTTCTGTTTCACAGACGGAAAGCGTGCCCGTATCGCAGGAAGCGGCAGAGACCGAACCTGCGCAGAGTGAGGCTGCGACGCAGGACGATACCGTTGCACAGGATACCACTGCCCAGGAAGCGACAGAAGGTACTTCTCAAGCGGCAGAAGAAACGGCTGCCGGACAGGAAGCAGGGTATGAAGATAACTTTGCGGTGGATGCTGCAGCGGCAGCCGCGTATGGAAAACAGATCAAAGATGCGGTTGCAAATCAGGATCTGGAAGCTCTGGCAGATTTGACATCATTTCCTGTATATATTGGATTGGATGGAGGAATGACTGTCAATTCCAAGGAAGAGTTCCTGGAGCTTGGCGCGGAGCGCATTTTTACCCCGGAGCTGATAGAATCGGTAGGAGGGGCAGATGAAAATAACCTTCCTCCCAGCATGGCCGGATTCGTTCTGTCCACAGGGGATGGACCGAACATTATTTTCAGCGTTGTGGATGGAAAACTGGCCGTACAGGGCATAAATTATTAAGTGCCGTTTATCGCTGAGAAAACGAGCGCACTTTCCTATGATTGATACAGCCGTTTCTGGTATTGTTTGGGCGAAAGCCCCACATCCTGGGAAAAGGTGCGGGAAAAATGGGAATAATTGCGGAAGCCTGCCATATAGCAGACATCCTGCGGGGAGTGGCCCTGGCGCAGCAGCTGTTGTGCCAGGGCGATTCGTTTGGCGATAATATATTGCTGTATGGAGACGCCCATCACCTGGCGGAAGCAGCGGCTGATATAGGTCCCGTTGTGATGGAGATATTCAGCTATAGCGGGCAGGGACAGTTCCTCCGTCAGATGCTCTTCCACATAGGAAAAGGCATCCGCCACCAACCGGGGCATAATGCCGGAATATTCCGGCAGGCGCTGGGAAGGGGCTAAGCAGTTCAACAGCAGCAGGATTTGACGCAGCAGAATGTCCGCCAACACGTCATCTCCATAATGGCGGAAAGACAGCGCATCCTGGAGAGAGGCCGACAGGGAAGCGAAGCGGGAAAGTTCTTCCTGCGTAAGATGCAGATAGTTCAGCTTTTGGGAAGAGAGATAGAAACAGGCGGATAGATCCGTCCTGGCTGTGGATAAAGACTTCAGAAGATCATCCCTGATGTTGATAACAATGCGGTCATACAATCCGGGACTGAGCACTTCGCCGCGATGAAAGCCATAGGGAGGTATGCAGACCACATCGCCACGTTTCAGGCGTTTCCCGTCATTTTCCGTATAGAAGTCCACTTCTCCTTCCAGCAGCACAAAAATTTCACAGCCATCATGGCAATGAAACAGGAAGGAACCGTCCGCGTCCTTTGTTGTTTTGCATTCGCAGATCAGATCTTCCTGCAGTATCAGCAGCTTTTTCTGAATTTCCCGCGTCCCGGGAACTCCCGCTTTTTCACGGGGCTGTGAATAAGCGTTCTCTTCCGGATATTTTTGGTTCTGGCCGTTCTTTTTTTTATTCATTGTTCTATCGCTCTCTTTTCCCATTTGTCTGCCTTCTAAATCAATCCGCAGCTTAAATCTAAGACTACTATAGCAAAGACCAACGTCCGGTTCAACAGGAGAACTGCCGGCAATGAAGGCTCCCCTCTGCATGCACCCGCCCTTCCCATCCGGCCCTGTCCCTGAACCTGCAGGCGGCGGCGGAACCTTCGTTCTGAAGACCGTCTGAAAACGTCGGCACTTATGCAGCGTCCTTTGCTGCATTATGTGCCGCTACGTTTTCGGCCGAGCGAGAGCGTGTCTTCAGAACGAAGGTTCCGCCGCTGCCTGCAGGTTCAGGGACAGGGCCGGATGGGAAGGGCGGGTGCATGCAGAGGG
>OGPH01001263.1_pt1 | contig 20062 bp, 24 predicted proteins | sample 1552891 | NCBI WGS metagenome assembly OGPH01 (sample SAMEA2580272, study PRJEB22360) | human gut metagenome | biome: human gut; feature: human-associated habitat; material: faeces | place: Denmark | collected 2008/2010 | reverse complement strand
ACGGGAAGAAAGGCAATTTCTGGATGCAGTTCTGCGAGCGTGAGGTCAGCTTCCAGAGTCCGAGCGGCGGCCGGTTTTCCGATTTTGATTTTAACACCTATCTGATCGCAAGTCCGGAGGACTACGAGCAGTTTATTGGGCAGCTTGGAGAGTTGCTGGAACAAAGCCCATCTGAGCCGCTGTAGAAGTGGCTTCGGCAAGAGTTTTTTCTTTATTGGTTTCGTCCATATACTTTTTATCCCCGTGTCAAAATTCTTAATTTGTCGTAGGCGGAATTTTTGTCGCAAATATCGTCAACAAGCCCCCGTCTAAACGCCTCTGCGCCTACGAAAGCCTGACCCCGCATATCCTCTTTTTCGATGTTTCTGTGCGCCAGAACGTGTGATTTAAACAGCTCGAAGTACGATTGAGTCTCCGCCTGTAAAGCGGCTCTTTCGTCGTCGTTTTGGCTCGGCGGGTATCCTGCGGTTTTGAGCGTGCCTTCCTTGTTTGTAATGTAGTCAGGCTTTACGCCCAATGCTTGCCACAATCCCGAAACGTCCATTAGCGGCAAAATAGTTCCTATACTCCCGACAGTGGCGTCTGCGGAAGCGCAGATATACGACGCTCCGCTTGCTATCGCGTATGCCGCCGAGCAGCACATTCCGTCCGTATAGGCGAACACAGGCTTGGGGCATTGCGATATTGCTTTTGCCACTTTGTCATTCCCGCAAGCGTGCCCGCCGCCAGAATCAACCGTTAGGAATATCCCTTTGGCTTCCTTTGATGCCACCGCTATGTCTTGCAGGACTTCCTCATAATCCGTGCCGCCATAGCCCGCCACAAAATAAGGGGCTTCCTTGTTGAAAAGCGTTCCGTGAATGGAGATATGAGCAATCCCGTTAGGGTCTATTGCCATACTTTGGCGTTGTGGCACGAACTGCGAAAACTTCTCGCGCCACCCAGAAAGCGAGTCCGCGCCTTTTGCGTCAGCCAATACCCTTAGCGACAACGCAAGAAATGTCCCTGCGTGTATATTCCACGGTCTGCAAATTCCGTTTAAAAAAATGTTATTCGTCATCATTACCTTTTTCTCCTATTTTCCTATTTTCGATAACCTGAGTTCCGTTAACCTTGTAGAGCATATAAAGCGGTATTGGCTCGCTGTCGGGAATTCCCGCCAAGCGCATAATGAACCTTGCGTTGTCGGCTCTTGTGCGCATTTCGTCCTCGAAGTCCAAGCCGCATTCGGAATAGCTTTCTTCGAGCGTTTTTAAGCCCATTTCAACGTTTGCTCGGTTTTGTTGCTCCTCGCGCCCTGCGTCAACTGTCAGCTTTCTGGGGTGTGTCCAAGTGGCGTACCACCACCAATTCTGAAGCGGCAATATCCCGCTGTCTATTGCCCAACCGATTACGAAGAACCATACGGCGTCGTTAAAACGGTCGTCGATTAGCTGTGTCATATCGTCAATGTAGCGTTGCGTCTTTGAGGCGATAAGCCTTACAGACGCTCCGCCGATTTTCGACGGGTCTATGAGAAATTCGTAAGGCAAAATGCCGAGACTTCCCGAACGGTCGAGTTCCGTCAAAAATCCAGAAAATGTCGGAGAGGGAATATTACTTTCGTGAACGTCTATGCTTTCGTCGGGGTCTATGCGGATATTCTTTCCGCCCAGAATTTGGTTTAAAGCCGCCGTTGACGTTCCCTCAGGTCGGTTGCCGACGTCCACTCTGTAATCGCCGTCGAGACTCATTCCCTGACCGCCTTTCAGAATATGGACGATGTCGGAAATTGCCTTTACCTTCTTTTTCTCCAAGGCGAGGATTTCCTTACGGTCGATGACGTCGTTTATAGAGTGCTGAATGTGCGGATATGCTCTCGCTTGCGAGACACGCTCTGGGTCGAAGATATGAATTACCGCAGAAGCGGGAACTCTCGTTATCTCTCTGTTTTCGCCAATGATAAAGTAGTAGGCTTTGGGTCTGCCGTAGCGGTCAAATTCAATTCCGTCCGATATGAAAGGACTGCTTTCAGTTTCGGGAGACATAAGGCGGTGGCTTTCGATTATCTGGATTTTCGGGACATTGAACGCATTGAACGTCTTTATCACGAAAACCTCTCCGTCGATAATCAGGGCGCGGAGTATCATCGCCTGACACTCTCTCCAAGAAAAGCGGTTTGTGATGTCGCAATGCCGACTCCACCTGAAAAAGAAGTCTTCCGCTTGCTTATCCCAAGCGTGGTTGCCGCTTTTGGCGTTCGGGTAAATCCCTTTGCCAATTCCGTAAACTTTCAGGTCGCGCAAAATTCCCCGAATCTGCCCCGAATTTTTCTCAAGATAGCGGGCTTTTCGGACAAGTTCGCTTCTCGTGTATGAAGTAAGCTCGTATTTTGCGTCTGTCGGATTTGTGGTGTTGGGATTGCCACGGGAGGGAGAGATTTTTGCCGCTTCAAAGGCGTGCCCAATCCCATAAAACAAATTGGCGATTTTTCGGCGGAAATTCATTGTATAACCCCTCCGAATACGCCGCTAAGGAAAATCCTGCGGTTTGTCTTTTGATACTTTTCGGGCGCGAGAAGCTCCAATGCGTCCATTATGCCGTTAAATTTCTTCTCGATTTCCGACGCCGCTATGCGCGAATAGGAACTTCCGCTGTCGGAAGCCGACTGAAGATACTTTTCGCGCTCGGTTTTAACCTGTACAAGCAGGGCTTCAAGCTCCGCTACGGTATATCCTCGTGTGTAATTGTAATTCGCCATAAAAACACGGCGAATGTCAAAAAAGAGTTCTAATGATTTTACTCGTATTTTGAATTTTTCGCGAATTAAATACTCCAGTGCATAAAAGCTAAAGGAGTTAGACAAGCGGCTTAAGGAATGTAGAGTAGATGTTTTTCGACCAAGAAAAGCACTATGACAAAACCAAAATACCGCCGTCTAACATATGACGATAGAAAAATGGCGTAATAAAGTTATTGCGCGGAATGAATGTGAAAACGATAACCTTTGATAACGGCAAGGAGTTTACTTATCACGAAGATATAAGTAAAAAATTAAGGAGTGAAATATACTTTGCACACCCATACACTTCTTACGAAAGAGGTCTCAATGAATATACAAATAGATTGTTGAGACAGTACTTTCCGAAGGGAATGGATTTGAGAAAAGCTACGGAAATGGAACTAAAATTTGCATTGAATAAGATCAACTCTCGCCCCCGAAAGACACTAAATTGGAAAAGTCCAAGCGATTATCTTCACGAACTAAAGTGCGCCGCCCCCTAGGGGGCAATAAGTAAATGAATCAATAACTTTAATCTTTACAAACAATCAACAATATATAAAAACATCTACTGTCAGTTATGCACTTGCGTTTTGAAAAAAGGACTTATATATAATTTTTATGAATAAACCCAAGAAGATTGTCATAATCGGCGGAGTGGCCGCAGGCGCAAGCGCGGCGGCTAGATTGAGACGCTTAGACGAAACCGCTAAAATACTTATACTTGAACGCGGAGAATACGTTTCTTATGCAAACTGCGGATTGCCCTACCACATTGGCGGCATAATCGCAGACAGGAAAAATCTCATAGTCACAAAACCAGAAAAATTTTCAGCCTGGTTCAATATAGAGGTCAGAATTTCCTCCGAGGTTGTATCAATAGACAGAACAAACAAACGCGTTCTCGTCAGAAATAAAGAGAAAGAGTATTTTGAGGATTACGACAACCTCGTAATAGCCACAGGCGCAAGCGCCTTCACCCCAAAGACAGAGGGCGATGACAACCGTAAAATCCGCCATTTGTGGACGATGTCCGACATGGACGATATAATCGCCGCGCTTAATGTAAGCTCCGCCAAGGTTGCGATTGTGGGAGGAGGTTTCATAGGCCTTGAAACCGCCGAAAACCTTAGGCATAAAGGGATTGAAGTGACCCTTATACAGAGGAGCGGACACGTATTGCCGGTATTCGCCCAGGAAATGGCCCTGCCATTAGCCAACGAACTAAAAGAGATGGGGGTAAATTTAATTCTCGGTCGAACCATCAAGAAATATGAGGACGCTGCCGACGGAATTGTCGCGATTCTCGACAATGGGGAACGCATATTCTCAAATATTGTAATTTCCTCAACCGGAATAAAACCTAACTCCAGACTCGCGCTTGAATCCGGAATAGAATGTTCAAAAGACGGATTCATAAAAGTCGATGAACACATGAGAACATCTGACGAAAATATTTATGCGGCCGGAGATGTGGTGGAAATTGCAGAACCTATATTCAACTCAAGAACCCATATACCTCTCGCAGGGCCTGCCAACAAACAGGGCAGAATCGTCGCCGACAATATTGCAGGAATGGCAAGCTCTTATAGGGGAACCTATGGAGCGTCGGTCGTAAAGCTTGGGAAATTAACTGCAGCAAGCGTTGGAATGACAGAAAAGCGCTTAAAGTTGGCAGGGAAAAAATACCGCAAAATATACATTCATCCGTCTTCGTCGGCCTCATATTATCCCGGAGCTGCGCGCATGGACATAAAGCTGATTTTCGCAGACGACGGCACAATATACGGCGCACAAATCATAGGCGAAAAAGGCGTAGATAAACGCATAGACTCAATAGCACAGGCTATGTTTAACGGCTTAAAAGCCGACAAGCTTGGAGAATTAGAATTGTCCTATGCGCCGCCGTTCAGCTCAGCAAAAGATCCGATAAACTATGCCGGTTATGTTGCCTCAAATGTCCTATCGGGAAAATCTACTCCCGTCTATGCTGAAAGCATACCCGAAGGCGCAATCATACTCGACGTTCGCGAGCCCTCGGAAGTGTCAAATGGCAGAATTCCAAACTCCATAAATATTCCGATTGGACAGCTCAGGGAACGGCTCGCGGAAATAGACAAGGACCGCCTCATTGTTGCGTCCTGCCAGGTTGGTTTGAGAGGATATTTGGCCGAACGCATTTTAAAACAAAACGGATTTAACGCGGCAAATCTATCCGGTGGATATCTTACATGGAAATCTGTAAACTCAAAATAAGCGCAAGATGGACAATAAATTTTACAAGAATCAAACTAACTATTCTGATCTTCCTTCCGACGCGATAATACTCGATGTAAGAAACGGAATAGAACATTCTGAAATAGCCCTTAAACGGAAACACTACTTTGTAGAACTGCCTTATTTTGACGCTAAAAGTTTTATAAAAGAGTATGGCTTAAAAGGCGAACATGTTTATGTGCTATGTAAAAGTGGCATGCGCGCCAGCAAAGCTGCCGCAAAGCTTGAAGAAGCCGGATATACCAATGTATCAATAATAAAAGACGGGATATCGCCTCTACTCGGGAAATCGGATATCGTATACGAAAGTACTGTAATGTCCTTGGAAAGGCAGGTGCGCATAGTTGCGGGAGCAATCGTTTTATTGGGCAGCATTTTAGCGCTTACTGCAAACGCCGCGTTTGCGGCAATACCGGCGTTTGTAGGTTGCGGACTGATCTATGCAGGAATATCAAACACTTGCGCTATGGCATCACTGTTGAAAAAATTGCCGTGGAATAAGTAGAAATATCTTTTAATCCAGCTGTAATAGAGCCGCCAAAATTCGGGCAAATCTTATTATATATGGATTGTGAGGGTTTGTGCTTATATCATGGCTTGGGGTAGAATATAAAATAGATTATTTAGGCAGGCAGATATTTTCATAGATTGGCTTATCTGGATTTAAGTAGTTTGTGGTTTAAATATAGTCTAAAAACATCTACCGTCAGTTATGCACTGGCGTTTTGAAAAAAGGTGAAATATATAGATCTTCCTCCTAATGCTGTTGGACTTGAAAAAATCCAAGCAGATAAGTTAATACTTAGGCAATCTTACTAATTGTTTTTATATTAGGAAAATATCTTAGCTTATAGTTCAGTCAATTTTGACCAGTATCATTCCCAATAATCTTAAGCATTAGCGCACCCGCACAATTCATAGCTTCACAGTCAAGGTAGTGATTGGGGCGGTTGCCGATTTGTTCCCATATCCACGAGTTGCCTTTTTTTATGCGGTGTTCGGACTCCATTTGTTTTAGGTAGTCTTCGGAAATATCCGTCGGCACTTCCCAAGTCGCGCCGTCTTCAGGGTTTTGATTGCGCCTAATCCTCGCTAAAGTGTCCTTAACATTGAGATTGCTCCAAAAGTGCATACGGCACTTGGCGTCTCTTGAAATAAAGATGTTCTTAACAGGCGAATAGAACCGCAAGACGCTTTTGCCCTGTGGCAATCTATGGACAAAGTTTGCGCGATTGTCGCCCATTAAGGCAATCCAATGGTGTTTCCCGCATTGCTTATAGACCTCATACGAATTGTAGCCTGCGTCTATAAAAACGAGATTGGAGAGTATTGAAAACCTTTGTTGAATATCCTCTATGTCTTCCCACGTTAAAACCTTTTCGTGCCACAATAGACGGCTTGAACCCTGCGGACTCCAAGAGCGCACAACCAAGTAGAAATGGTCCATCTGGACGTCAACCGTCATAATCCTAAGCGGCGCGATACATTCTCCCTCTGCAAATGGCTGTGATATGATTTCGCCCTTCTTGTTGAAACCGCCTTCTTCGCTCCAAGATTCCCCCTGATTATATCCAGACGACGCAATTTCCAGTCGGTAGTCTTCGGCAAATTCTTTCCAAGGCAAGGCAAGGCGTTTCTGATAAAACTGTTGTAGCAGCGAACTGTCGCCCTTGCGGGCGGCTATCTTTGCCCGCAAATATAGTTCCGCGAGCTTGCCCCAAGACATACTCGCCAAGGCGTTCCAGTGAAAACCTACATTCTCTTTAGCGGCATTGGGATTGAGCGGAATGAATTTGCCGTCCTTATTGAGAAGCCTTCTTATTCGGTCGCTATCCTCGAAATATTCGCCGCATTCGGGGCATTTTAACGCCGTTGAATGGTTGATTTTTGCAAAGTCATATTCTCCATTTTCGTCTTTGCAATCGTCGTCCCATTCAACATTTTCCCATTTGTAGGGAATGTATTTTTGGCACTTTGGGCATTTATAGTGCCATTCGCGCATATCGGTAGTCTCAAACTTACGGTGAGTATCGTCGTTTTCCTCTCCGCCTTGCGACATAAAAACGCATTTCCCGAGCCACCCAAAGGCGGTTGTTCTGGCTTCCGCTTCCGCCATATGACCGACAGGCCATCGCCAAGTCTCGTCCCCAAACAGCCAACGTATGGAACGCCGTTGAAGATTCGTCTTGTTATACGCCCCCAATAGCCAAAGCGTCATTCCGTTGGAAAAGTGGATTGTGCAGTTTCGCTGTTTGTTTTTGTTCTTTGGGAAAAGCTTTTTTACAGGCTCGCAGCTCTCAAAAAGCTTTTGGAGTCTCGATTCGCTTTCGTCCTTTGCGTCCTCGTCCGTTTGGTCGAGCCACAAGCAGGGTCCGGGCAGGTTCGCGATTATGTAGCAAAGCGTAAGCTCTGGGCTTGTCGTCTTGGAGCTTTGAACAGCGGCAATAATCGAAACAAGGCGGATTTTGGGATCAACGATAGCTTCCATAACCTCTCTAATCCAAGGCGAATTTTCGCTTCTGAAAGGTCCGGGCATCGGAGAGAACGGAATGCTCTTTATATGCTCCTCGCACCAACGCCACGGTTCTCTGCGGTCGGCGGGAGTCCAAGCGTCCTTGAGAATATCCCTAAGCTTCATTTCGTTAAAAGCCAACCGCAGAACTGCGATTCCTTGAAAACGATTTCGGAATTAAAGCCGATTGATTTAAATTCCGCCTCGTTGTCGGCAACGGTTTTCGGGTACATACAGCCGCGTAGGGCTTTCGCCTTGTTTATGATTTGCTCGGAAGTAAAGCCGTTCTTTGCTTTCATCTCCCAATAGAGCTGCTGTAAGATGTCCTGCATTTGTGCGGTAGAGCCGAGTACTTTCTCGACTACGAACATTCCACCGCAGTTTTCCAAGCAGTGGTATATACGCTTCAATAGGGCATTACGAGCGTCTGGACGCAGGAATTGCAAAGTATAGAGCGAAACCGCATAGGAAATATTCGGGAAATCTAAAGGCTTTTCAAGGTCGGCGAATGTAATGTCTATGCCTTTGAGTTTCGCCTGATTTATCATAGCTTGAGAATTGTCATAGCCGATGAGATTTAACGCCTTTGAATGGCGGCGTTTTATTCGGCGCAGAGTCTCTCCTGTGGACGCTCCAAAGTCTATAACCGTGGAATTGGGATATGTAAACCAGTCTGAAAACGTTTCAGCCAGTTCCTGAACGTGTACATAATTAGGAACGCTCTTTCTGACGTGTTTGTCGAATTCGGGCGCGACGTGTTCGTCGAACACCCAGTTGCTCTGTCTTGAAATAATTTTGTCGTCCGTATGAAGCTTCATACAAGACGGCAAAGTGTCAAAAAACAATAATTATTGAATTGAGTTTTTAAATGCTTCCGCGCTTAAAGACTTTATCGCATAACAAGCGTACATATCCCTTGTCTTGGGATTGCTTTCTATTCCGAAGAAATCATCGCCATTTCTGCCGTGTTTTGGGAAAATGTAATTTAAAAGCAGATGTTCCTTGATTTCTGGCGGCGGTGCGGAAATTTCAGCGAAATAAGCTTCCTGCGGTTGCCAACCAGTCTGCGACAATATCCTTTCAAGGGTTTGTTCTCTATATCGGGCAGGACGTGCCGTAATGAGAATTGCGTACTTGTCCTTCAGAAAGTCAACAAGCCACTGGCGATATGTCTCCTGCTCAATCTGCCTTGAAAACGGCGTAATGCGCGGCTCTCCCCATTTAGGGGAGTTGCCCACAAGCGTGTAGTTCAGATCAACCAAATATTTCATAGCGACGTTTAAATGCGGTGATTGCTTCCTCAACCAATCCCATACGGCTACCGTCAGGGTAAGGCAAGTCAAACTCAAAACGCAAGGCTTCCTCTATGCGTTCCCACGGAATGCGTCTGACGTTTTCGCACTTGGCGTTTACGTTGCCTGTCATTTCCGAAATCTGAACGTTTCTAAAAAACGGAGAAAAGAGTTCGTAAAATTCCTTTTTTGTGTGGTATTTCTGGACTTTTGGCTTGTCCTGAAAATCGCCAATTCGGACGCCAGATTCATACTCCAATCGAAAGGCTATATTCCCTGCGTTGGATTCGTTGTGAAAGGCTTTGCCGTTTACCTGCCTATAACCAGTCTCCGAGGTTGACGAAGCGCAAGCGTAAAGCTTGGTAAAAGGTCGGCACAGGGCGGCGCAAATGCACGCTATATGCTGACGGTCTTTCTCAAATGGAACGGAGTTTAGGACGCTTGAAATGAATATGCTCGTGAATTCCTTTCCGTCGGAAACAGCTTTTAAAAAATCCCTCGAAATTGCCAAAGACTTGTCTTTGTCGATTTCCGATAGCCCGATGTGATACGGCTCGAACGGCACACAATCAAATCCTGCGGCTTTTAGAATATTCGTCTCCGTGAGGTGTCCCGCGCCGAAATCAAGTATGGTATTGCCGTGTTCCTTGCGCCATTTTGCCTGTTGCTTCGGGTTGAAAATATCGAATTCGTAGCAGGGCTTATTGCCGTGGACTGCGAACACGAAGCCGTGTCCCAATTCCTCGCGGACTCTGCGGGCACGGCGGAATGAATTATAGCGGAGCAAATCCTCATATCGCTCGTGAATGTTGAAGTCCATTGTGAGCAAGTTCATCATAGCGTCCGCGAATTTCGCCTCTTCCTCGGAAATATATACAACATCGCAAGTATCCGCCTTGAGTTCGGCGAGCATTTCCAAACGCCCAATGCCGTTTATAACTTTGCCGTCAGGAGTACAGACTATCGGCATAATAATGCCCGCCTTGCGGAGAGTCCTTGCAATACTCTTTGCGTATTGAATCCATCTGCCAGAATTTATTTTGCAAAGTTTGGCTACCGACACCTTACTCGGATAAGCGCAACGGAAAAACTCTTTGCTCTCCAATTCCTTTTCCTGAATATTTTTGGCGAGTTCCGAGAGGTTTAGAGTTTCCAGTTCGCGCTTAGACTTTTCGGGTGTCTGGCAGATGTCTCCGTCGTTGGTGGCGCGGTTAAACACAATGTTCAACGCCTTGCGCTTGTCCAATTCCATTGGCGGGATTCTGAACACAGGCACGTTCTTAACACCCATGCGGGTTGCGACAAAGTGCCTTTGGTGCCCAGAGAGGATTTCGCCGTTGGCGTCGGCATAAATCGGAGCGATAAAGCCGAGCTTGCGGAGTGAAAGTTCTATCAAATTGAGACGCTTCGGGTCTGCGGTTCTCGGATTGTAGGTTGAGGGATTTACGGCGGAAATCGGTTCAATCTTTATCATATTGCAAGTCTCCTGCGGATTTCAGCGATTACCGCTTCCTTGTCGAAGCCTACTTCCTGCTTGAGCTTGTCTATCCAAATGCCGAAGTCTTCCTGCGACATTCTGAAGCGGTAGTTTCCCGCCTGAATCGTTACTTCCGACTGTGACAGCTCCTTTTCCTTTTCGTCCCCAAAATCGGGCTTTTGTTCGCCCAAAAGGGCGTCAAGGTCTGTCGGCTCAAAACCCGCAAGAATTGTATCGAAATCGCTTGCCTTAAAGCCGTCAATAATGTCCTGCAATCCGTTTAAATCGAGCGATGAAAGCTCCGCCAATCGGTTGTCTCCAACGAGAACGGCAAGCTCGTTGTCCTCGGAAGCGAAATTCTGGTATTCCACGGGAACGATTAAAACGCCAAGCTCTTTGGCGGCTTCAAGGCGTCCATGTCCCGCAACGATATATCCCGATAGTTTTGATACCACAATCGGGTGCCGCCAGCCGTGGTAGCGGATATTTTGCGCCAGAATTTTTATCTGGCTCTGCGGGTGTGTATTGGGATTTTTCGGGTGGGATATAAGTTCCTCGACTTTTACGAGCTTGTCGTATGCGCACCATACCTCTATCCCGTCCGCTAAAATTCGTGCTTTTTTCTCTTCTGCCATATCAAACGGCAGAAGTGTCAAAATTTATAGCGTTATTCTATCGCCGTTTTCGTTAATGGCGGGAGCGGAAGCGATGCCGTATCTTTCGTAAACGGCTCTTGTTTTGGGGTTGCTTTCAATCCCGAATAGTTCCGACGGTGAATACTTCGGCAGAACATATCTTCTCAAGAGCTGTTCCTTTTTGACGTGAGGGTAGGAGCGAATTTCCCCGAAGTAGGCTTCCTGCGGTTGCCAGTTCGTGAGGGCTTCTATCCGCTCCAACGTAGCCCATTTGTATTTATGCGGTCTTGCTGTCATCAAAATCACATACTCGTTCCTAAGAAGCTCCACAAGCCACTGTCGGTATGTCTCGCACTCTATCTGAAGCTCGAAAGGCCTTATCCTCGGTGCGTCTTTTTCCCTGTCAACGAGCGTCTGATTTAGGTCAAGAAGGTATTTCATAAATCCCCCAATCGACGTTTGGTATTGGCAGGTCCCCCTGGAGCGTTCGGATTTCTTTTGTGTGAAACTATACTTGCAAAACCGCTCAACGGAAGAACAGCTTCGGGGTCGCGAGCGATAATGTCTCCCTCTTTAAGGGGTTTTCCCCTCAAAATCGACTCTATGATTTCTTTCATTATGTCAATTGGGAATTCTGTTACGGTAAAGGTTAGACCTGATAAATTCCGCCGCCCGACTTTTTCCCGAAGCAGGTTTAAAGCCGACTTCCGAGAGCAGCACTGGAATCTGCCTTCGTATATGACTTTATCGCCGCAGGTGCAAAAGATGTGGAAATACTTGTTGGTCGCCATATCAGAAATCTCCCCTCATCGCCCTCATATTCCATACCCGCATTGCGCTTGAAATAGAGCTGTAAATTTTCCCACCTTGCCGCTCTGGATTCGTGTCCGCCAGTATCGTATGCACGATTTTCTCTTCGCCCAACTTTTCGACCAATCCTAAAGTGAATGGCTCCGACTTCATTTGTTCCAAGAGTTGCGCTATCCATCGGGATTTTCGAGTGCCTACATTGAGTTCTTTCCAGCTATTGGACTGAGGTTCGTCCATTTTTACGGTTTCCTCTGGATTCTTCTCAATTTGCGGCTCGTTTGCCGTATCGGAAATATCCTCTTTATGTGATCTAACTATTACTACCTCCTTTCCATCGCTTGCCTTGGCGGTTAAAACCGTCCCTTCCGTCGGTTTTTCCGCCTTGAACAATTCATTAAGCTTCAGCTTTTTCACTTTCAGAATATTGTTTGGTCTGTCGCTTCCGAGTTGTCCGCTTTTTGTTAGACGGTGGAGAATCATTTGCTCTTCCGTCTCTTTTATTATCGCCCAGTCCCCAATAGCTTTTGCGGGGAACTTGTAGCGATTGGCTTGTTCTTCGGTGATTGTCATTGTTTTGTATTTTTACATTTCTTTCAACCTCCTGTTCTATGTCATTTATAATAGCATACTTGGATAATATTCGCAACATTTTTCTTCATCTTTTTTCATCGTAAATAATTGGGTTTGCAAAAAGTTAGATGTCCGCCAATCGGCTCTGACAAAGGACTTGCGGACTGTCCATTTTTCGGAGGTGTTCCCGCTAAAAAATTCAAGATTATTTTTTCATTTTTTTTAAAAAATTTGTTTATCAAAATACCTTTATAACAATAAAAAAAGATAAATAAAAACGTTGCAAATTTATCTAAATTATGGCATAATAGGAACATAGACAAACAAACGAAAGGCAAGACATGAATATGGAAGAACCAATAATAAAAAGAATCCAGAAATTGCTAAGGCTCGCCAATGATAGAGGTGCCACCAGAGCTGAAGCGGAAAACGCAATGGCAATGGCCCAACGGCTCATGACGAAATACAACATATCGGTAGCGAATGTTAGCGACAATCCCGCCGCCCAAACAAGAATACATCACGAAGCCTTCTTCACGAGAAAGGCAAATTTCAACGTGGCGGACAGGCTGATAATGAACCTGCTCGTGAACTACTACAAGGTTCGGATAATTTATAGAATCAAGGACTGGGGTAAGGAAATTCTGATTGTGGGGACTCCAGACAAGGTGGAAATCGCAAAATACGTCCACGGTTTTTTGAGAAAGGTCTTTTTCAGGGCGTGGAATGAATACAAACGCACCAACTGCGACGCCGACAAGAATTCGTTCTATCGTGGAATGTTTCTTGGGATAAGCCAAAGAATGAAAGAAGCCGAAACGCAATCAACTGAAGAAGCCACCTCGGAATCTTTGAGGAAATACGAAATCGTACTCGGGAACGAGCAGGAAGCAATAAACCGCTATATAGGCGAAACGTTCGGGAGATTGCGCCATTCCAGTTCCAAGCTCCGACAGAATTTACACGAAAGGGATTTTATGGCGGGACACGACAAAGGAAGAACCGTCCAAATAAACACAGCAATAAAAGGATAAAAATGATGAAATACAAAATCGCATACACATACGTCATAACGACAATCAAAACTGGCGAGATTGAAGTCGAAGCTGAAACCGCTGACGAAGCTCGCCAAGATGTAAGCGACAATCAAAGGGAATACGACCTCTACGATGCGAGCAGCGAAATCGACGAGAGAAGAACCTTTGAAATAGACGACGTGCAGGAGGTCTCCAATGGATAAGCTAACCGAGAAAGAGAAGATAGTCCTGCAAGCCTATATCGAGGACAAATTCTGCGATAGCGGGGTGGAGTCCACACTTTGGGCTGACGCCTTTTCGGACAATCTCAAAGCCCGAGGGCTTAACGCAAGAACACGATCTGGAGTGCTGTCCTCGCTTAACAAGAAAGGCTACATAATTTCAAAGTCTGGGTATAGGGACGCCGTCCTAATGCTTACGGAAAAAGGCAAAGAATACATCAAAAAAACATTCAACATAGCTTAATCATGGAAGAAAAAATAATCATCGAATCAAAGTTTAACTTCGGCAATGTCGTTGCGACAACGCCCCTTTTTGAATATTGCAAGGCTCGCGGCTTCGCGCTGTTTCCGTATATGGTGCGCCACGCAAGTTGCGACTGGGGGGACGTTTGCAAAGAAGATTGGGAAAGCAACGACGAAGCCCTTAAAAATGGGCAAAGGTTGCTGTCCGAATATAAGCTCCCTGACGGAAAAAGAATCTGGATTATCACCGAGTGGGACAGAAGCGCAACTACGCTACTTTTTCCTGAGGACTACTAATCCTCAATATCCACAGGTTCTTTTATAGCGTCTGCGGCAATGAAAATCGCCTTGTAAGTTTCGTCGAGGACTTCCTGCAACTTCTCTCGAATTTGAATTGCGTCGAGAGTCGTAAGAAGCGGCGGAAGCTCGTTCAGAAATCGACTTTCAAGAATGCTTCTAACTTGCCCGATATGCGACATCCAGACCTCGCGGACTTTCTCAATCGGAACATAAGTGCCTTCCATTACCTTGAGCTTAATTTCCGCCTGCTTTACCTCCGCAAGCAGTTTGCGCGACTTTAAAACCTCGTCTTCGGGAGTATCGACTTCTTTCAATCCGTTCTTTTTGATGAACTGCCGCCATTTGGAAATATCCTGCCGCCCGTCGGGTTTGCTTTTGGGAGAACCCTTCATCTTACGCCAACGGTCTATTGTTTTACGGTTAACGCCAAGAATATCGGCTAATTCCACAATAGTTTTTGCATAACGAACGGACTTCTCTTTTTCGCCGTATTCGCTTTCAATCAGCGCGCGTTCCGAATTTGTCAACGTTTTGCCAGAAGCGACTTTTTTTACGATATTTTCGAGGTCTTTGCTTAAAATTCTTTGTCCGATGTTTTCTTCCATACAAAAGACGAATATGTAAAAAAATGGGACATTTTCCGCGAATGTCCCAACGGTTTCCCGCTATAAAAAACGCCCGAAATCCGCCATATTACTGTATTTTCGAGCGTCTCGATTCAAAAAATATGGGACATTTGAAAAATACCTGTCGTAAGAAGAAAGCGGTCTGCCGAACGTCCCTGCCGTATCTTGTTGGTTAATAGATTCCTTTGATACCCCCCTCTGGACAATGAGTGCAGGGAGCGGACTCGAACCGCCAATCTCAAGGTTATGAGCCTTGCGTCTTACCTTTCGACCACCCTGCAATAGCTTAGTCATGGAATCTCGATTTTTTAATCGCTGCAAGTTCCTGATAAATTCGGACGACCGCCGACAAGTCCAACAACAGGGCATCGACAGTGCTTTCCGTCATTTCTTCAGGGGGATATTTCTCCTTGAAATCGTGATACCATTTGACGAAGCCGTCGATGAACTTGACGTGTTCCACCTTGTAGGTCTGTGGAGTATCGTCTTGTTTCAATTCTGGTTTTTTCCGAGGAGGAATAATACCCGTAGCAATATAAGCGTCCTTGAGTGTTTTTGCGGGGAGCTTCTCAAGGAAGATTTCAGTTGGAGTTTTGCCAGCGTTCAAATTTTTAACGGTCTCGTTCTCCGTCAAATTGGAAACTGGTTGCCAATTTGAACCGTCGCCATTGTTGACGGATAAGAAAAGGTTTACATAGTTTGTCGCTGTTCTGTGTGAAAAATTACAATGCTCGTCAACCCAAGGCATCCAATCCCCATGGCTCATTTTTGATTTCTGCTCCACTAAAAGCTTACCACACTCAATAGCAACTATGATTGCTTCCTGCGCGTTTTTCTTGGCAACCTTTGATAACGCTTCAGCTTTTGCGTGAAGTGCGTTAATTCTCGAAGCTATGTCGAGTTCTGTTGAGGTTTGGGTTTCATCGACTGGTAAAATTTGATTTTCGCTTTCCATACCGATTATGTGTTTGTCAAAATTTTCAATCTTGACCGACGGTATGACTGGCAAGCCGACATAGATTTCATCGTCGAGGTGGGACGCAAACCGAGAAATTTCTGCCACGATTTTACCCGCGCTGAAACTGTCGCCCGCGCTATGCCGTACTTTTGGGCGAGTTCCGTCTGGGTTTTGACGCCGAGCATTTGCTCCATACCAAGCGCCATCATGAGCGTGTCTATGTCGAGCCGCTTTGCCTTGTCGTTTTTCGCCATTTGCAGACGCTCAAAAACCCAACGCAACATCTGGCAACCGTACTGTTTGCCGAGTTCGCTTTCACGCTCTGTATCGTCGTCTTTGTCGAATTGGTCGTAGTCGAATTCCTCGCCGATAGTCGCAAACGCCACTTCAGAGTCAGGTGTGCCGAGTTTGTAGTCGTCCATAAGCGGCTTGTCGAGGCCCTGAGCCACGAGCTTGGCTCTTTCCTTGGGTGATAAGCTCGAGACCCACTTCTGGTATTCGTCTTCGTAGTTGCTCATAGCGCACCTCCTAAGTGAAGCGGTGAATTTGGTGGAGACTGCCTTGAGTCTACCGCACCTTTCGCACCTGTGGAGAATCGGTGAAACGGGAGTATATACCTACGGTATATATACTCTCCCTGTTTCCCCGTTTCCCCACTAACGGTGCGATAGGGAAAATAATATTCCCCGTTTCCCCGCTTCCCCGTTTCCCCAGAGAAACGGAGAAACGAAATTGCGCTAATTTCACCGTTTCCCCAAATCATAGCGCACCTCCCTCGGTAGGCTTATTAAAAGCGGTTTCTGGGATATATAATCTGCCTCTCCAAAGTTTGGATACTTCGTCAAATACCATATAGGTCTTTTTGGTATTGTTGAAGATTCTTTGAACGTCAGAATCTGCGCAAGGCTCGCCCAAACTTGCCAGCTTGTTTTTGATGTGTTCAAAGAGTTTCGTCTTTGAAATAGGCGACATCTGTTCCAACCCTAATTTTTCATAAATGGGGTTTGTGTTGGGATTGTATTTGCCGTCTCCTTTTTGGGTCCTTACGACCTTGGCGGGCTTTTCTGCGATATACCAGAAGATGTCCTTATGGTCTGAACCTTGCTTCAGGTAGATTACAGGGTCGGAGCCTGTGCGCCTTCCGCGCTTGACGTGCTTAAACTCGTAGATGTTCTTATCGTGGCGGGACGGCATGATAATGGACACCGCACGCGCCCAGTTCGTGATGTCGGACGAGCCAATTCCGAGGTATTCCAAGTCGGTATTCGCCTCGAATTGCTTTAAATCCTTGGCTTTTTGCTTGCCTGTGTGATGCAGGACAATCAAGCCGACATTGTGTTTGTGGATTATTGGGTTTATGCCATTTCGGAAGAACTTTGTACATACTTCCTGCTTGGAAATATCCCCGCCGATATAAGCCATTAGAGGGTCAACTATGACGATTTCAGGCTTGTATCTTTCGCAGATGTTTTCGAGCAATCGCACAAATCCCTCTCCAGAATGTGTGTCATCGGATACGACACGGAAATTCTTGCGTAAATCAGCCTTTTCTTGTTCAGACAGGTTCAATATGCGCGTGATTGACTGGGCGGGTTCTACAAGGTCGAGAAAGTTATTTTCCGCCTGTATAAGGATAACCTTTCTCGGCTTGTGGGGTTCCAATTTCCACAGGTCTCTGCCTGTCGCAAAGAGAATGGACATCTGCATAGCCAGAACGGATTTCCCAACGCCAGAAGCCGCCACAATCAGCCAAGGGCATTGCGTGCACAAGAAGCGAAACCCCAATAGACAGTCCGACATATCGTTGGCGTTTGCATTCCAAAAATCGTCGATTGTATTTGAAATCACATTGCCAATATCGCAATTATCCTGCCATTTTTGGTAGGACGGCATGCCTGTATTGGTGGCAATTAACCTTTGCCGCTTGCCGTTTCTTGTTACGGCGGCTATCCTTGAAAGGCGGCTCGGATTTTTGCACGCCTTATCGACTGGGAAGCCGTTTTTTGCCAAGAACTCGTGAAGCTTGGAGACTCGCTCTCGATAGAGCTTTTCGTCATTTCCTGCGTCGATTTTCACGATTGCGTGAATGGATTTGCCGCCAGAATCGACAATCGCCGAGCAGGGAAGATTCAGCTCCCTAATTTTCCTCAACTGCTCCTCTTTGGGCAGGGTATCAGACTCAATCAAGCAATGCCTGAACTCAACGACGTCGGAATTCTTGCAACCTTCACCCGACATCGGGTTGATTCGCGCCCAAGCTCCCGCTTTTTTGTTCCAGTCGCCAAGAATGAAGCCCAAGTCGTCGTAAGTGTCGCAAGCCTTTATAAGGTCATCGAAAGACTTGTTGACGCCTTTCCCATTGGGCAGGAACTTTCCGTCCTTTTCAAATGAGCTTACTACGAAGTTTACTATGTCGCCCGATTTGAAAAGAGCTGTCAGATATTCCTTCAACTCCAAATTTGGGGCTTTAAGGGCGTTTTCAGGCTTTTCCGAGTATCCGATAGGGTCAGCCCACGAAAGGCCTTCCACGGGCTTGTAGCCGTTGTCTTTCGCCATTTGTACGATTGAACCTATCCCGACGTTTGTTCCCGAATAGTTTCCGAATGTCTTCCAGTGCCGCTCGCAAGCTCCGTCTTGGTATTTGGGAGAGCGTTTGCTCCATTCGTCCCATACCGAGCAGGATTGCCCGTCGGCGTGCAAGGCCATTCCGACTCTCAGCCAAGTGTCGTAATCGTCAACTTGGGTTTGCGTTAAGTGTGCTAAAATTTCTCTGATATTTCTTTCCATTATTTTCTCCTCCAACCGTTATTTGCGAGGTCTGTTATGAGTTTTGTTGCGAAATCGAATCCGTATTCGGCGGCGTTTTTATAGCCGAAGCAGTTTAGAATTTTTATTTGTTTCGGCGTTGCCAGATTGCGCGATCTGCGGCTTATGGCGTTTCCTAAAAGCAGGGACGCAAATCCCTTGCTGTGTATTGCGGACGTGTTGAACTGCATACGCTCAAGAGTCTCCAACTGCTTTTGAGTCGGGGCTTCACGCTCCCATTTGAAGGCGGGCGAATAGCTTTGAAGCGCGTCGTCGTGGGTAAAGAGCGCGAATTCCATAGGGTCTATGAGTTTGCTTTTCTTTTGGGAATTTGCCCTTATAGCGTCGGCTAAGGACTTTTCGCGCATTTCTCTGGCAGTGTTTTCCGCTTTCTGCTCAAGGTCGTTCAGGTCGAAGATTTCCCCGTCTTCGGCTATCTTTGTCATCTGCTCGGCTACGTCCGATTTGTCGGCAATAAGGCTTGCAGGGTGGCAAAGGCTGTGCTGTTCAGACTGCCATAGGAAATCCAGAACGAGCAGGTTTTTCTTGCCGCCGCAAATCCTCGTTCCTCTGCCTATGATTTGGGCATAGAGCGAGCGGATTTTTGTAGGTCTTAGGCAGACGACACAATCGACGCTCGGCTCGTCGTATCCCTCGGTGAGAAGCATTGAATTGCATAGCACCGTGGTTTCGCCGTTATGGAAGCGTTCGAGTATCTCTTTGCGCTCCGCCGACACCCCCGCGATATGCTCCGCCTTGTGCCCAAGCGATTTTAGGATTTGCGCCATACGAGCCGACGTCGCAATGAGTGGCAGAAAGATTAGCGTCTTTCGGTCTCTTGGAATATGCTTGGCGATTTCTTCGAGGTATGGGTCTATGGCAGAACCTAAATCGTCCGCCGAATAGTCGCCCGCCGTCGTCTTTACGCCTTTAAGCGATATTTTAAGCGGTATGGTCTGAACGAGGATTTTAGACAAATAGCCCTCGTTAATGGCGTCCCTGATGGAGTATTCGTAGGCGATGTCCTCAAAATACTTTCCGAGATTTTGCTTGTCCCCACGGTCTGGTGTGGCTGGTACGCCAAGAACCTTTGCGGAAGAAAAGTAATTCAGAATATTTTGATAGGAATCGCTCAAGGCGTGGTGCGCCTCGTCAACAATGATTGTCCCGTAATGGTCGGGCGAAAATCTCCGAAGCCTGCTGTCGCGCATTAGAGTTTGTACGGAAGCGCAAGTTATGGGAAAAATGCTGTCGATAGCAGATTCTCCCGCTTTCTCGAAAGCGCAGGAAAGCCCAGTAGCGGCGGCGATTTTGTCGCGGGCTTGGGTTAGAAGCTCGTCGCGATGGGCGAGAACGAGGGCATTGCCCCCGTCCTTTAACGCTCGTTCCGCAACTTTCGCAAAGCATACTGTCTTTCCGCACCCAGTGGGAAGCACGAGCAATGTTTTGTCGAATTCCTCCCAAGACTTGAATACCGCTTCAACCGCCTTTTGTTGGTAAGGTCTAAGCTCCATGGCTCGCTCCTTTCCCATAGTCGG
>OGPH01001253.1_pt1 | contig 20224 bp, 19 predicted proteins | sample 1552891 | NCBI WGS metagenome assembly OGPH01 (sample SAMEA2580272, study PRJEB22360) | human gut metagenome | biome: human gut; feature: human-associated habitat; material: faeces | place: Denmark | collected 2008/2010 | reverse complement strand
AACTGGGACATTTTCATTTGTGGTATACCGGGACATTATCATAAATGGCTTATACCGCACATATCATTCCAATTTTCCAGACCTTTCTTTTTCCGCCGTTTGTGCTATAATTAAAAATTGGCCCTGCTTCATAGCAGCGCCTGATTTTCAATCCTGTTACAAAAGAAAGGAAGAGGACAGACCATGAAAAACAACAGTCAATCCAACCTCATGACAGAAGGTTCCATCTGGAAGAAACTCGTGTCCTTTGCCATTCCGCTCTTTCTCGGCAATCTCTTTCAGCAGCTCTATAATACGGCAGATTCCCTGATCGTGGGGAATTTTCTCGGCAGTGAAGCGCTGGCGGCGGTCAGTTCTTCCGGAAGCCTGATCTTTCTCATGGTCGGTTTCTTCAATGGGATCGCTATAGGCGCAGGGGTTGTGATCGCCAGATATTATGGAGCGAGGCAGATTGACCGTGTGCAGAAAGCCATTCATACCACCATCGCATTCGGCCTGGTATCAGGCGTTCTTCTGACAATCATCGGCCTGATCCTCACGCCGCAGCTGCTCATCTGGATGGGAACTCCTGAAGATGTACTGCCCAATTCCATCATTTATTTCCGGATCTATTTCTGCGGCTCCATCGCTTTCGTCCTGTATAATATTTTTGTGGGAATTCTGCAGTCCGTAGGGGACAGCAGGCATCCTCTGATCTATCTGATTATTTCTTCCGTTGTCAATGTCGTTCTCGACCTGCTGTTTGTGGGCGTTTTCCACATGGGAGTTGGAAGCGCAGCACTCGCCACCATCATCTCCCAGTTCGTAAGCGCTATCCTCTGCATCATCCATCTTAGCAGATGCCCGGAGGAATACCGGGTACATTGGAACAGGCTGACCTTTGACCGCTTCTATCTGAAACAGATCATTCAGAACGGCCTTCCTTCCGGCCTGCAGAATTCCATCATCTCTATAGCAAATGTGGTCGTCCAGGCGAATATCAATAGCTTCGGGAAAATGGCCATGGCAGGCTGCGGTGCCTATTCCAAAATCGAAGGATTCGGATTCCTGCCGATCACCTGTTTCGCTATGGCCATGACCACTTTCACCAGCCAGAACCTGGGCGCCGGTCAGTATGAACGCGCCAAAAAAGGCGCACGCTTCGGCATCCTCTGTTCCCTGAGCATCGCCGAACTGGTGGGCATCTGCATCAATCTCTTTGCCCCTTATCTGATCGCCGCCTTTAACAGCGATCCGGAGGTCGTCGCCTATGGCGTCACGCAGGCCAGGATCGTCACCCTGTTTTATTTCCTCCTGGCTTTCTCTCACTGCATGGCGGGCATCCTTCGCGGCGCAGGCCGCTCAGCCGTTCCCATGCTGGTCATGATGGTCTGCTGGTGTATCATCCGTATCGCCTATATCTCCATCATCATCCGCTTTGTTCCTGTGATCGACGTGATCTTCTGGGCTTATCCGCTCACCTGGCTACTCAGTTCCATCCTGTTCCTCTTCTATTTCCTGAAGGGAGACTGGCTGCACAGCTTCGATAAACAGGCCTGAATGCGCTCACGCCCCGGCAGCCTGCTGGCGCAGGACGATCAGCTGCGGCACTTCCTGCCCGGCCAGTTCCAGGGTATCGGAATCCGAATAGATGGCCCCGCGTCCGCAAAGTTCTATAAAACGTTCGCAGGGCGCAATCTCATCAAACCCGCTCTCCTTCGTCCGGTAGTGCATGGGAATCACCGTTTTGGGCGCAAGAAGCGATATCAGCCGGGCCATCTTTTCCGGAGGGGCGGTATAATGGCCGCCCGCCGGAACAAGCACCACATCCGCCCCGCGCATGTTCTCAATCTGCTCCGTTTCCGGCATGCAGCCCAGATCCCCCAGATGCACAATGCTGCGCCCTTCCGCATGCAAAATATGGATGATATTGCTTCCACGCAACGCGCCCTGCGCATCATCATGCCAGCTGTACAGGCGTTCAATCTCAAACGGATTCCGTTTCCCTGCATCCGTTATTTTCACACAATCCCTTCCATTATGGTCTCCATGCTCATGGCTGCACAGGCACAGGTTCGCTTCCTCATCCAGATCCCGGAGCCCTGGGACAGAACCCTTCTCATATGGATCCAGAATCACCGAAAAGCCTTCCGATTCAATTTTAAAACAGGAATGTCCCAAATACTGTATTCTCATCCGCCCTCCTATCTGCGCGCCCTCCGCACGCATGCTAATTGATAGTGAAAAAATCGTAGCGCTTCGCACGCTTTCCCCATTCTGCAATCCGTGCCCTATCTGCTGTGGCCGCCTCCTCCATGGGATACGCCTCCTGAAGATACATGATGGCCGCCTCCTCCGCCGCTGCCGCTGTTGCGTTCAATATGCCGCTTTGACACCGTCTTCCTCAGGAAAATATCCTCCTTACGCTTCATCCTTGGCCTGCCGCCCTTCACATATGTATTCAGGTTAACCGTCTTCATCCCCTTATTCATCTGCAGATTCACACCGATATAGATTCCTGCCGCAATCAGTGCGCCGAGGACGGGGACATATATGGGGATCTCCACCCTCGTATCCATCCCCTGCGTCATCGCCTGGGCAAACAGAGTCACATATTCCCTGTACGCCCCATACGGATCTTCATCCACATTTTCCAACGCCTGATCCAAAAGCCTTTCGATCATCCCTTCCGAGAACTGCGCTTCCGCCCTCCCGCAGGTGCTGAGCCATGAATATACGTTTCCATCTGCCTCCCTGTACCAGTTATCCAACAGCAATACGCCGTCCCCATAGGGCTTATCATAACCGAACAGATGCTCGTCATAGAAATTATCCGCATAGACCATCGTATACTGATAAGGCTCCAGATACCCCAGCCCGGATTCATATGCTTTTGCATAATCCTCCAGCGATTCATTCAGGGTCACCAGAACAATATCGCAGCCTGTCTGCGCTTCCTTTTCAGCGATCAGCTCCCTGAGATCCGCTTCCTGGCTGTCGTTCAGCACATCCGCATAATCAAATACCCTCTCCTGTGTGGTGCATTCCTGATTCGTCCGCACAAATGCGGTCTGGCTGTCCCTGTTATTTATTACGAACAGCAGCGCCCAAATCACAGCCAGGATCAGGATCGCCAGAAAATAAAAGCGGAAATGGCGGATATAGCTTTTCAGATTCACGTCCATCGTCCTATAATACCTCCAATATCGCGGTGACCAACGTCATGATTGCCAGCATACACAGGAAAAATGTGCCCCCATAAGCCGCAATACACCCGGCGGACACCGGCGCTTTTCCGACCACCTTTCCCGTCTGCCCGTTCACGAAACAGTCATAGTCTTTCTCTCTGTAACGGTACCTGTAGCACCAGACGGGCAGCAGCGCATAATGGGCCTGCCGGCGCGCCAGCTGAATTGTCTCCTGCTGCGGAAGGATCGTGGAATATCCCGCCACCGTCTCACGCACCAGGCTCCTGGCATCCTCCCTCGCCCGGTCTTCCGCCCTTTCTGACAGTTCTTCCGCCGATTTGTTATAGACCTCTCCCAGAAAGCCCGACATATATTCCGGAGCAAAATCCTCCAGTTCCCCATATTGATAGGGTTCCAGAAGATCCATCACCTCATCATTCAGATCTATCGATGCGTCCACAGGCACTTTATCAAAATCCACCTCCATCTCCCGGATCACCTGATAATAGGAAGTCTCCGTATACTGTGTATCCCCCCTTGTCCAGACCCGCACCTTCGTTCCGGTTCCCGAATAGTAACAGTCTGCTGACATATCATACAGCCAAAATGGGACATAGCTTCCCTCCATTTTTCCGACGCTCGCTTCCGACAAAAAAGAATCCGGCGCGAAAATCCGGCGTTTAAACTCTGCCTTCATACGCTCCGCAGCCGTTTTTTGTCCCAGCCGAAAGGGGAGAATAAACTGAGGACGGTATTCTTTTTCCACCCTCTCTTCAAAAATCGTATAATGGCCGCAATACTCACATCTCACAGCTGAACCGTATTCTCCCGCCTCCATGGGGGCGCCGCAGTTAGAACACACTGTCAGCCCCTTTCCTGCCTCCCTCTCCTGAGTCTGTATTCCGTCGCAGTACGGGCAGACCATTTCCTTTCGCTCCGGATCATAGACCACATTTCCACCGCAATTTTTACATTTGAAAATCATTCCTTTTCCTCTCATTCTCACCGCTGTATCCAAATGCCTGCGTGTTTATTGGTTCTATTCTATCATCTTTCCTGGCTTCTGTCGAATCCATTGTGGCCGTGCGGCCGCACAGTTATGTCCGCACAACTCGCAGTTATGTCCGCGCATCCGCACATGAAATCCCTCCGCGGCTGCCTTCGATGAGGCTGTCCGCGCCCAACATCCGTGAAATTCTGCACGTCTTTGGAATTCCGCATTGAAATCCATCCCCTTCCTTTGCTATAATGGCATCAGTCAAAATTTTGCAGCAAAATATCCGGCGGAAAGGAAGTTTTATTCATGAATTCTATAAATCCTCTGAAATTACTTCAGCTAAAAGGCGCCTGGGATCAGTTCAAGGCGCGGCACCCCAAGCTCCTTGCCTTCTGTCAGGCGATCCTTTCACAGAATGCCATTTCGGAAGGTTCCCTGATAGAGATTACGGTTTCCTGTGCAGATGGAAAAACGTACAATGCCAACCTCAAATTAACGCGTGAGGATATGCAGCTCATAGAAGAGCTGAAGCAGCTGTCCGCCCAAATGGGACAGTCAAATAACCCCTAGCAAGCTGATGCATGCGCAAAAAAGAGCGGCCCGCCTTCACGAGCCGCTCTTTTTCTCTTCCTAAAACTATTTCTTACAGTTAATCGCTTGCCATGAGCAACAGCAATTCTTCAGCCACTTCACTCTGATATTTCTCCAGAAATGCTGACGTGGCGGCTTGCTGAGCAGCCGCATAATTCTGTACGGTCACAAGCGCCTGCTGCAAAATCTCAGGAGCCGCATTCTGCTGGTAAAGGAGAAGCGCCTGCTGCTTCGCTACAAGGAGGGCCTGCAGATAATTGCATACATCCAGATACTCCTGCGCCATGGCTGCCTCTTCCGTCATCCCAGCCGACACCGCAGCCTGTAGATAAACATCCATCTCCTGCTGCAGCAGCGCCACTATCTGCGCCTGCCAGGCCATCGCCGTAAGCTGCTGATTCTCCAGCGCCAACCTCTGTTCCGGAGTCATCGCATCCAAGGCTGCCACATTGGCCAGATGCGCCACCACATCCTGCTGAAGGGCTGCCATATCTTTGTACTGTGTCACATTACCGTTTTCATCGATCACAACGGAGGCAACAGATCCCGCTTTCAGCCTAGCCATCACGGCATCCAGACTATTATATCTGATAAAATACGGATCCGCAGTCACCTCTTTGGCAAACTGCTCCACCTTGTCATTCCACTCTGTAAAAATCAGGCCGGACACCTGTTCATCATCCAAATAAAGCACTTCTCCATACTCCACAGATGAGATCACTTCCGATGCCTCCGCCTTCAGCGGAACAATGCAGAACAACACCGCTGCGCCCGCCATTTTCATCAACCTGCCAAACTTCATTTCCACTTCCCCCTTTCTTGATGGCTCTTCGCCTTCTCTTTTTATCATAACATTTCATACGAAAAAAGCAAGTCCGCCCCGCTCCTTTTACCGCCTCCTGCGGCGCTTTCTGGCCTGTATCCGATAAACCCGATTCCTCCTCGGATGATCCCGATAGATCAGATCCTCATTCCCTCTCCCGCTGCGCGTGCGCCATCTGTGCTTCCAGATCTGCCTGCGCACAAAGAAGAAAATCCCGCAGGCGATGCCTGCCAACAGCAGAAGGATAATCAGCACATACCACCAATGAAATGTAAACGTACCTTTCTCTTCCGGAACCGGCTCCGCTATCGTTTCAGGCTCCGCCTCTGTCTCTTCAGGCACCACCAATGTCTCTGGAAGCGCGATCAATGCCTGCCCCACTTCATGTTCTCCATAATGATAAACCATGAGCGCAGTTTCACCTTCTTTTGCGTTCTCGGTATCATAATAGAGATCCTGGGTCAGCTGATCGAAGGAGACATCTGAAGGAACCACCACATAGCCGTCCTCTGACACCTGCACCGCAACCGCTTCCTCCTGCACGCTTCCGGTTTCCTCTCCGGCCGTTCTGGCATGAACAGCCGCCTCCACACTTTGAGGGGTATTGCTCGCGATGTCCAGCTTCTTAAAGTTCTCAAATCCAAAATCGAACAGCGCCGCGGTATCCACATAAACCTGCCGCCCTTCTGTCTTCATCGTCACGCAGATCAGTTCCATTCCATCACGTCCTGCACAGGTGACCAGCGTATTTTTCGCCGCCACGGTATAACCGGTTTTCCCGGCAAACACGCCTTCATAGTGATACTGGCCGTTCAGAAGCATTTTATGATGGTTGGACATCGGAATCAGATCCGGCTGCTTTTCGGATGGCTGGATCTCATAAAAGGTCGTCTCCGATATCTTTCTGAAGATATCATACTTCAGGGCTTCTTTCGTAATCAAGGCCATATCATAGGCACTGGTCAGATGCTGTTCGTTCGGGAGTCCATGCGGATTCACAAAATGGCTATCCTGACAGCCCAGCTCCGCTGCCCGTGCGTTCATCATATCCGCAAATGCTTCGATACTTCCCGCCACATGCTCGGCCAGCGCGTAGGCCGCATCATTGGCAGAAGCCAGAAGCATTCCGTAAAGACAGTCCTCAACAGTCAGCTCTTCCCCTTCATCCAGCGCAATATGGGAACCCTTATCTTCCATATACACCGCATCATGAGGAATCGTGACGATCTCGTCCATCTCGCAGTTCTCTATCACCAAAAGAGCGGTCAGAATCTTCGTAATGCTGGCCGGATAGTACTGTGCATGAATATTCTTGGCATAAAGAATCGTACCCGTGGACGCTTCCATGACGATTCCGGCCTCTCCCACAATAGAAGGGCCCTCAGGCCAGCTTTCCGCTGCTTCTGCGCCCTGCATCCCTTCTGTTTCCTGTGCTCCTTCCGCCGTCTGCGTTTCTCCCGTTTCCTGGATTTCCTCTGTTTCTGGTATCTCCCCTGTTTCCTGCGTCCCTTCCTGTTCTTCCCCGGATTCCTCCTCAGTCATCACGCCTACGCCGCCTGAAGCCGCCTGGACGCCTATCTGCTGTGAGGCCATAAAAAAAGCCGCTGCCAGGCAGGCCGCCGTTACTGTTCTTCTGAATCTATATTTCATGGGAATCTCTGATCTCCTTACCTCTTTTGTTAAAACCGGCGGCCCCTCTTATCCGAGGAATCTCTCTGGTAAAGCAACGCACACCATACGATACGGCCAGCCTTCCAAAATCAATGACGGGCGCTTTCGCCCATAAGTCAACAGATATGTTGTCAGAATATGTTACAATTCCTTTACACTTATGTTAAGCTTACCTCCACTATAGGCATTCCGTCAAGTAATTTTAGAATAGAATTGTCCGTAAAAATCTGCCTTCCCATCATAGGGCTCCACATAAAAACGTCCAAGAAGAGACAGATTCAGCTCCTTCATCTCCTTTTCCCCCGCATACCTGTGCGCCAACTCCCTCTGCTCTTTCAAAAAAGCGTGCCAGTCTTTCACGAACTGTTCATACCTGTTCCAGTCCGCAACGCCGATCCATTTCTTCACTCTGACCTTCGTCCGATTTTCTTTTCTGCATTCATGGATCTGGAGGAAATAGTGAAACTCCCCGTTCTCTTCATAGATCCTGCCCAAAGGAAAAAGCCTGCAGAAGCCCGGGCGGAATGAATGGATCGAACATCTTCCCTCCGCGTTCAGAAATGTGCAGCTTTCCCCCTCTCCGGCCAATTTCAGGTTCGGCAGGATCAGGCCATCCTGCATATTCAATTCAATTCTTCCTTCCGCCATCAGTTCTGCAAACCCTTTTCCCAGTCCAGCCTGTAGCTGCCAGATATCATACGGATCCAAGATGATAGAAGTTCCCATATTTTGGCAGCAGGCGCTGCATCCGGCACAGTCTGAGCATCCCACTTTCACCAGGTCATTGGCTGCATACAGTTTCCCGTCCGATACCTGCCCCAGATCAATTTCCCGCTCCATTTTCGTCCTTCCTCCCATATCAAAGCATTTTTCTGCAACTATTCTATCAGAGAAATGGGAGGAATGGAAGGTATGGGAAAAGAAGCAGGCCAGGTACACTCTGTCACCTGGTCTGCTTCCGCTTAAGCATAAGGATACTCCGAGAAGCGCGGTATCCGTTGTTTGATTGCCAAGACACTCTGCACAATCCCTTACTTCGCACTGGCCATCCGTTTCATATTCACTTTCAGTGTGCTACTTTCTTTATAAGGCCTTACCAGCAGATAGATGAAGCCGATCACCAGGAGGAATGCCACAACGGTCCAGATACCGAATCCGGCTCCGGTAATCAAGCTGCCGATCTGGTATACACACAGGGACACAACGTACGCCAGGAGCGTCTGATATCCAATCGCGGACCAGAACCACTTCGCATTGTTCATCTCTCTCTTGATTGCGCCCATTGCAGCAAAACAGGGAGCGCACAGGAGGTTAAAGGTCAGGAAAGAATACGCCGCAGCCGCGGTCATGCTTCCCGCAAGAGATCCCCAGATTTCGGTTCCGTCTTCAGCCACTTCCGCAAACCCGTACAGGATACCGAAGGTGCCCACCACGTTTTCTTTCGCAACCAGGCCGGTGATTGCCGCAACAGCAGATCTCCAGTCGCCCCATCCGAGAGGAATGAAGAGCCATGCGATCGCATTGCCGATTCCAGCCAGGATGCTGTGGTCAATCTCCATATCATCAAGCATTCTGAACTGTCCGTCCACCCATCCGAAGTAAGTGGTGAACCATATAACAATGGTGGAAAGCAGAATAACGGTACCTGCCTTTTTAATGAAGGACCAGCCGCGTTCCCACATGCTGCGGAGCACATTTCCTACCGTGGGAAGATGATAGGCAGGAAGCTCCATGACAAAAGGAGCAGGATCCCCCGCAAACATCTTGGTCTTCTTCAGGATGATGCCGGAACAGATGATCGCCGCAATTCCTACAAAATACGCGCTGGGAGCAACCCATGCCGCTCCATCAAACAGAGCGCCTGCAATCAGGGCGATAATTGGAAGTTTCGCTCCGCAGGGAATAAACGTGGTGGTCATAATCGTCATTTTGCGGTCTCTGTCATTCTCAATCGTTCTGGAGGCCATAACGCCGGGAACACCGCAGCCCGTGCCGATCAGCATGGGAATGAAAGACTTCCCGGACAGACCGAATTTGCGGAAAATACGGTCCATGATGAAGGCGACTCTCGCCATATATCCGCAGGCTTCCAGAAACGCCAGGAAGATAAACAGCACCAGCATCTGCGGAACGAATCCGAGCACCGCGCCCACGCCCGCAACAATACCGTCCAGAATCAGGCCCTGCAGCCAGTCAGCGCAGCCTATGGACGTCAGCAGAGATTCCACCAGAACCGGGATGCCCGGCACATCCACCAGGCCGAACAGGCTCCAGCCGTCGCCGAACAGGCCGTCATTCGCCCAGTCCGTGGCCCAGGTTCCTACCGTCGTAACGGATACATAGTAAACAACAAACATCACCGCCGCAAAAATCGGAAGGGCCAGCCACCGGTTCGTCACAATCCTGTCGATCTTGTCAGAAGTCGTCATTTTCTCCTTCCGGCTTCTCTTATAACACTCTCCGATAATGGAAGAGATATAGACATATCTTTCATTGGTGATGATGCTTTCCGTATCATCATCCATCTCTTTCTCCAGCCGGGCGATCTGCGCAGACACATCGGGGGCGTTCGTAATCTGTTCCTGGATTTTGTCATCCTTCTCCAGCAGCTTAATCGCGAAAAACCGCTTCTGTTCTTCCGGGACCTTATTTCCAAGCATCCCTTCCACTTCGCCGATCACGGATTCCACTTCCGGGGCAAAGGTATGTACAGGAGCTGTCTTGTTCTTCTTATTCGCCAGGGCAACCGCCTTTTCGGCAGCTTTCTGGATATTGGTTCCCTTCAGCGCAGAGATCTCAACCACCTCGCACCCCAGCTTTTCGCCCAGTTTCTTGGTGTTGATCACATCACCGCTCTTCTCCACCACGTCCATCATGTTCACCGCCATCAGAACCGGAATCCCCAGTTCCATCAGCTGGGTGGACAGGTAAAGGTTTCGTTCCACGTTGGTGCCGTCCACAATGTTGAGAATCGCATCCGGTCTCTCAGAGATCAGGTAATTTCTCGCCACCACTTCCTCCAGCGTATACGGAGAAAGGGAATAGATGCCGGGAAGATCCATAATCACCACATCCTTGTGACCTTTCAGCTTTCCTTCTTTCTTCTCAACCGTCACGCCCGGCCAGTTTCCCACAAACTGATTGGAACCGGTCAGCGCATTGAACAACGTCGTTTTTCCGCAGTTCGGATTTCCTGCCAATGCAATTTTAATCGCCATAGTCTCCCTCTTTCCACCTCACAGCCTGGTGTCGCGGCATATCTGCCGCCGCATCCGCCATGTTGTTTGTTATGTATGATTTTGTTTTGAAATAGCTATCTTTTGTTAGATAAATCTAACTTATATGCAAAAAACAACCTATTCCACCTCGATCATCCCGGCATCCGCCTTACGCACAGAAAGCTCATACCCTCTGACGGTCACTTCCATCGGATCTCCGAGCGGGGCAACTTTTCTGACATAGACTTCCACTCCTTTGGTAATTCCCATGTCCATGATGCGCCTTTTCACCGCGCCCTCTCCCGTCAGCTTCACAACCTTCACACTCTCCCCGCAGGGAATCTCCTTCAATGTCCTCATACTGTCTCCTTTTCCTCCTGATATATGCAAGCCATTGTACCGCAAGCTACTTTAGGGCAAGCTGCGAAAGAACTTGCCGCACAATGGCCTGCTGCGAAGCAACTTGCCGCAAAGCCGTTTTCAGCCTGTGGTCTTTCACTCTGCATCCTTTTTCACCGCATGTGGGTCTGGCAAAGCCTGGCAGGCCTTATCAGCCGACCATGATTTTATTCGCCATATCTTTTCCTATGGCGACTCTGGAATCCTTGACATTAACGATCATATTGCCGCCTGTCTCAGATATCACCGTCACAACACCTCCGGCCACAAACCCCAGATTCTCAAGGAATCTTCTGGTCTCTTCTTTTCCGCCGACTCTGCGGATCACAGTCGGCTCACCATTCTGCGCCATCGTTAAAGGCATCATTTCTCATCTTCTTTCTATGTACGATTGAAAAACGTGAAAATTATTTACTCCAAACACATGTTAGTATATGCTAACTTTTGTTCGTTGTCAAGCGGTTTTATTGAAGGATTCTTGTGCTCCGTTGCTACTCAGCCCTCCGCATATGCCGTTCCGTCTTCCTTATCCGCTATTTCTATTTGCCGTTCCCCTCTCCATATGTTATACTTGGTACATTGGAAAAGATTCAATCAAACATTCTGAACAGGATAAGGTGTTATTATGATACATGCAAATGAATCAGCAGAAAATTATCTGGAAACTATACTGGTTTTAAGCAAGTCCCATCCCGTCGTGCGTTCCGTGGATGTGGCGGAAGAATTGGGGTTTAAGAAGTCCAGCGTAAGCGTTGCCATGAAGAATCTTCGGGAGAAAAATCATATTACCGTAACCAAAGAAGGATATATCTACCTGACCGATTCCGGCCGCGCCATCGCTGAGATGATCTATGAGCGGCATGAACTGCTGACCGCCTGGCTCACCCGGCTTGGCGTGGATCCGAAGATCGCGGCAGAAGATGCCTGTAAGATCGAACATGTCATCAGCTCGGAAAGCTTTGAGGCGATCAAGAAACATGCCCAAGGGTGAGCCGTCTATTTCCGGCCATTTATCCGAACAAGCGGATGAATCGATACAAGCAGCGTGCTTTTTATGAACTCCGTCCATTCAAAAGGGAGCAGTGCCTCGCGGCCTTGCTCCCTCTTTTTCTTACTTTTCTTAAAAATGTCCGAACCGATTCTCAGTCATTATCCGGAAGCAGCTTGATACGCACCATGATCCTGCGCACCTCTTCCCCTTCCTGCAGCAGAATATCTTCCACCGCTGTCTGATTGGGAAGCATGCAGTCCTCTTCCTCCAATTCTGAAGCGATCCAATTATAGGCTGCATCCGCAGCATTCTCAATCGCATCCTCCATGTCCGCGCCAAATGCTTCACAGCATTCCAAATCCGGGAAATGCACCTGGTAGCCTGTCCCATCTTCCTTCGGGGTAAAAACCGCCGGATATACAAATGTCATCTGATACCTCCTGCCGCCTGTCTTTCTTGTTCCATTCATTATAAAGATGAAGACGGCCTGTGTCAATCTCTATGAAAAAGCGCGGCAACCGTTCGGGCAGGCCGTTTAAACGCTGCCCTCTGCTCACGCAAAACGCTGTGCCGTCTTCTCCATCCGTTCCACCACCTTCACGCCGAACGGGCAGCGCGACTCACAGCCTCCGCAGCGGATGCAGTCCGCGGCGGAAGCGGATAAGCCTTCATAATGGGCCCGCAGGGTGGCCGGGACCTCTTCCTGCATATCCGCCAGATCGTACAGTTTATTCACCATGGCGATATCAATGCCAGCCGGACAGGGCGCACAATGGCCGCAGTAGGTACACTGCCCGTAATATGCGTGCTTAGGGGCCTTCGCCAACACACTGGCGTAATCCTTGGCCTCTTCATCCGCCGTTTCATAGGCCGCCGCTTCTTCCACCTGCGCAGGTGTCTCACAGCCGGCCATCACACTCGCAACCGCAGGGCGCGTCAGCGCATAATGCAGGCATTGGATCGGCGTAAGGGCAACGCCAAAGGGAGAGGTAGCCGCATCAAACAGCCTTCCGCCGGCATACCCCTTCATCACCGTGATCCCAACGCCCTGTCTTTCACAAAGCCGGTACAGTTCTTCCCGCTGCGGATCGATGCCTCCCAGGGATTCTTCATACTCGTCCTTAAAGTATTCATTCAGATCCTCGCTGGCAGGCAGCAGGTCAAATGCGGGATTCACGCTGAAAAGAAGCATCTCAATCTCACCCGAGGCGGCAGCCAGCTTCCCAACCGCCGGATTATGGGTACTCATCCCGATATGCCGGATCTTCCCCTGGGCCTTCAGTTCTTTCACATATGCGAGGAAGGGCCCTTCCATGATGCGGTGAAATTCCGCTTCTTCATCCACAAAATGAATCATGCCAAGATCGATATAATCTGTGCGCATTCTTTCCAGAAGATCTTCAAACGCCGCCTCCGCCTGTGCCAGATCACGGGTGCGCACATACTGGCCATTCTGCCAGGTGGAACCGATATGTCCCTGAATGATCCACTTTTCACGCTGTCCCTCCAGGGCCGCGCCGATATTGCTTCTCACATTCGGTTCTGACATCCAGCAATCCAGGATATTGATTCCCAATTCCGCGCAGCGATGAATGACCTGCGCCACTTCCTCTTTTCCATGGCGTTCCAGCCATTCTCCCCCAAGCCCGATCTCACTGACCATAAGGCCTGTTTTCCCTAATTGTCTGTACCTCATTTCCCGTTCCTCCTGTTCGCTTCTTCCATACGCATTTTCATCCATCCTGCATGCCTTTTTCATGCAGGCGGATTGTCCCCTTTGGAACTGTTGATAAAATTCTATCAAATAACCTGCAGGGTTTCAATATCCTAATAAAGCGCCACTCCTACACGGATAAAACGACATATCCGCTCCGCTGCAGCCATTACATTTACGCCTTAGAACAATAAACCTCTATGGCCTCCTTTACGAATTCAGCCGTACCCTCGCCGCCCGCTTGATCGATGTTGTGCTGAAAGCGTTCATCCTGGACGTACATCTGTCCCAATCCGTAAAAAATTTCATCCGTACAGGTATAGTAGTTGTTTGTAATAAAGGTCTGCAGCGCGCCGATTTTTTCCTGTACCGCTTCATCAGCAGGCGGAAGCTGCCTGAGCGCCCCGATTTCAATAAACAAATTCATCAGCTGCGATGTTGTTTCACGAAAATCATGTCCTCCCCTCTGCTTCTGTTCATACTCCTGGTACGCTTTGGTGTCGCCCCATTTCGCCTTGGCTTCCGCCTTATATTGTTCCATCTCGCTTTTGTCGAAAACGTGAAAGTCCATTTCCCTTACTCCTTTTTTTTGGATTTCGCGGGCGAAAGAAATCAGCTCCCCCAGATGCTTATACTGCAATTCCAGCAATGCAATTTGCTGGGACAGCGCTTCTGCCGGTTCAAAGTTTGGGCTGTCAAGAATTGCTTTGATTTCTTTCAGAGGAAACTGCAGTTCACGAAACAGTAAAATATTTTGCAGGCGGCAAAGCGCTGTATCGTCATACAGCCGATAGCCTGCTTCGGTCACTTCTGTAGGCTTCAAAAGCCCAATGGCATCATAATAATGCAGTGTGCGCACACTTACCCCTGTGAGTTTGCTGACTTCCTTTACCGTTCGCATGATTCTTCCTCCCGTGTAAAGACATTATAAACGATAACGTAACGTCAGAGTAAAGAGGGATTTTTTCTTTTCGGTATAATAAACAGGATGGCACAGCCAAGTGCTGCGCCATCCTGCAGTTATCCATTTTCTTCCTTATCGCTGTCAAAGATATCCAAACGCCGCTTCTGCGCCTCATCTTCTCAGGCTTCTTCTCATCCAAACCTTCCTATTCCGCTGCCGTTTTGCCCTCATCGATCAGGCATACAAGGCTGAGTGGCGCCATCTGAACAGAAGTTCCAGATATCTTCGGCGCATATTCCTTTACCACCGACCGGTTCTCCTTCTCCCCATAGAGTCTGGACGTTCCCAGCAGACCGGCCAGGACCTTCCAGTCTCCTTCCGGAAGTTCGATTTCCCTTTCCCTGCCGGAATGGTTAATAAGATACAGCCTGCACGCCTTATCATCCGCATCCCGGGTGAGCAGGGCGAAGATTCCGTCCTCATCGCATTCCATAACGGAGGCTGTGCACGGCATGAAGCAGGATGCAAAGAACGAAAATACCCTGCCCATGCAGGACAAATAACAGGTGTCCTTCGTCGCTTCGATCACGTTCTGCCCCCAGGTGTTGCACATGTTATTGAAATTAGCCAGGGCGAATTCCCCTCCGTAACTCATATAATCCAAAAGCCTGTGGGCGCCGTTTAACGCGTAGTTCCAACTCATCTGCTGCGTGGAGAAAATATCCCTGTAATCATTGGTGATCCTGCCCCTCCACCGGTAGTCCATGGGCACTTTGGGATCTTCAAAGGGTTCCTCGCTCCTGCAGGAAGGCAGCCATTCCGTATTCACCAGCTTGATGGAGGTGCCGTTCTTTTTATTATATGCTTCAATAACCGGAAGAACGCTGTGAACGAATTCCGGATCTCCCTGACGGTAGATCACATAATTGATATCTTTTCCTGCAATCTCAAGCATCATGGGCAGCAGCGCCCTGTCATAGGTATATGCTGCCATCATCAATTCAATGTTCGGATCTGCAAGGCGCATCTGCCTGGCAAACTGGACGCACGCTTCCGCATATTGTCCGGCGGTCCATTTCCGATCCGGTTCGTTGTCCATCTCGAACAGCTTCACACCATAGGGTTCTTCATGGCCGTTTTGCTTCCGCAGACATCCCATTCCGACGTCCGCCGGCGCATTCAGATATTCCACCAGCTGTCTCGCCTTGAACGGATAGGATGTCATCATATTAAAACAGATCTGTGGCTTAAATCCCACCTGTCTGGACAATTCCAGGAATTCATCCAGTCCCACATCATTTTCTTCCAGGCCGCCCCAGTAAAAGCTTTCCTGCGGTTCCCTCGTGTCCCGGTCTCCGATGGAAGCTTCCCAATTATAGAAACTGACAAAGCAGCCTCCCGGGAAACGCACCACGCTGGGGGATACTTCCCGCAGCCGCTCAATCACATCCCTTCTCCATCCGTTCACATTGTCCGCAGGCATCAGGGAAGCGCAGGCCAGGACAACGGTTCCGTCAAAGGTGAAGAGGAAGGAAATCTCCGTCACCTCCGTCTTATCCGCCGTAAAGTTCCATTCCACCTTTCCGGCAGCGTTCGTCAGCATCACCACATGCTCTGCCTCTCCGATACGGATCGTGACAGGATACGTCTCTTCAGAATAATCAGGATTTCCAAAACCGTTCAGTCCTGCGCTCTTCAGATTTCCTTTCACGCCCGCGAAGAGGGTCAGCCTGTATTCCCTTCCCGCCTGAAGATGGATCCCTCCCTGCTTCAGCCCGCAGGGCTGCCCCGGCTCCAGATTCTGTATCGTCAGCGACGTGCTCCCCTTATAGGTATGGGTGCCGCTCGTATAGACCTGTTTCTGCCTGCCAACGGGTTCCCAGTCCCTTTCTTCATAGCCGCTGTGCCAGAACGGAGCGTTCTCATTATAATAAGGCTCCTCCAGCCCAAGCCATTCCCAGGTCGCGTATTTATATTCGGGCACCTTGCGGAATGCCCTGTTATAGAGCATCTCACTCCACATCCCGTTCACCTGCCGGCCGAACCCGGATTCGATAAAATTTCCAAATATGTCTCTGCTTACCGGTTCTTTGGTCCATTTTCCGGAAACTTTTAATTTCGCCATATAGTCCCTCCTGTTTATCCCCTTGCTTATGCTTTCTTTTACCCCTTAACAGCGCCGCTGGTAATTCCGGCAATGATATGTTTCTGCATAATAATATAAAAAATGGTAATCGGTACTAGTACAATCACCATCGTACACAGCATAGTCGTCCAGTTGTTTGAAAACTCTCCTACCCCCTTATATACCTCCATGATCAGCGTAAAGTTCTCAGAGGAACCCACGAACAAATACGGAAGCATGAAATCATTCCAGATCCACATCACGTCAAAGATCATGATGGTAATGGTCACCGGCTTAATCAGCGGAAACACGATCCGCCAGAATACGCGGAACGGCCCGCAGCCGTCGATAAACGCCGCATCCTCCAGATCCCTGGGCACCGTCCCCAGGAAGCCCTGATACATGAACATGGCGAAATTGCACCAGCTGGAATACAAGACGATCATACCCCCCACGCTGTTGGTAAGGTTCAGGCTGCTCATCAGTTTGAACAGAGGGATCATCGTGGTCTGGACCGGCACCATGAACCCCACCAGGAAGTAGATGAACAGCACTTTGGTCACCTTATTTTTTCTCCGCGTAATCGTGTATGCGGCCATGGAGCCGAAAAGGATAATGATTGCGACGGAAATCACCGTAATCACCACGGAATTCCGCAGGCTGCTCAAAAAATTAATGGTATCGAACGCTTTCCTGTAATTATCCAGGGTAAAACTGGCTCCCGGGAGGGAAAGCGGGGAAAAGGTCGCCTCTCGGGACGGTTTGAATGTATTTACAATCAGATAATAGAAGGGAATGAAATATACGGCACACAGGCACAGCATCAGCGCTTCCCCTATATAGCTTTTCCAGCTCCGTTTTGCCCTTTTCATTCTTCAACCTCCCTTCCCTTCATCAGTCTCAACTGAATAATGCTGACGATCATGATGAAAATAAAGAATACCGCAGACATAGCTGTGGCCTTCCCATAGCTCTTTTCCACAAAGCCTGTCTTAATGATGATATGGGAAATGAACGTGGTAGCGGTTCCGGGGCCCCCGCTCGTCAACGCAAATGGCAGGTCGTATACCTTCAGGGCGCCCGTCAGCAAAAGCATGACGCTCACCGTCATGGCAGAAGCGAGCATCGGGAAGGTGATATACCGGAACAGCTGCCAGCCCGACGCGCCGTCTATAATAGCCGCTTCATAATATTCCAGCGGAATGCTCTGCAGCCGCGCAAGATAAATGCAGGCATGCCAGCCGACGGTCGCCCACAGGCCCACCAGGACGACGGAGAACATGGCCAGCTTCGGATCCGCCAGCCATAGCAGGGGCTTGATCCCAAGAAGCCCCAGGAACTGGTTCATCGCTCCGGAAGCCGTCGGCGACAGGATATAGGACCACAGATAACCCAGGATAAGCGAGCTAGGAACCGACGGGAAAAAGAACACCGCCCGCTGAAAATTCTTTGTTTTCATCTTGGAATTGAGCACAAGGGAAAGAGGGATGGAAAAAAGAGTCACCAGCAAGGGAAATACAATCGCATAAAAACATGTATTTATCAGCGCCGCCCGCATGGATCGGTCGCTGAATATATTTTTATAATTTTCCAGCCCTGTCAGATTCAGATCCCGCATCACTCCCCCGTCCCAGTCCGTAAAAGACAGATAAACGGTCTGCAGCAGCGGAACGATGGTCAAAACCGTGTACGCAATCAGGGCAGGCAGTATAAAGCCTATATAAGGCAGTTCTTTTTTGATTTTCGTATACACTTTCTCACCTCGCTTGAAAATTTCCTGGCCGACGCTTTCAATATAAAGAAAGCCCCGGCCAGAAAGCATTACAGTTATATTATATTTGCCGCTTTGCCCGGTGCTCTATTCGCTAAGCGCATCCAGCCCCAGCTCCGCATTCTTAGCATCCAGACGCTTCGGAACGTTGTCAATCGTGTCCGCCCCGGTCAGAACGTCCTGAATCGCCGTGTTGAACTCTTCCATTATGGCCGCCGAATTCTCCCATTCAATCTGGGCGAGGTAGAAATCGCCATCAACCGTCTGTTCAATATATTTATCATACAGAGGATCCATCTCATAATCGATGCCGTCCACAACAATTGCTCTTCCTGTCAGGTCATGGTAGGTAAGCAGGTTTTCTTCCCTGGTCATGAACTCGATAAACTTCAGGGCTTCTTCCTGATGTTCGGAGGTGGAACTTACCGAAAAGCCGGGATCCACAGCGCCGCCCAGGATCACATTCCCTTCTTTATCCGCAAGAGGGAACGTATCATAATTCACGCCAAGCTCCCTGTATGTGGCCAGATCCCAGGGGCCGCAGCTGATCATCGCCACCTGTCCGGAAGCGAACATGCTCTGAAGCTGCTCTCCCGACAGGCCCATGCTCAGGTTGCTGTACAGGCCGGAGGCCACCATATCGTCATACCAGATCTGCAGAGGCTCCGTATAATACTGTTCAAACGTGGCGGTTCCTTCATTGATCTCCTGATCCGCATTCGGATTCTGGCTGATTACCATGCTCTGGTACAGGCTCTGGCAGAGGTCACGCTCAGATCCCTGACTGTTCGCATAAGGTTCAATGCCGTTATCCCTGAATACCCGGCAGGCCGCCACAAACTCGTCCCAGGTAGTAGGCACTTCAACGCCGTACTCCTCAAACAGATCCACATTATAGAAAATCGCTCCGGTCCAGGCCAGCGGGGCAAAAGCATATACTTCGCCATCGGCGCCGTAGGTCGCTGCCGTCCGCTCTTCAATCCTGTCAAAAATCTCCATATCGCTTAGGTCAAGCGCCAGCTGTCTGTCGACTACTTCCTTTTTATTCTCCGCACAGGTGAAGAACAGATCCGTCATCTCTTCAGAGGCGGAAAGGATCAGGAATTTCTCCACATATTCCGTTACCGGAGGAACATACTGCAGGTCGATCGTTATATTCGGATTTTCCGCTTCAAAGGCCTCAATAAAGTCCCCCATCGTCTCCTCGTTATACCAGGACAGGAACGTGAGCGTCACTTCTTCTCCGCTCCCGCTGTCCGCAGCTTCCTGCGCCGCTTCCGTCTGAGCTGCTTCCGTCTGCGCGGAATCTGCCTGCGCATCTTCAGACGCTGCCGCCTGGGTAGATGCCGTCTGTTCAGCGGATGTCTCAGAAGACGTACTTGTACATCCGGCCAGAAGGCTTGCGCCGAGAATGGCCGCCATAATAACAGATGTTATTTTTCTTTTCATGTAAACCCTCCCTGATTTCTCATATCCAATGATCAGTTACCGACCCGTCAAGGTTCCTCCTTCCCAATACCCTTCGCCGCACATCACCCGTTCCTCACCTTCCCTCCATGTACCTTCTCGTAAAGGAACCATCAACCGATCTGGTTTCAGTTTACAGAATATAGAAATGAAAGAAAATGAAGAAAACTCTCCCCTTTTTGATAAATAATCCGATCCGGATGCGGATAAAATGTCAACGGAAGGGAGGCCCCTTGCTCATGGGAGGACGTCTCTGCCCCGCCAGCCCTTTTTGCCGCCCGGCCCCTTCTTTTTGCGGGTACGCTCTCGCTCCGCCAAAAACGTAGCGGCACATAACGCGCCAAAGGACGGCGCGTAAGTGCCGACGTTTTTGGAGGCCCCGCAAA